>Ga0335085_10002671_pt1 | contig 32707 bp, 29 predicted proteins | sample Lox_Sample_45_FD_206712 | JGI IMG/M metagenome (GOLD analysis project Ga0335085, IMG submission 206712) | Soil microbial communities from Loxahatchee National Wildlife Refuge, Florida, United States - Lox_Sample_4.5 | ecosystem: Environmental > Terrestrial > Soil > Wetlands | place: USA... | reverse complement strand
CCACAGGGAATTGCGGCGCTTAACGGCACGGCCCTTCGTGCCTCAGGACGGGCTAAAGCCGTGCCCTGACACAGTCCAATCGAGAGCTAGCCTCTAGTGAGAACGGCGGGGCTTTGCGCCGCCGCGGACGGGAGGCGGTGCGTCGTAGGCGCAGGCGGCGATTTCGCCGAGGGCCTGGCCCGCAATTTTCGTGACGGCATCGGGATCATCGCGCGAGATGGGCACGAGATTCACATAGAGAGCGAAGGCGAGATGGCGGCCGTCCACGGTGGTGAGATAGCCGGCGAGACCCTTGCCGGTGAGCATGATGTTGTTATTGAGCGAATTGCCGACGGTGTACGTGCCGGTCTTGGCGTGGACGTGGCCGGCCGCGGGCGATTGGGGCTGGATGTTCCACAGAGTGCCGTCGCGGCCGAGGATGGGCAGCGCGCGGTGAAACACCTCGAAATCCTTCTGCCGGGACATGTAGGCGAGGTAATGCACCATGAAGTCGGGAGTGAAGAAGGCATCGGCGCCCGCGCCGTCCGACTGCGCCGCGCCGCTCAAGTCCAGCCCCGCTTTCTCCAGAAATGCGTGCTCGAGATCGAAGCCGCCCTGCGGCGCCGGTTTGTGCGCCAAGATGGCGGAAAGCAGGAACGGCATGGAGCTGGCATGCAGGTTCTGGCTGACCTTGAGCGTGACTTTCACTTCTTCCGAAAACGGCGGCGAAACGTGCTCGGCGAGCAGGCGCTGGTCCGTGTAGGAAGCGGCCAGCAGCTTGAAGTCGGGCGGCTGGGCGCCGGCGGGAGGCTCGACGGAAACGCTGAGGCCGGCGAGGGCTTCGCGAAGCGTGATCTCCGCAAAACGGCTGGGCTGGGGCACGGCGTAGGCAAACAGGATGGGCGGCGTGCCGACCGGCATGTTGCCCGTGACGGTGACGACGTGGGTGCCGTCGGGATTGGCGACGTCGGTGGGAATGTCGAGGTCCATGCGCGAGCCAGCGGGGCCGGTCTTCACCAGGTTGATGAACGCGGCGTAGGTGGTGGCGGGCGAGGCGCTGAGCGATGCGGGTGCGCCTTCCGCGGCGCCCGGAGCGAGGGTCACGTCGATCACGTTGTCGTTGACGATGATCGGGGAAACGACGACGCCTGTGCCGCCCTCGCGAGTGCCTTCCGGATAGAGGCTGATGTCCACGAGCACGCGGCCGCGGATGAGGCGGACGCCCTTGCGCGCAATCTGGCCGGCAAGTTCGCGGATGACGGCGAGGGGGTCGCCGGGAACTGCGCGCGTGTCGGGGCTGCCGCCATAGGCATGGTCGTGATTCTCGAACGCGAGCGAGCCGTCCGGCTGGATGCGGTTGGAGAGGTTGGGATCGCCGCTGGCCACCAGGATCACATCGCCCGTGAGCGTGCCATCGGAGCCGAGCGTGCCGGTGTGATAGACGCGGGTGTGGAAGCGATAGTCCGCGCCCAGGAGTTCAAGGGCCGTGCCCAGGGTGAGCAGCTTGGTGGTGGAGGCGGGGACGAAAAGCTTCTGGGGATTCTCGGCGTAGACGACGGAGCCGTCGTCGAGTGAAAAGAACTCGATGCCGAAGTGGGAATGGCGGAATTCCGGGCGGCCGGTGATGGCGGCAATCCGCTCTTCGAGCGAGGGAGGGGACTTGCGCGAGGCGGGAGCGGTCTGCGCCCGTGCGGCGCGGACGGGGAAAAATAGAGCGGCCAGGAAGAGCCAGCTGTAGACGCGGCGCAAGGCACGGGTCATGGTTCACCTCACCGGGGTACTGACTGTGAGGCCAGAGTGTACGCCGGGGCCGGGAGCGGGGCAAAAGATGTTTGCCCGGCGGAAGGGAGCACGGGAAGCGGCTTTTCGCGCGGCCTGCGCGATATTTCCCTTGCGTTATGCGGGTTCGGCGGCTATAGTGCGCCGTACTCGGTTGCGGGGAATCCCGCAGCCAGTCAGCTGTAAATACCCAAAACTGATTTTCAAAAGAAAAAAGAGGAGACAAGAATTCCATGGCAGCAAAGCCAATGAGCAAGAGTCAGATTGTGGCGGCGATGGCCGAGAAGTGCGAAATGAAGAAGAAGCAGGCAGCGGGCTTTTTTGAGGCGCTGGCTGCTCTCGCCGCCAAGGAGTGCAAGGGCGGAGCCGGGAAGTTCGTGATTCCGGGGATCGGCCGCTGCGTGAAGCGCCATCGCGCCGCGCGGATGGGCCGCAACCCGCAGACGGGCGAGGCCATCAAGATCAAGGCCAAGACGGTGGTGAAGATCTTCGCCGTCAAGGCCTTCAAGGACGCGGTTCTGGGAGCGAAGTAGGGCTAGACGCAAGACCAACGTCTGGTTCGCTTGATACCGCCCCCGGTGCCCGCTTCTCCGCGTAGTGGAGAGGCAGGGCCGCCGGGGGTTTTGTCTTTTCTGGAGGTCAGAAGGCCGAGACTGGAAGAAAAGAAGTCACCCACGCAAACGGATCACTTCCCCGCAGGAGAGGCGATGCGGGCGGACATCCCTCCAATGATTTTCCATCCCTCCGGGGTTCGCAGCCAGGTGTGCGTGACGCGGAAGATCTGCGGCTCGCCTTGGCCTTGCGCGTCGGTCCAGTGGTAGGTGAGCAGATAGTAGGTGACCACGAGATTTCCGGTGGCGTGGCTGGCGGCTGGCTCGAGGGTGTACGACTTCAGCCGCATGCCCTTTTCGGTGTACTGCTTCATCCAGTCGGTGATGTGATCCTTGCGCTGCGGCTGGGCGCTGGAAAATGGCCAGCCGACGAAGTCCGGGTGCCATAGGCTTAAGTACTTTTCGATGTCGAGTGCCTTCACGTACTCCCAGTAATCGTGCTCGAGCTTCCAGACGGCCTTCTCATCGGCGGATTGCTGCTGGGCGCGGACTAGCCCTGCGGAAACGAGCAGCATCGCGGCAATCGCCGCGAACGTGCATACCCGCATCTTCATGAGTCACCTCCGCATTCAGGATTGCTGGCGTGCGGCCAGCACACGGTCGTAAAGAACCATCAGGATCGCGGTAAGAACGCCCACTCCGCAGATCACCCACCACATCTGCTGCGGTTGTTGCCGCACTTCTCCGAAGTACTCCAGGAGTTTGCCGCCCAGCACGCCGGCGATGAAATAACCGATGGCGATGGGCAGAAACGCGTAACCCATGAAGAGTCCTTCGCGGCCCGGAGGGGCGAGGCGCGAGACGTATTCGTAATAGCGTGGCGATTGCGTGATTTCCCCGAGCGCGAGAAAGAACATGGTCAGCACGAACATGGGCGCCGCCGGATCGATGCTCACGTGGCTGCCGAACATGGCGAAGACCGAGCTGACCGCTCCGGCGAGCGCGGGAGAAGCGGGATGCACGGCGAGGATGATCCAGGAAAGGCTGGAAATCAGGATGCCGAGCGAGATGGCGGGGATGGGCGGGATGCGGCGCGTCAGATAACTCACCAGAATCTGGAAGCAAATTACGGTGGCCGCGTCAGTGGAAAGCAGCAAGGCCACGGGCGCCGTGGGGCTCACATAGCGGCGCACGAACAGCGGCGCGCCAATGTATTGCTGCCAGAAAATTACCCAGTAACCGGAAAAAATCAACAGGAACAGGACGAACCGAAAATTGGCGAGCACGGTGACCATGTTGCGCAGCGCGGCGCCGATGGTGGCCACCTGGCCGCGGGATTCCGACGTGGTCTCATGGAAGAAAAACAGGGTGAACCAGAACATCAGGAAGACGCTCGCGGAGCAGACGCGGAACACCGTTTCGTTCCCGAAGCCGAGCCTTTCGCCCACGAGCCAGGCCACGATAGGCCCAAGAGTGCCGCCCACGTTGACCATGGTGTAGTAAATCGAATAACCCATGGAGCGAACGTTTTCCGAGGAGGCGCGGGCGGTGGTGCCGGCGACGCAGGGTTTGACGACCGCGGGGCCGAGGGCAGGAATCATGAGGATGGCCAGCACGAGCCATTTGTCGCCCAGCGTGTGGCGAAGCGACTGCATCCACGGCGCGGAAAGCGAGCCGAGCAGAAAATAGCCGATGGTCATCACGAAATAGGCGAACAGGAGAGCGCGGCGGAAACCGAAGCGGTCCGCCAGCGTGCCGCCGAGCACTGGAAGGAACCACACCACGAAGCCGAACGTCCCCATGAGCCAGCCGGTAAGTTCCGAGGAAAAATGGAGCTGCTCGCTGAGGTAAATGGCCAGGACCGCCGTGGTTCCGTAGTAAGCGAGGCGCTCGAAAAGCTCCGTGAAGTTCGCCACCCAGAAGGAGGGATGGAAGCCCGTGCGGATTTCCGCCAGCCGATCGCCCATCCCCATCGAGTGGTGTCCTCCAGCCGGCGCCTGCGGCATAAGTGCCAGGCGCGAGGTCGGTGGATTGTAGCGAAAATGGAGAGAAGCCGCTCGGCGAATCTGCGAGAGTGAGGCGCGCGGTGGATGGCGCAGTTCGTCGCCTCGGCGCAGATGTGCTAGCATCCCCCCTCGGGCGACGTCCCTTCGAGGAGAATGACAACCGCCACGATGCAGGCTCTCCGGAAGCCGCGTCCCGAGCCCGGGGCGCAGATCGAGAGCGTTCCCGTACCGACGCCGCGTCCAGGAGAAGTTCTGGTGCGTGTGCGCGCCGCGTCCATTTGCGGCACCGACCTGCACATCTACCACTGGGACAAGTGGTCTGCGTCTCGGCTGCATCCGCCGCTCACGTTCGGGCACGAATTCTGCGGAGTGGTGGAGGCGGTGGGCGAAGGTGTGACGCGATTCGCGCCCGGCGACCGCGTGACCGCGGAAATGCACGTGGCCTGCTACCACTGCCGGCCGTGCCGCGCCGGGCAGCCGCATCTGTGCCAGAACGTGCGCATCCTGGGGATCGATCAGGACGGTTGCTTCGCGGAATTCGTCCGCATCCCGGCGACAAACTTGTGGAAGCTGGACGCGGCGATTCCGGATCACTACGCGGCAATCATGGACCCGCTGGGCAACGCGGTGCACTCCGTGCTGGCGGGGCCGATTGCGGGAGCAACGGTGGCGGTGACGGGCTGCGGGCCCATCGGGCTGATGAGCATCGCGGTGGCGAAGGCATGCGGCTGCTCGACGCTCTACGCCACGGAGATTTCGCCGCATCGTGCGAAGCTCGCTCGCGAGATGGGCGCGGACGTGGTGCTGAATCCGCGGGAGAGCGACGCAGCGGCGGACGTGCTGCGCGAAACGGACGGAGCCGGCGTGGACGTGCTGCTGGAAATGAGCGGAAACCCGGCGGCGGTGCGGCAAGGATTTGCGATGCTGCGCTCGGGCGGGCGCGCGTCGCTGCTGGGAATTCCGGCCGAGCCGGTGACGCTGGACCTGCTGGGCGACGTGATTTTCAAAGGCGCGACGGTGCTGGGTATCTACGGCCGGAAAATGTTCGAAACCTGGCTGCAGATGGACGCGCTGCTGCGCGGCCACCGGCTAAACCTGGAACCGCTGTTCAAGGAGCGGCTAAGGCTGGGCGATTATGCGCGCGCGTTTCAATTGCTGGAGCAGGGCGCGGCGGGAAAAGTTTTGCTGCTTCCGAACGGCGCGGAGTAACCTGTTGCGCGCAGACATTCCCGTCTGCGCACTGCACCGCTGGCACAAATGAAGAGACGGACACGAGTGGCTGCCGGCAGGCAGGCCTGTCCCACCGGAATCTTGGAGGAACCATGGCGAATCCAGCACGCACGCAGCTTGCCTACCTCGAAGCCACGCTCGACGAGCTGAAGCAGCAGCACCGCTACTTCCATCTGCGGGTGCTTTCGGGCGAGCAGAAGCCCGTGGCCACGTTCGATGGACGGAAAGTGATAAATCTCAGCTCGAACAATTATCTGGGCCTGGCCAGTCATCCGAAGTTGCGCGCGGCGGCGCTGGCCGCCATTCGCAAGTACGGAGTAGGCGCAGGAGCAGTGCGGACGATTTCCGGAACGATGAAAATTCACATGGACCTGGAGCGGCAGATCGCGAAATTCAAGCACACCGAGGCGTGCGTGGTGTTCCAGTCGGGGTTCGCGGCCAATGCGGGAACCGTCTCCGCCATCCTGGGAAAGGACGATCTGATCATTTCCGATGAACTGAATCACGCGTCGATCATCGACGGGTGCCGGCTTTCGAAGGCCGCCATCCGCGTGTTCAAGCACAAGGACACGGCGGACTGCGCGAAAATCTGCGAGGAAACCAAAGACTGGCCGGGGCACAAACTATTGATTACTGACGGCGTGTTCAGCATGGACGGCGATATCGCGCCGCTCCCGGCGCTGTGCGATCTGGCGGACAAATACAACTGCATCATGATGGTGGACGACGCGCACTCCTCTGGAGTGCTGGGACGCAATGGCCGCGGCACCATCGACCATCTGGGCTGCCATGGACGGGTGGATATCCAGGTGGGAACGCTGAGCAAAGCGATCGGAGCGATGGGCGGCTATGTGTGCGGGTCGCAACAACTGATCGAATTTCTCTACCATCGCGCGCGGCCATTCCTGTTTTCCACGTCGCATCCGCCGTCGGTGGCGGCCACGTGCCAGGCAGCGTTCACGCTGCTGGCGTCGCGCGCGGGCGCGGAGCTGATCGCGCGGCTGTGGGAGAACACGCGCTATTTCCAGAAAGGGCTCGTCGAACAGGGTTTTTTGCCGAGCGGAAGCGAGACGCCAATCTCGCCGATTCCGGTGGGCGAAGCGGGCAAAGCCTTCGAATTCTCGCGCGAGCTGTTCAAAGCCGGCTTATTCGCTCCCGCCGTGGGTTACCCGACCGTTGCGGAGGGAAAAGCGCGTCTGCGCGCCATCGTGACGGCAACGCACACACGGAAGGACCTGGAGAAAGCGCTCGACACCCTGGGCCGCGTGGCCCGGAGGCTCGCGATCATCCACTAGACCGCGGCGCGGGTGAAAGCCGCCGCGACACCTTCACACCGCCGGAACAGCAGGCGCCGGCGAGGTGCGCACAGCAGCGGCTGGGGGCTGGAACCGGCGAAGCACAATCATCAGGATTGCGCCGATGCCCAGCAGGCACGCTGCAAGCCTCACCCAGAATCCGACGATCGGAAGAATTGCGCCCAACCGGATGAGAAGCAATCCCAGCGCCAGACGGCCGGTCATCGGCCAGGTGCCCGCAACGGCGCCGAGGAGTGCCTCCCCGATCCAGATGGCCGCGATGACCTGACCGAAAAACACCAGAAAGAACCAGACAAACAGAAGCGGTATGCCCAGGCCCAATCCCACCACCGTGCAACATGCCAGAACGCCTGCCACCGGAGCCACGATGAACCCCACAAGTCCGAGAACCAGCGGGAGGCCGATCCTGCCAGCTTCCCGGGACGCGTCCTGCGCAAAGCCGGGCGCGAGGGCGATTAGAACGAGGCCGACCAGAAAGGCCGCACCCCAGATCATGGCGTTATACCAATAGCTGAATGGCCGGCGGTACGCGGGAGTGACCTGAAGGATGTCGAATCGCGGCTCGCTGGCCAGCTTTGCCTGCGGGGAAATGTCGGGCTTGAGGGGCCCTTTGTAATAGAAGCTGCCTTTGATGTCGGCGCGCGAGGACACCTGGATCGTGCCCCGCCCGCCATGCATCCCGAACTCGTTCTCGCTGTCGCTCCGGCTCTGGCGGAGCTGCACGCCGCCGCCGATAGGAGCGTCGATGCTGCCTGAGCCGATGAAGGCCGTCAGGTCCCGTCCGAGCGGGCCATTGAGTTCCAGGTCGCCGACAAACAGGGTGGCGCTTCCAGCGATGTGCGAGCGTGAAGTGTTCTGGAAAACGCCCACAAAGCTGAGCACGTTGCGACCCACGTCGCCTTCAATGGTCTGCTCGCTGGTAAAAGTACGGAGGCTGCCATCAACTTTTCCGGTCACACGCACGATGTGGGCGAAGGCGATGACGTCGCCGGTCACGTGCCCCTCGACGCTAAGCGAGCTGCAGAAGCAATAGAGGTCGCCGTTCACGGTGCCGGCCACGCGCACCGATTGGGCAAACACGAACAGGTCATTGTTCACCGTCTGGCTTTCCGGGACGTCGTAGTTTCCGTGCTGCTTCACAAACTCACCGGCGTGCGCGGCGGGCGGATGCGAAAGGACCAGCGCCAGCAGCACGGCGAGAAAAATGGAGAAGGAGGAGATGCGCCGCAGGTTCCTGCGGAACAGGAACAGCAACACAACCCCCAGCACGGCCAGGGAGGCGAAGATGAAGAATTGAAGCATGGCATCCCATCCTTTCCAGGAGGCTCCGTTGAAGACGAGCCAGGTGAACACGAACTGGCCGCCAAATCCGGACTGCTGGAGGTTATCGATCCAGGGCGATACGTAGACGTTCCAGAAAGTATAAAGACCGGTGGCCGCGAGACCGAATGCAACAAGCCAACCCCATGAAAGCCCCTCGGCCGCAGGAAGAACGGCAAGGCGCGCGGGAAGCGGCTCGTCCTGCTCCGAGAGTGCATGGCTCAGCAGCAAGGATTCGCGCTTCAATGTATCCAGCAGCAGCCGGCAGGCGGAGCACTGTTCGAGATGCGCCACCACGTCGCGGGCGGCCGCGGATTCCAGCTGGCCTTCGACGTAGAGAAGGCCGGTCACCTCGTCCACGTGGTTCGTGGGGTTCATGGTTGGCCGGGAGCTCATTTCGCGCCTCCCGCATTTGCCGCTCCCAGGCTCTGGGAGGGCGCAGCGCCCGCCGTCTGGCTCATCGCTTCGCGCAATTCGTGGCGCGCGCGCAACAGCACAACGCCCACGAAGGCGCGGCGGAGCCCCAGCGTGTCGGCAATTTCGTCGTAGCTCATTTCCGCGTAATAGCGCAGCACCAGGGCCATGCGCGCCCGGTCGGAAATCCGCGCGAGCGCCTGCCGCACGCCGCTGCCGGTCTGCTCCGAAATCATCTGGTCGAGCTGGCCGGGATCGGGATGTTTCAGCGGGAGCGTCTCCGCCTCTTCCGTTTCCAGGTCCTGGCGGATTTTGCGACGCCGGAGCAGGTCCCAGCAATGGTTCGCGGCAACCTTGTAAAGCCAGGCCGCGAAGGGCCGGTCCGGGTCGTACTGGCCGAGTTTGCTGCGCAGCTTCACGAACACGTCCATGGCCGCATCTTCCGCGTCCTCCCGCGTGGGAAGCACGCGGCGGCAAAAGCGGAAGAGCGGCCCCGCAAATTGGCTGTAGAGCTCGCCCCAGGCTTCGCGGTCACCAGCCCGGGCGCGCGCTACCGTCGCAGCCAGGTCTTCCCCGCCCATGCCCTCGGGTTTCCCTTTCCCCGTCATCTAGTACGCACCGGATATCCCGTTTCTTTCAGGCGCCTTGCGGCGCAGTATAGCCCGTCTGAGCGCCCAGATGCCGCCACAGCCGACGGTCGGGTGGGGAGACGGAGATCCAGCGTGAGATGCTGAGGCAGGCTACACTGATACACCCGTACGTCTCCTGATTCGCGTGCGGCAAGATGGATGGCATGGGAACACAACTTCCAACGGTGGTGATTCTGGGCCGGCCTAACGTGGGGAAATCCACGCTCTTCAACCGGCTCACGGAGAGCCGCCGCTCCATCGTCACCGACGAGCCCGGCATCACCCGAGACCGTATCCACGGCACAGCGCAATGGAATGGGCGGGCATTCGAGCTGGTGGACACGGGCGGCCTGCTGCCGGATGAGAAGGCGGGCATCCCCGCCGAAATCTTCCGGCAGGCGCGTGTGGCCATGGAACGCGCAGCGGTGCTCGTGCTGGTGGTGGACGCGCGCGCCGGGGTGCAGCCGCTGGATGCCGAATTGGCGCAACTGCTGCGGCGCACGGGCAAACCGCTGGTCATCGCCGCGAACAAAGTGGATACGGCCGCGCATGCGGCGCTGGCCGCCGAGTTCTATTCGCTGGGCGGACGCGTGGTGGGGATCTCCGCCGAGCACGGCTACGGGGTGGACGACCTGCTGGACGAAATCACGCACGATTTTCCGCGGGGAGCGGCGGAAGAGCCGGAGCGCGCGGTGCGCGTGGCCATCATAGGCCGGCCCAACGTGGGCAAATCCACGTTGCTGAACCGGCTGGCGGGAGAAGAACGCGCCATCGTCTCACCCATTCCGGGCACCACGCGCGATGCCGTGGACACGCGTGTGCAGCACAACGGCTCGCTCTACGAGTTTGTGGATACGGCGGGCATCCGCCGCAAAGCGAAGACGAAATTGGTCGCCGAGAAACTGAGCGTCATCATGGCGCGGAAGCACCTGGAACAGGCGGACGTGGCGCTGCTCGTGCTCGACGGCTCGGAAGGCGTGACTTCGCAGGACGCGTCCATCGCGGAGCTGGCCGCGCGCTCCGGCTGCTCCGTCATCCTCGTGCTGAACAAATGGGACCTCTCGCAAAAGCTGGCCGCCGAGAAGATGGCGACAAAAACGACACCCGCCGGGCTGCGCGAACAGTTCGAAAAGCTGATCCGCGCGAAGCTGAAATTTCTCGCCTATGCCCCGGTCGTTTTTCTCTCCGCCCTTACCGGCCAGAACGCGGCAAAGCTCTTCGACCTCGTCCGCGAGGCCAGCGAAGCTCGCCGCCGGCGCGTCTCCACAGGCGAACTGAATCGCTGGCTGAAAAGCGCGGATTTGGAGCGCGGCACCGCTCCGGGCGCGCATCCCGTCCGCGTCCTCTATCTGACGCAGGCGTCCATCGAACCGCCGACGTTCGTGCTGTTCACGAATCAGAGGAAACCGCTGCACTTCAGCTACGAGCGGTTTTTGGAGAACCGCCTGCGCGAGAGATTCGATTTCACCGGCACGCCGATTCGCTTCCTCCAGCGGCAGCGAAAACAGCGCGAGTAAGGGCTGCAGTTTTCGTTGACACAGCGCCGCACAGGCTTACGATAGACAGGCAGTATGTCAGCCGCCGCATCGAACGTGCCGGAGCCGGAACGGCTCTATCGCATCGGCGATGTAAGCCGCATCACCAACACCAAACCCTTCGTACTCCGCTTCTGGGAGACGGAATTTCCCATGCTCCAGCCGGTGAAGGCGCCGAAGGGCCATCGCCTATACCGCCAGCAGGACATCGACCTGATCCAAGCTATCAAACGCCTGCTCTACGAGGAAGGGTTCACCATTCCCGGCGCTCGGCGGCATCTTTCCGAAGCGCTGGGCAATCCCGATGGGCTGGCGTCGTTGAACGCGAAAAGCCCCATGCTCGTCCCTCCCGCGGAATCCGCCGCGGAGAAAGCGGCCACTGCTGCGCAGCTCGACCTGCTGCCCGAGCGTGCGGCGGCGGACCCGCCGCCGGCGGGGGCTGCACTGCTGCCCAGCGACGCGCGCGCCACGCTCCTGACCGTGCGCCGCGAATTGCTCGAAATCTTGACCCTGCTTGGAACGCGATGATATTCTGAAAATTGACGTCGGGACGTAGCGCAGTCTGGTAGCGCGCACGCTTGGGGTGCGTGAGGTCGCTGGTTCAAATCCAGTCGTCCCGACCATTTTCTTGCGCACACCGGTTGCCGCTCTTCCGGATTGCCTGGTTTATGCCGACCATTCTGCTGACGAACGACGACGGAATCGACGCTCCCGGCCTGCGGGCGCTTGCCCGCGCCCTGGAGGGGTTTGGCGAAATCTACGTGGCTGCGCCGGACGGGGAACGCAGCGCCTCCGCTCAATCCATCACGCTGCTTGATCCCGTGTTCTACGAGCAGCGGGCGGAACGTGAATGGGCCGTAGCGGGAACCCCAACCGACGCCGTGATTCTGGCGCTGAACCGTCTGCTACCCGGCCCGCCCGACCTGGTCCTTTCCGGCATCAACAACGGGGGCAACCTGGGAGAAAACGTCTATTACTCCGGCACGGCGGCCGGGGCGATGGAGGGCACCATCAACGGCCACGCGGCGTGCGCCATTTCGCTGGTGGGCCGGCGGCCCGAACCAAATTTCACGGCCGCCGCGGAGTTCGCGCGCGCGCTGGCGGAAATCGCGCTCACCGAAGGGATGCCGGAAGGCGTCATGCTGAACGTGAATGTCCCCGCGGACTGGAAGGGTGGCGTGCGCTTCACGCGGCAGTCGAAAAAAATCACGCGCAATTTTCTGCAGGACGGGGTGGACCCACGCGGCCGCAAATTCGTGTGGCTCAGCGAACAGAAACGCATTACCGACGTGGAGCCGGACACGGATTATGCCGCGATTTTCGAAGGCTCGGTGTCCATCACGCCGCTCTCGTTCGACCGCACGCACACGCAGTCGTTGAATCACCTCTCGCACTGGGCGGAAAAGCTGCGCCGCAGCTAGCGGCACAGGCACTAGCCTGTTCTGCCGTGTGTGTCATCCGGCGAGTCCCGGCAGTCCACCGGCGCTCCGCGCCTGGGTGACGCCGCGAACAATCGCGTGTGCCACCGCTTCCGACGCCGCAGCGCCCACTGCCTCCACCGTAGCTCCGCGTGCCCCCGCCACGGCAGTCAGGCCGCAGGACAACGCAAACACGATGTCGCCATCGAATCGCGTGAACGCCGGCGAGAGCGATCGCGCCATTCCCGCCGATGCCATCGCCGCGATTCTTTCGAGCGCGAGGCGATCGAACTCCGCATCGGTAGCCACAGCCACCAGCACCGTATTTCCCGCGGGTGTGGCCGGCTGGCCGAATCCCGCCGGCGCCTGCCCGCGGCGAAGGGCCGCTGCCGTATCCAGCAGGTCGCGCGAGCCCGGCGACGCGCGCGCTCCGGCGAGCAGCCGGCCCGTCATCGGGTCGCGCACATCGCCGAAAGCGTTGACTGCGGCGAGCGCCGCGACGCGCACCCTTGCGCCGCCGGTTCCCGCACACTCTTCCGTCCAGCAACCGATGCCGGCCTTCATGGCCTGCGCCATGCCGCAAAGTTTTCCCACGGTCGCGCCGGCGCCCGCGCCGACGTTGCCCTCCGCCACGGGCCCGCTGCCCGCGGCGGCCGCGGCTTGATAGCCCATGTCCGCATCGGGCCGTCGCGCGGCGTCGCCGATGGCCAGATCGAACAGAATCGCCGCGGGAACGATGGGAACGCGCGCAACTCCTGCATCAAATCCGATTCCGCGCCCGGAGAGCCAGCGCATCACGCCCGACGCGGCGTCCAGGCCGAACGCGCTCCCTCCCGCGAACACCAGAGCATGAATTTTCCCGGCGAGGTGCCCCGGCTGCAGAACTTGCAATTCGCGAGTACCCGTAGCGCCGCCATGCACATCGCAGGCCGCCGCCACTCCGGCTTCCGCGAGGAACACGGTGCAGCCCGTCAGCGCGCGCTCGTCCTGCGAGTGGCCAACGGCGAGTCCGGCGATGGGTCCAAATCCCGGAGGCATGGCGGAACAGGCATTCTAACGACATCGGTGGATACCTGCCTCGCAATTTCCGCAGTCTCCCAGGAAACACAGCCGGGGAGTGCCCGGCATGGACTGGCCGAGGTGTGCTAGCATCAAATTCTCACCCGCTCCCGAGGCTCCCCCAGCGAGCTTCTAGCGGCACTTTCCATGAGTCACGGAGTTTACATAGCCAGCGCAGTGCGCACGCCGATCGGCAAATTCGGCGGCGGTCTGGCGGATCTCACCGCTCCCGACCTCGGCGTGATCGCCGTGCGGGAAGCGCTGCGGCGCGCCTTCGGCAACGCACCCGAGGAACGCGCTCCGGGCGACCGCAAACGCATGGAACCGGCCCGGCCTCCACGGATGGTGGACGAATTGATACTCGGCAACGCGCGTCCGGCAGGAGTGGGGCCGAACGTGGCTCGACAGGTGGCCTGGCGCACCGGGCTGGGCGACGACGTGCCCGCATTCACCGTCAACATGGCCTGCGCTTCCGGCATCCGCGCGATTCTGCTCGGCTGGCAGCAGATTGCCCTTGGCGCTGCCGACGTGATCGTGGCCGGCGGCGCGGAATCGATGAGTCGCGTGCCCTACCTGCTCGATGCACGCTGGGGCATGCGCATGGGACACCAGCAACTCGTGGACGCCATGTACCGCGACGGATTCCTGTGCCCGCTCTCGCAAATGGTGATGGGAGAAACGGCCGATTTGCTCGCGAAGGAATACAAAATCCCGCGTGCCGAACAGGACGAATTCGCGCTCGAAAGCCATCGCCGCGCTGCCCGGGCCATGGAGAGCTGTTTGTTCAGCCAGGAAATCATCCCCGTGGAGAAAACGGACGCGAAGGGGCGCACGTCGCGGGTTGAAAAAGACGAGCACGTCCGCCCCGATGTCACGCTCGAGGGCCTGGCGAAACTGCCGCCGGTCTTCGCGAAGGACGGCACGATCACGGCGGGCAACGCCAGCGGCCTGACGGACGCGGCGTCCGCGGTGGTGCTGGTGGGCGAAGACCGCGTCAAATCGCTGGCCGGCCCGCCGCTCGCGCGCATCGTGGACGCGACCGTGGCCGCGGTGGAACCGCATCGCATGGGCGTTGGTCCCGTTCCGGCCTGCCGGAAGCTGGAGGAACGCACCGGATGGAAGATGGCGGACTACGCTGCTGTGGAACTGAACGAGGCGTTCGCCGCCCAGGTGCTGGCATGCGACCGCGAACTGCACTTCGACCGCGCGCGGCTCAATCCGAACGGCGGCGCCATCGCACTGGGACATCCCATCGGCGCAACGGGCGCGCGCATCGTCACCACGTTGCTCCATGAGCTGCGCCGCCGGCCTTCGGGCCAGCGCCGCGGACTCGCGACATTGTGCGTATCGGGCGGGCTGGGTGTGGCGCTCGCACTGGAGGCGGCATAACCATGGAACGCGCATCGCAGGCACGGCGTCCGGCGATTGATGTGGCCATCGCTTCCGTGCAGCGCATCAAGCCGGAAGATTTCCGTCATGTGAACTACAAGACGGACGGTCCGCTGGCCCGGCTGACGCTCAATCGTCCGGAGCACAACCTGCTCAACGAGCCCATGCTGCGCGAGCTGGCCTCCGGTATCGAGTGGTCCGGCGACGACGAAGGCGTGAAGCTCATCCTGATTGATTCGGCGTGCAAAACGTTTTCCGGCGGCATCGACGTGGGCGAGTACACGGCGCAGCGCGTGTTCCAAATGACGGACGCGTTCCACCGCGTCTTCCTGGCCATGGTGGACGTTGGGAAACCGGTGATGGTGGTAGTAGACGGGCCGGCCATCGGCGGCGGCTCGGAGCTTGCCGCGTTCGGCGACATTGTGGTGGCCACTCCACGCGCCCGATTCGCGCAGCCCGAAATCAAAATCGGCGTCTTCCCTCCCCTCGCCGCCACGATTTTCCCCCAGATCGTCGGGCCTCGCCTGGCCATGGAGCTGGTGCTGACCGGCGAGCCCATTTCCGCCGAGCGCGCCCGCGACCTGGGGCTCATCAGCCGCCTGGTGCCGGAAGATCAGCTTGAAAAGACCGTGAACGCCATGATCGCGCAAATCACCGCGCAGTCGGGCGCGGTGCTGCGGATGGCAAAGAAGGCCATCATCGGCGGCGTGGGCCTCTCCCTTCAGGAAGGCCTGAAGACCTCCATGGATATTTTCCTGAACGAACTCTACAAGCTCGAGGACTCGCAGGAAGGCCTGCGCGCCCTGGTGGAGAAAAGGAAACCGCAGTGGAAGAACCGGTAAACGGCGGCGAACTCGCGCCGGAACCGGCGCCCCCGGAGCCGGCGGAGCCACCTGCTCCCCCGTGGGTGCCCGCGTTCGATCGTGAACGCCGCAGGCGGCGAACCCTGCTGCGGCGTCTCGCGGCGCTGCTCGGCACCGGTACGCTTGCCTTTACGCTCACCACCTGGCTGCTGCTCCGCCATGAGAGCCGCGTCCCGCGGCCCGCCTCGGCAGGACCTGCGGCCGCGCGGATGGAGGGGGCGGCTCCGGATTCTTCAACCGCTGCGGAGGATGCAGTGGGCGCAGCCCTGCGTGTGGCGCGGGCACAGCTCGATGCCCTGAATCAGGACGATATCTCCACCGCTTATTCCTACTTCTCACCGAGTTACCGCTCGCGCGTCCCCCTGGCTACGTTTCGCCGTCTGGTGCGCGCGCATCGCGACATGCTGCACACCGAGGAGGTGGATGTGCGGATGCGCGGCCAGTCGGAAGGCCGTGTGATGCTGGATATTCACGTCTCGTCGGACGATGACGAAGATTACGTGGCACGGTACACCCTGCTTCGCGTGGATGGCCGCTGGTGCGTGGACAATCTGCGCTGGGGATTCGACGACGGGGACGACCAGAGTTCCACCTAGCCTCCTCCTGCATGGTGAATTACAACCCGCAGCGGTGACGCCGGCCTCGTTGACACTGTTCCGCACGAGACTTACACTGGCTCGCGACATTTGAACGGCTCTCGACGGGGGAAGGCCGTGAAAATCGGCCGCGGTCCCGCCACTGTAATCGGCTGCTGAGCCGCACGTGCCACAGGCTCGCGTTCAGCATCAGCAACCGTAAGCCAGGAAACCTGCCTGAGCCGCTTCTGCCCAGCCGCTCTTCGCGAGAAAGAGCGCGGGCCACGCGCCCCATGCTCGCATGGGGCTTTTTTATTGCAGGAAAGATAGGCGTGAAATGAGACGGAAGCGCAATCCAATGAAACTCGCCGCCGCGTGGGTCCTGCTGGGCGCGCTGGCCGTGCGCGCACAGGCAACTCCCCCGGCACCACCCCCAAAGGACGCAGATCCCAATGTGGAGTTCCACGACGACTTAGGCCGCCTGGTGCGGATTCCCTTCGCGCCGCAACGGATCGTCTCGCTTGCGCCCAACCTTACAGAGACAGTCTTTGCTCTTGATCTGGGCGCGCGCCTGTTTGGCGTGACCGATTTCTGCGATTACCCGCCTGAAGCCCGGACGCGAGCGCGCGTGGGCGGTCCGATCAACCCAAATCTGGAAGAAATCGTCACCCTGCATCCGGACGTGGTGCTGGCCACGCGCGCGCTGAACCGGGCGGAGACCGTGGAAGCGCTCAACCGCCTGGGCATTCCCGTCTACACCACGAACCCGCGCACCGTGGAGGACGTAGTGGCATCGGTGCGCCGCCTCGGAGAAGTGCTGGGCGCAAAGGCCCGCGGCGATGCGCTGGCCGCCCAGATGGAGCAGCGCCTCACCGATCTGGCGCGGAAGCTCGGCGGCCGTCCGGTGCGGCGCGTATTTTTCGTCGTGTGGCTCGACCCCGTCATCTCCACCGGTCCGAACACTTTTATCGCCGATGCCCTGCGCCACGCCGGCGCCGAATCCGTGGTGAACGTGAAACAGGACTGGCCGCAGATCAATCTCGAAGAAGTGTTGCGGCAGAACCCGGACTATCTCGTATTCGCCGGCGCGCATCAGGATGATCCGCAGGGCACCATCAATTCTTTGAAGAATCGCCCCGGCTGGAGCAGCCTGGAGGCCGTGCGGCTGCGGCATTTTGCCATTGTGAGCGACGCGCTGGACCGTCCGGCACCGCGCATGCTCGACGCGATCGAGGATTTGGCGCGCCAACTCCATCCGGAAGCCTTTGCTCCGGCCGCCGCGCCTTCCAGCACGCCGGCCGCGCCGCGCAGGGGGTCCCGCTGATGCGCCCGCTGACTCCCCGCCGTCTGCTGCTCACGTGCGCGCTGCTCGCCGGCATCCTGCTCGTGGTGGTCTTCTTCTCCCTGAAATTCGGAACGCGCTCCATTTCCATTTACGACCTCAGCGCGCTGCTTTTCCATTCCGTCACCGGCCGCACGGACCAGATTTCCAGCGATTTCCGGCTCATCATTCTCGACATTCGCTGGCCGCGAATCCTGCTGGCGATGATTGTTGGCGCCTCGCTTTCCGTGGCCGGAGCCAGCTTCCAGGCGCTGCTGCGCAATCCCCTCGCCGACCCGTACGTGCTGGGGGTTTCGAGCGGAGCCGCGCTCGGCTCCATCCTCTCGCTCATCTGGGCGGCGCAATTGCCGGGCGCAACGCCGTTCGGCGCATTTGCCGGGGCCATCGCCGCCACGGCAGCGGTGTATTTCCTGGGCCGGCGGGGAGGCGAACTGGACAGCTACGCGCTGCTGCTGGGCGGCATCATCACGGCTTCGTTTCTCTCCGCCCTCATCATGTTCCTGATGACCACGATTTCCGGACGCGAACTCCGCGGCATGGCCTTCTGGCTGATGGGCGATCTCTCCACGCCGTCGCCCGTTGCTCCGGGCTGGTTGTTCCTGGTGCTGGTTCTCGGCGTGGGAGCCATCTACACCACCGCGGCGGATCTGAATCTGCTGCTGGGCGGCGAGCAGGAGGCCATGCATCTCGGCGTGGACGTGGTGCGCGTGAAACTCGTGGTGTATCTGGGCGCCAGCGTGCTCACCGGCCTCGCCGTTTCCGTCAGCGGCGCAATCGGCTACGTCGGGCTGCTCGTGCCGCATCTCGTGCGATTGCTGTTTGGATCCGACTACCGCCTGCTGATTCCTGCGACCGCTCTGGGCGGCGCCATTGCGGTGGTTCTGGCGGACACGCTGGCGCGCACGCTCGTTTCTCCCACGCAGTTGCCCGTCGGCGCGATGACCGCGCTCGTCGGCGCTCCCGTGTTCATCTATCTGCTGCGCAGGGGCATGGCGTGAACCCGGCGGAAAAGACGGCGGAGCAAACCACACCCGCGGGCTCAGGCGCCGCCGGGCGGACACCGCCTCTCGAGCCACCGCGCCTCAGCGTGGATCTGGCGAGCTTCTCCTACGCGCCGGAAGGCGGCGCTTCGCTCTTCACCCTGGAAGCCACGTCTTTCGACGTTCGCTCGAGGGAGGTGGTGGCCGTGCTCGGCCGCAACGGCAGCGGCAAATCCACGCTCCTGCGCTTGCTAGCCGGAACTCTGGCCCCGCTCTCCGGCCGCGTCAAACTGGAAGGCCTCGAGGTCAGCCGTCTGGACCTCCGCACGCGCGCGCAGCGCATCGCCATGGTGCAGCAGGAAAATCCGCTGCTGTTTCCCGTACGCGTGTGGGATTTCGTGATCCAGGGCCGCTACCCCTACAGCCGCGGCCTGCGATTTGAGACCGATGACGATGCCGCCGTGGCCCGTCAGGCGCTTTACGAATCGGGCGCTGATCCGCTCCGAGGCCGCTGGATGCACAAACTCTCCGGCGGGGAGAAGCAACGCGTGGTGCTCGCGCGCGCCCTGGCGCAGCAGCCTCTCCTGCTGCTGCTCGATGAACCCACGCTGCACCTCGACATCGCCGCGCAGGTGGACCTGCTCCGGCGCCTGCGCCGCATCGCCACCGACCGCGGATATGCCGTCGTCGTCGTGACGCACGAATTGAATCTGGCCGCGGAATTCGCGGACCGCATCGTCCTGCTCGACCGCGGGAAAACGCTCCGCGTGGGCAAACCCGCGGAGGTCTACCAGCAGGCGCTGCTCCAGCAGGTATTCGGAACGCTCCTGGGCGTGGAATTCAATTCGCGGGGGGTTCCGAAGGTCACGTTTTCCGGCGCAGAGGCGGAGTAGAGCCCGGGGATTCCGCTCGCGGAGCGAGAAGCTCCCGCGTGTAGGACCATTCGCGGACTCGTTGCGAAGCGCCGGGTTGTACCGCGATCCCTGCGGCGTCTCGTCCCGATTCTGAATCCTCCGGATCGGGGGCCGGGCGCTGCGCCGATCCACACGCCAGCTCTTTGCACGGGAAGACGGTGAAAATCCGTCGCCGCCGCGCGACTGTAAGGCGGACGCAGAACCTGCGTCACACACAGCCCGCGCGGGCCACTCCCCGCGTTGCCGGGGGGGAAGGCCCGCCACATGGTCCAAGTCCCGCAGCAGCGGGACTCGCATCACGGCTGCCGCCAAGCCAGGAGACCGGAAGAGCCGGCCGTCTCGATTCATCGAGACGCACCTTTTTTCTCCCGCGCGAGAGGGAGAGGAGGAATCATGAAGCGGTCTCCGGCTCTGTTGCTCCTTGCAGCGTGTTCCGTCCTGCTGTTTTCCCACCGCATCTCGGCCCAGCAACTCGCCTCGCTTTCCGGTACCGTGCTCGATCCCTCCGGCGCTGCTGTGGCGGGCGCGGAAGTCCGAATCGAAGGCCGGTCGGCCGGAGCCACGCCGGCCCATGCGACATCGGACAGCTCCGGCCGGTTCGAAATCGAACTCCCGCCGGGCAGCTACCGGCTGCGCATTACGCGCGCTTCGTTCGTGGCCTATGAGATGGAGATCCGGCTCTCCGCGGCGGAACGGCGCGACGTGACCGTACGGCTCTCGCTGGACGCCACCTCTTCGAAAGTGATTGTGACGGCCGTGCCTCTTCCGCAGCCTGCGGAAAGTGTGGCGGCGCCGGTGGACGTCATCACGGAGCAGGACATCTCGCAGCGACAGTTTATTTCCACGGCGTATGCGCTATCGTTCTTGCAGGGCGCGAGCATCGGGCAGGGCGGGCGGGCCGGCGGGCCCGTATCGCTTTTTCTGGACGGAGGCAATTCGGACTACACGAAGGTGCTGGTGGATGGAGTGCCCCTTGACACCCCGGGCGGTGCCGTGGATTTTTCGCCCTTCACGCTGGACAACATCGCGAAAGTCGAAGTGGTGCATGGCGCGGAAAGCGTGACCTACGGATCCGACGCGATGACCGGCGTCGTGCAGATGATCTCGGCGCGTGGCTCGACGGAACAGCCTGCGCTCGATCTTGTGGCAGAAGGCGGCAATTTTTCCTCGGCCAGAGGCGCGGCCACGCTCAGCGGAGTCGCCGGAAGGTTCGACTACCTGGCCGGATTCAGCCGGTCCGACACGGAAGGCCAGGGCGTAAACGACGCCTTCCGCAATGCGACCGTCTCCGGCAATTTCGGATGGAAATTCACCGATGCCGACTCCATCCGCCTGGCGCTCCGCAACAACACCAGCGAGGCGGGCATTCAGGGCCAAACGCTAATCACTCCGCCGGAACTGAATGAGTACAATGCGCTTCACGATTTTTCGGCGGCGCTTTCCGGCGACTTCGCCAGCGGGAACCACTGGCGCTACCACGTGCTCGTGGCGGAGACCTATCTGCGGCAGCGATACGAAAATCCTCTGAGTTCGTACTACCTCTCTCCGGATCCGTTTGACCTCTGCACCGGCATGCCGCGTTCGCCCCGCGCCGTCCCGTCTCCCGACTTTTGCGACTACACCTTCTCGGCATTCGACCAGTACAACCGCGTGAACGCGGAGGCGCAGGCGTCCTACGTGTGGGCGCACGGTTCGGTGACCGCCGGGTACGTAAACGAAGTGGAGAACGGCTGGCTGAGCGACCTCGGTGGCCATGCGCGGCGCAACAACCAAGCTGGATATCTGGAAGCGCGGTATCAATTTGGCGCGAGGCTGACCGCCACGGCCGGCGTTCGCGCGGAAGACAACGACAGCTTCGGCACCCGCGTGGTTCCCCGCTTCGGCCTCTCCTACCTGGCGCGGCAGGGCACGAGCGCGTTCGGCGCCACCCGCCTGCATGTATCCTGGGGCGAAGGAATCAAGGAGCCGAGTTTCGACCAGTCATTCGGCACCGATCCGTGTTTCCCCGGCAATCCGGATCTGCGCCCGGAAACGAGCAGCAGCATGCATGCCGGCGTGGACCAGTATTTTGCCTCCGACCGTCTCCATGTGTCGCTCGACGGGTTCTACAACCGCTTTCGCGACATGATCAGCTTCGGCAGCGCCACCATCATGGGCTGCGGATTCGCGGGAACCTACTTCAATACGGACCTGGCGCAGGCCGGCGGCCTGAATCTGAACGTGGAAGCGAAGCCCGCGCGGTGGATGCGCATCGTGGCGGGCTATGCGTACGACGACAGCTTGGTAATCAAAGCCCCGAATGCCTTCGACCCCGCCACGATTCCCGGCAATCGCCTTCTCCGCCGGCCGCTCAACTCCGGAAGCCTCATTGCCACAGCGGCGTACCATCGGTGGAACCTCAGCGTGATGGGTTACTACGGCGGGTCGCGCACGGATTCCGATTTTCTCGGACTGGGCCTGACGCGAACGCCTCCCTACGCCCGCTTCGACGTTGCCGGAGGCTACGTGCTCGGCCGCGGCGTGGAACTCTACGGACGCGTGCAGAATCTGCTGGATCGCCAGTATCAATTAATTCTCGGATTTCCCGCGCTCGGCCGCGAATTCCGCGGCGGAGTGAAATACAGGATCGGCGGCCGCTCGTGAACGTCGCGGCCGAGCCCGTCCTGTTCTGCTGGAGCGGCGGAAAAGACAGCGCCATGGCTCTGGCCGCCATCCGCGGGAGCACGGATTGCCGCGTAACCGGACTGCTGACCACTGTCACCGAGGGCTACGACCGCATCAGCATGCATGGCGTGCGCCGGGAACTTCTCGAGCGGCAGGCCGCGGCCATCGGTTTGCCGCTTCGCGAGGTGCTCATACCTCCCGAATGCGTGAATCCCGTTTACGAGGCGCGCATGGAGGAGGCATTGCGGGAGCAGTTGGCGCGCGGCGTTCGCCGAGTGGTGTTCGGCGATATTTTCCTGGAAGACTTGCGCGTCTATCGCGAGCAGAACCTGGCTCGCATCGGTATGTCCGGCTTGTTTCCACTGTGGAAGCAGGACACGCGCGAACTGGCCCGCCGCTTTGTCAGAGAGGGTTTCCGGGCCATCGCCGTGTGCGTGGATTCGCGCGTGCTCGATCCTTCCTTTGCGGGCCGCGAGCTCGACGAGTCCTTCTTCGCCGACCTTCCGCCCGGCGTCGATCCTTGCGGCGAGAACGGCGAATTCCACACCTTCGTCTTCGGAGGCCCTCTTTTCCGTGCTCCTCTTTCCATCCGCCGGGGAGAGGCGGTCCGGCGCGGCCCGTTCGTGTTTTGCGACCTGGTTCCGGCTGCGTAGAGTTCCCGGCAACCGCCCACACCGCGTCCTCCGGACCGTTCCTGCGGAAGCGGGATGCTATAATTTCCCATCCATCATGGCGAAGACGGCCCAGGATTTTACCGGCGTGCCGCCTGAAGTGCTGGCACGATACGAGCCCATCATCGGAATCGAGACGCACGTCCAGCTGAAGACGGCGTCGAAGATTTTCTGCGCCTGCTCGGGCCAATTCGGCGATACGCCCAACTACAACACCTGCCCCGTGTGCCTGGGCCTGCCCGGCGCGCTTCCGGTGCTCAACCGCCGCGCGCTCGAGCTGGCCGTGAAGGCCGCGCTGGCGCTGAACTGCACGGTGCAGCCCCGTTCGCAGTTTGCCCGGAAGAATTACTTCTATCCCGACCTGCCGAAGGGTTACCAGATCTCCATGTACGAGTTGCCGCTGGCCACCGGGGGATGGCTGGAGATCGAGCAGGACGGCCGGACGAAGCGCATCGGCATCACTCGTCTTCACATGGAGGACGACGCAGCCAAGGGCATGCATGAGGGATTTCCCGACTCGGGCCGCTATACCTACATTGACTTCAATCGCGGCGGCGTGCCGCTCATTGAAATCGTTTCCGAGCCGGACATGCGCACCCCCGAGGAAGCGTACGCCTACCTCACCGCGCTGAAGCAGATCCTGCTGTTCACCGAAGTGAGCGATTGCAATATGGAGGAAGGCTCCCTCCGCTGCGACGCCAATGTGAGCGTGCGCGGCCGTGGCCAGCAGAACTTCGGAACCAAGGCGGAAGTGAAGAACCTCAATTCCTTCCGCTATCTGACCCACGCGCTCGAATACGAGATTGAGCGCCAGGTGCAGCTCCTCGAATCCGGCGGCCGAGTCACACAGGAAACGCGCCTATGGAACGTGGCGGCCGGCCGTACCGAGCCCATGCGGTCCAAGGAATACGCCCACGACTACCGCTATTTCCCGGAGCCCGACCTGCTCCCCGTCGAAGCCTCCGCGGAACTGCTGGAGCGCGTCGGCGCCGAAATGCCGGAGCTGCCCGCCGCGCGCCGGGCCCGCATTGTCCGCGAATACGGGATCACTGCCTACGACGCCGGAGTGCTCACCGCCACGCGCGAGCTTGCTGACTATTTCGAGCAGACCGTGCGCGCCGGCGCTCCCGGAAAAGCCGCGGCGAACTGGATTCAGACCGAGCTGTTGCGCCGGCTGAATGCCGCCGGCCAGGAAATCGCCTCGAGCCGCATCGCCCCCCAGGCGCTTGCCGAGCTCATTTCACTCGTCGAACGCGGCGAAGTGACCGCGGCCAGCGCGAAAGCGATTTTCGCTAAAATGTTCGAGACGGGCGGCTCCGCGGCGCAAATTGCGGCGCAGGATGGCCACCGCCAGATTCAGGATGCGGGCGCCATCGAGCGCGCCTGCCGCGAAGTGATTGAAAAGAATCCGGAGCAGGTGGCCAAATTTCGTACTGGGAACGAAGGCGTATTCAAGTTTCTCGTCGGACAGGTGATGCGTGCCACGCGCGGCCAGGCCAATCCGCAGGCCGTCAACGAAACGCTTCGCCGTCTGCTGGCCCCACAATAATTCAAGGAACTGAGGTGAGAAATGCTGCAGCCTGGTGATGTGGCTCCGCCGTTCACACTGCCTAGTGACGACGGGCAAACGATTTCCCTCTCGGACTTCAAGGGAAAAAACATTCTTCTGTATTTCTTCGTCAAGGCGCTCACTCCGGGTTGAACCACGGAGGCGTCCGAGTTTCGCGACGCAAAGACGAAGTTCGACCGTGTGGGGACCACCGTGGTCGGCTGCAGCGCCGATCCGCCGGACACCATGTCCAAATTCCGCGCCAAGCACAAACTCAATTTCACACTGGTCAGCGATCCCGATTTCCGCGTCATTGAGGCCTACGGCGCGCGCCGTATGAAGACCTTTCTCGGAAAATCCTTCCTGGGCATCGTGCGGAGCAGTGTGCTTATCGGCCCGGACGGAAAAGTGCTTCGCGTGTGGGAAAAGGCCGCGGCAAAAGGCCACGCCGCTGAGGTCCTTGAAGCTCTGGAAGAATTGAAAGGCAAGTAGCCGCCGGCCGCATGGAGCGCAGAGCGAGAGCCCTGCGGTATTTCTGATCCCGGCGCACGCAACGAACCGCAGGGCTGTGGCCGTGCGCTACAACTCGCACCGCACCTCGCCGTCTTTCTCCTCGATCAGCAGATTGTCCAGCAGCCGCGTCGCGCCGAAAAACACGGCGAGCAGCGCGTAGCACGATCCGCGTATCCGGTCCGTGGGTTCAAACGTGTCCGCGCGAACCACCTCCACGTAATCCGTCGCGGCGCGGGGCTCCCTCCGGATCACTTCGCGCATCGCCGCCACCACATTCGCGGAGCTGCGCTCTCCGCGCGCCAGCGCCTCTCGCGCCGCGCCGAGCGCCCGACATAACACCGCCGCCGCGTGCCGGTCTTCCGGGTTCAGGTACGCGTTGCGGCTGGAGAGCGCCAGGCCGTCCGATTCCCGCACGATCGGGCACACCTGGATTTCCGCATCCAGATGAAAATCGCGCACGAGCTGCTGGATGATGCGGGCCTGCTGCGCGTCCTTGCGCCCCAAATAGGCCCTCCACGGCTGCACAATTTCCAGGAGTTTCAGCACCGCCGTGGCCACGCCGCGGAAATGCCCGGGGCGAGTCCGGCCTTCCAGCCGCGAAGAAAGCCCTTCGACTTCCACGTAACTCGAGAAACCCGGGGGATAGATTTCCGCGGCTTCCGGCGCGAAGAGATATTCCACTCCCAGCGATTCGAGCAACTGGGAATCGGCCTCGAGCGCGCGAGGATAGCGTTCGAAATCCTCTGCGGGCCCGAACTGTTTTGGATTCACGAAAATCGAAACCGCCACGGGCGAGCAGTCCCGCTGCGCCGCGTGCACCAGCGAAACGTGCCCCGCATGCAACGCGCCCATTGTGGGCACAAATCCCAGCATTCGCCCCTCCGAGCGCGCGCGCCGCGACACCTGCTTCATCCATTCGACGGTGCGAACGATTTCCATCGGCGAGGAGGCAGGTACGGCGGCTCAGTCCACCGGCAGTCCGGCGAGCGCGTCGTAGTAACGCAGCAGGTCTGTGGAGAGCGGCTTTGCGCCAATTTCGCGCAGTTGCGTCGCCACCTGCCCTCGGTGGTATGTGCTGTGGTTCACCACATGCTGCAGCACCGCGCGCAGCGGATACCGGAAGTGCTTTCCCTTCATGTTCCGGTATTCGATGATGCGCTCCGGATCCCCCAGCCCCTCGCCGCGGATAAAATCTTCCAGCCCTTTCCGGATTCCTTCCCAGCGCGCGGCAAAAGCCGCCACGGTGTCGAATTTCTCGCCCGGCAGCAATTCGGTGGGATAGCGGTCGTGGAACCGCTCCAGGTACAACCACTCGACTCCCATGATGTGGTGCAGCGTCTCGCGCACGGTGGGAAAGCTGGAGGGCGCCGGCTGCGTGAATTGTGCCGGCGTCAGCGCGGCGCACGATTCCAGCACGCGGTGATTCGCCCAGGCGTTGAACGCAAACAGCGAGCGGAGTTCGTCCTGTGTCATGGCGGTTGCTCCCGGAAATGCAGTTCAGAGAAAAAAGATGCGTGCTCGAATCTCCGCCGCTACATCTTTTTTACGGAGTCCGCGGCGCGCACGCCCGCGGGCAGATGATACGACTCCGCGTCCGACGGAAATGCGCCCTTGCGCACATCCTCCACGTAATGCTCCACGGCTCCGCGAATCGTTTCCGCCAGGTCCGCATACTTCCGGGCGAATTTCGGCGTATGGCCATTCGTGAGCCCCAGCAGGTCGCTCAGCACCAGCACCTGGCCGTCGCAATCCGGGCCCGCCCCGATGCCGATCGTGGGCACCGGCACGCGTTCCGTGATGCGCGCCGCAATTTCCCGCGGCACGGCTTCAATCACGATGCTGAACGCTCCCGCGGCCGCCAGCGCCTGCGCGTCGCGCACCAGCGCATCCGCCGTCTCCGCGCTTTTTCCCTGCACGCGGAATCCGCCCAGGGCATGCAGAGACTGTGGTGTAAGCCCGATGTGCCCCATCACCGGAATTTCCGCCTCCACCAGCCGCGCCACAAGGTCCATGCGCCGTTCGCCGCCCTCGATTTTCACCGCTTCGGCTCCCGCCTCTTTCACGAACCGCGTGGCGTTGCGCACCGCCTCCTCAGCGCCGTTCTGAAAGCTGCCGAACGGCATATCCGCCACCAACAGCGCACGCTTCACGCCGCGCCGCACCGCGCGCGTGTGATGCAGCATTTCCTCCATTGTCACCGGTAGCGTGTTCTCGTAGCCGAGCACGGCCATAGCCAGCGAATCGCCCACCAGCACGATGTCCACTCCGGCATCGTCCACCAGCCGCGCCGTCGGATAGTCATACGCCGTTACCGACGTAATTCTTAATTCGGTGGAAGGCGTTTCGCCGGAACGAAACTTCTTTCGCGAGAGGATTTCGGGCACCGTCACGCGCCCGTTGTCCGCAGACGGCAGGATACTCATGGTCCCTCCGGTGCCGTTCCCGTGCGCTCAGGGATACAGCCCAGCTTTTCGGATGCTACCAGCGCGGCCGCGGTTACGCCAGCAAAAGTTCCATAGCTGGCGGGTAGCCGGTCAGCTGGTCACAAGACCCGCAGCCGAGAGGGGCAGCCGCCGTACGCGTCTTGCCGTCGCCGCGAAAATGGCGTTGGCCACGGCAGGCGCAACGGGCGGGACCCCCAGCTCGCCGCAACCTCCCGGTGGTTCGCTGCTCGGCAACACATGCACTTCCACCTCGGGCGCCTCGTGAATCCGCAGAACGGTGTAATCGTGAAAGTTGCTCTGCTGAACCCGGCCGCCCTCCACTGTGATTTCACCAGTCAGAACCGCAGAGAGCGCATAAGCGATGGCGCTTTCAATCTGGGCTCGCACTCCGTCCGGATTGATGGCCACCCCGCAGTCGACCGCGCTGACGATCCGATGGATGCGAAGCCCGCCCGGCGGTTCTACCGACACCTCGGCCACGTGCGCCACGTGACTCCCGTAGCCGGAATATGCGCCGAATCCGCGGCCGCGGCCGGGCGGAAGCGGCTTGCCCCAACCCGACCGGGCCGCCGCCTGTTCAACAACCGCCCTGCGGCGGGCCACATCGATGGTGGAACGCCGGTCGGTGAATTTCCGCGGAGGGCCGAGGAGCTCAAGCCACAACGCAATGGGATCTTTCCTCGCCGCTGCCGCCAGCTCGTCAAAAAAACTGCCGATGGCGAAGAAATTCGAGGAATTTTCCACCGAGCGCCACCAGCCCCGCGGAATGCGGGATTCCGCCAGGCTCCACTCCAGACGGAAATGGGGAATGAACCAGGCCGGAAAATCGGAACTGTTCAACTCCGAAGCCTCTCCTGCAGATATGCCCGTGCCCTGGTAAAAGGTTCCGATGGAAGGAGACACAACGTGGTGGCGCCAGGCGATGGGAATGCCATCGGCGTTCAGCCCCGCGGCGAATGCGTGGACGCTCGCGGGACGATAATAGTCGTGCCTCATATCGTCTTCGCGGGTCCAGGTGACCTTCACCGGCGCGCCCACCGCCTTCGACACGAGCGCGGCCTCCACGGCGTAGTCCTGATTCAATCGCCGTCCGAATCCTCCGCCCAGCAGCGTAATGTGCATGCGTACATCGTTCGATGAAATTCCCAGCGCGTGCGCGATGGAAGCGGCGCCGCCGGCGGGCATTTGGATGGGCGACCAGACTTCGCAGCCGGTTGGGGTAACCCAGGCGGTGGAATTCATCGGCTCCATCGTGGCATGCGCCAGCAACGGCACTTCGTACTGCGCTTCGATGCGGCTGGCGGCCGCGGCATACGCTTTGTCGAAATCGCCGTCCTTGCGCATCACCTGCCCCGGTCTGCCGGCCAGTTCCACAAGCCGCCGGTGAAGTTCCTCGGAACTTTCGGCGGCAGCCGGACCTTCGTCCCATTCCGCCTTCAGCGCGCTCCGGGCGCGCATCGCGGCCCAGGTGGAATCAGCCACCACGGCCACGCCGCCCGCGAAGTAATTCAGGTGGCCCGCGCCTCCCGGCTTCCCTTCAAACGGGACCATCAGCTCTACGCGCGGCAACTCCACCACGTGGCGCACGCCCGGCAGTGCCTTTACCTCGCCGGCGTTGAATCCCTTCACCGCTCCGCCGAACACGGGACAGCGCTCGATCACCGCGTAGAGCATTCCCGGCAGTTGCACATCCATGCCAAAGACGGCGCTGCCGTTCACCTTCATCGGCACATCGGTTCGGTGGGGAGTGGTTCCGACCAGGTGATAGTCGCGTTCGGATTTCAGCGGGACGTCCTTCGGGACTGGCAACTTTGCCGCGGCAGCTGCGAGCGCGCCATAGCCGATGCGGCGCCCGCTCACAGGGTGCAGCACTTCGCCCTTCTCGCTCCTGCATGTGGATTTTTCAACTCCCCAGCCTGTCGCGGCCGCGGAGAGCAGCATGTCGCGCGCTGCAGCTCCCGCCTTGCGCAGCGGGTCCCACGAGGTGCGCACGCTCAGGCTCCCTCCGGTGCCCTGCTCACCGTACTTCCCCGGGTCCAGATCCGCCTGCTCCACGCGCACGCGCCGCCAGTCGGCGTCCAGCTCTTCCGCCAGGATCATGGGAAGAGAGGTGCGGACGCCCTGTCCCATTTCCGAGCGAGGCGCCCATAGCGTTACTTTGCCGTCCCCGTCGATGCGCAGAAACGCGTTGGGGGCGAAGGAGGCACTCCCCGAATCCGCGGCGGCATCCGATGCAGGCCAGTAGAAAGCCACAACGAGCGCAGCGCCGGTAGCAGCGCTCGCACCGAGAAATTTGCGCCGGGAAATAAGAGGCCGCGACAATGCAACTCCCCAAGGCTTGGACAGCCTCGCGCCGAACCTCAGCGAGTCCGGCGAGGCGGGCTGCGTTGGACGAAAGGACGCGGCAAGTATAGAACGGGTTACAGCAATGTGCCCCGGCGCTCTCGCATGTAACGCGGTCACTGGCACAACTCATTGTTTCGTGGGCGCCGGCGGAGTACGATGCGCCCCGCTGGCCCGGCTTCCGTGGGCCGGATTCGAGTTTGAACTTCCGGGGGTTCCAGATGAAACGCATGCTTCGCGAAACGTGGATCGCAGCCGCGTGTGCCGTGCTGCTCGTACCCGTCGCAGCCCACGGCGCGGGCCGGGATGCAGTTCCGGCTCAGGACGCTGCCAAGGAAAAAACGACTCAGGAGACCCCGCCAGCCGCGCGAAGCAGAAGCGGCAAGAAGCTGTTCTCCGCCGCGGACGCCGTGCGCATCGCGCGCGTCAGCTCGCCGCGCGTATCGCCCGACGGCACGCGCGTGGCCTATCTGGTATCCGAAAACCATGCGGAGAAGGACAAACCGGGGAAGTTCATCACCCACGTCTGGGTGGTTCCCGCATCGGGACCGGCCAGCGCCGCGCGGCAATTCACGCGCGAAGAAAAGAACGCCTCCAATCTGGCGTGGTCTCCCGACGGAAAAATCCTGGCTTTCACCATGGAGGCCGGCGACGAAAAGGAAGCCAAGCCTCAAGTCTGGTTCATGTACGTGGATGGCGGCGAGCCCTGGCAGGTGACCAGGCACAAATCCGGCGTCCGCGGCTTCCAGTTCTCGCCGGATGGAAAATTGCTCCTGCTGCTGGCCACCGCGCCGCCCGACGAGGAAGAGGAAAAGCGCTCGAAGGCCAAGGACGACGCGGTGGTGGTGGATCACGATCTGAAGATGGCGCACCTGTGGACATGGAACATCGCCTCGGGCGATGAGAAGCAGATCACTCAGGGAGAGTTCACCGTCAGCGATCCGCGCTGGTCGCCCGACGGAACGCACATCACCTTTACCTCGAACCCCACTCCGCGCCAGGACGACGGCAGCCTGCAAACCGCCTGGGTGCTGGATGTGGCCTCCGGCTCGAAGCGCAAGCTAGCGGAAAACGTGGAATTCACGAGGGCGGCACGCTGGTCCGCGGACGGCAGACAGATCGCTTTTCTCGGCAGCAAAGGCCAGTTTCTCCACAAAGTGGACCTGTTCGTGGCGGATGCGAATGGAGGCCCGGCCAGGAAACTCACCGGCTCGTTCGAGCTGAACGCGGAGACGCCGGAGTGGTCGGCGGATGGCGCGCGCGTCTACTTCACGACCGACGACCACGAAGCGGAGCGCGTCTTCGCGGCTGGAGTCGCCACAGGAACCGTTGAGCCGCTTACACCCGCCGACCGCGTGATCTCGCTGCTGGAAATCAGCGCGAACGGCAAGACCGCCGTCGGCACCATCAGCGATCCGTCGCATCCCACCGAAGTGTTTTCCAGCGACCTGAGCTTTTCCTCGCCCGCCACAATCACGAGCCACAACGGCTGGCTCGCGGATTTCGCCCTCGGCGCCACTGAGGTGGTGAAGTGGAAAAGCAGCAAGGATGGGCGGGAAATCGACGGCATCGTCACCAAGCCCGTGGATTGGGACGCCGGCCGCAAATCGCCTTTTCTGCTCAATCCTCATGGCGGTCCCACCGGCGCGTCGCTGCTCTCCTTCAATCCCACGGCGCAGGTGATGGCCGCGAACGGCTACATGGTCCTCCAGCCGAATTTCCGCGGCTCCACGGGACGCGGCGAGGCATTCCAATCCGCCAACCAGAACGACTGGGGTGGCGGCGACTATCAGGACGACATGAGCGGCGTCCAGGCCATGGTGGACCGCGGATGGGCCGACCCGGACCGTCTCGGCGCTTTCGGCTGGTCCTACGGCGGTTACATGACCATGTGGATCGACACGCAAACGGACCGCTTCAAGGCCATTTCCCCCGGAGCGGGGTTGCCTGATCTCTACTCCATGTATTCGCAGACGGATATTCACCGCTACATGGTGGAGTTCCAGGGATTGAAAACGCCGTGGGAAAATTATCAGGAATATTGGGATCACTCGCCGATGAAATACATCGGCAACGTCAAAACGCCCACGATGATACTGCACGGCCAGTCGGACACGCGGGTTCCTATCCCGCAGGGCGAGGAGTACTACCGCGCGCTCTACGACCGGCACGTTCCCGTGGAATACGTCACCTATCCGCGCGAAAATCACGGGTTTGTCGAGCCGCGCCACATCGAAGACAGGCTGCAGCGCTATCTCGTCTTCTTTGGAAAGTACCTGAACAACTCGCCGGTCACGGAGCCGAAGCCCGTGGTCGATCGGATGAGCAAAGATCTGCCCAGGTAGGTTTCAAGGCCGCGGCTGGGGCACGCGAACGGACTACTGGCAGTCGGCAGCCGCGGAGGCCTGCGCGATCGGCGAGCGGTCCGGCTTCAAATCACACGGCGGCTTTTTGTTCACCACCTTGACCTGCTCGCGATGAAACTTCAGCACCCACAGACCCTCATCGTTAGTCACGAAAATCACGCTGCGGCCCGGATCGGCGAGGAAGCTGGTCACGTTTTTGATCGTTTGCAGAGTGGAGGGATGATCGGGATCGCTCAGGTCCATCAGCTTCACCGTATCGGCGGGGTCCGGATTGTTTCGGATCGAAGTCTTCGAGTCCGCGTCGGGAGCCACGGGCACATTCGCATCCTGGCTCGCTGTCTCTACCTTGGCCGTCGCCGGTTCATTCTTGGCCGTGGTCGTTTCGTCAGAATCGGAGCTTGACGGTTCCGGCCGGCTCACAAGGGCGGCGAACTCCGGCTGTGTCACGTCGAACACGAAGTAACCCGGCTTGGAAGACTGATCGATGAATAAGTAGCGTTTCGTTCCCTGCCTCTGCAGCACCATATGGTTTCCCGCAGGTGTGCTCAGGTCGAAATGCGCAATCACCGTGGCCGGTAGCTCCAGCGTCTTCGGCGCCGTCGTCCCCGCACCCGAACCGGGAACCGCTGCCGCCGCCAGCAAAAGTCCAATGAGTAAAACGGTATGTGCCGTGCGATTTCCGTGCGTTCGTTCTCCCACTCTCTTGCTCACTTTCTCCTCCACGTTCTTCCCCCTGGGGAATCACTATCCCCCCATTCACGATGTGGACGCAAGCGGGGACACCCAGATTCGCAACGCCCTGGCGCGGCTACATCTGCTCGTGGCGCAGCCGTGTGTACTTCGCGATCTGCTCCGCGG
>Ga0335085_10002670_pt1 | contig 32722 bp, 18 predicted proteins | sample Lox_Sample_45_FD_206712 | JGI IMG/M metagenome (GOLD analysis project Ga0335085, IMG submission 206712) | Soil microbial communities from Loxahatchee National Wildlife Refuge, Florida, United States - Lox_Sample_4.5 | ecosystem: Environmental > Terrestrial > Soil > Wetlands | place: USA... | reverse complement strand
CGCTGAAAGGCTCGGTCGGGAGCCACGCGGGCACAGAAACTACCGAGAAAGAAGACTCAAAACACAACGGAGCCCCTTCGAGAAAGAGAATTTGCTTGCTAAACGTCATTTTTCAGCATCCTGCTAGATTCGTATTCCCGCTCTATCACCAGATCATCCCGCGGGCAGATTCTCACGAAAAATTGACAACGGAACCGGGGAGGGGCGGCTGAGCAGCGTGCCTATCAGCAAGCTGCCGAAGAGGAGGAGATGCCGAACCGCGGCGGTTAAGAATGGGCTTAAGTAACCCGGCTGGTAAACGTGCCCGGCCAGCCGGATCAGCCAACGCACGTCAAGGTCCAGCAGCGGGTCGAAGTTGTGGAAGCCCAGGGTCACGGCAAACGCCAGCGCGCCGAGCAGCGGCGCTGGTCGGTGCAGCCGGCCTATGACCCAGCCTGTGCCGGCGAGCACAAAGCCGTCGAGCGACAGCTTCGCCGTTGCTATCCAACGCGCGCCGATGAGGGGCGCTGTCCAGATTAGAATCGGACGCTCGACAACATAGCTGAGCGCAAACAGCACCGCCCACCCTGTCAGAACCGACCCTAACACGATGAAAACCGGGCGGCGCAGCATGGCTGTAATTTACCACGCTTCGCCGCTGTCTCTCGCGGGCGGGAGATTCGCGACAACCGCCCGTGACGATTGACAGACGATTCCCGCGAGAGTAAGATCAACCGCCAAATGGGGGAATCGGGGTTCGAAGGTCTCAAGATATCCCACTACATCGTGCTCGACCGCCTTGGCGCCGGTGCCATGGGTGAGGTCTACCGGGCCGAGGATCTCAAACTCAAGCGATTCGTCGCTCTCAAGTTCCTGCCGCAGTCGCTCATTGCAGACTCGGGTTCGGCCAGGGGCCTCAGCCGCGCAGAGGCCCTCCAGCGCTTTTGGCAGGAAGGGCGGGCGGTTGCCGCGCTGAATCATCCCGGGATTTGCACCATCTTTGCGATTGAGGATTACGATGGTCAGCCGTTCATTGTCATGGAGTTGCTGGAGGGCGCCACGCTTCGTGAAAAGCTCGCCGACATCGCGCCCGCGCCCCTCGACGTCAGCCAAATCCTGAACCTAGGGGTGCAGATCGCGGACGCGCTGGAAGCCGCTCACGAGCGGGGTGTGATTCATCGCGATCTCAAGCCGGCGAACCTTTTTGTGACTCTCCGAGGCCATGCGAAAATCCTGGACTTCGGGTTGGCCAAGCGCAAGCCGCTGGCTACAGCGAAGGCAAGCGTGGGGAGCGCGGTCGATCTCGATGAGGCGAGTGCCATCAGTTGGGGGCTGGAGAACAGTCCGACAATTTCGACAAAGGACCGCGATCTGACGAATCCCGGAACGCTGCTGGGGACGATTGCCTACATGTCGCCCGAGCAGGCTCTGGGCGAGAAGGCCGACGAGCGCACCGACATCTTCAGTCTGGGCGCAGTGCTCTATGAAATGGCCGCTGGCCGGCGGGCCTTCACGGGACAGACGCCTCTGGCGGTGTCCGACGCCATTATCCATCACGACCCGCCGCCGGCGAGCGAGTCGAATCCGCAGCTGCCGCCGGACCTGAATGAGCTGATCCGGAAGTGCCTGGCCAAGAAGCCTGAACATCGGTTCCAGACAGCCGCCGAATTGCGCGCCGAACTGCAAGTTTTGCGCGACAGTCTTCCGCATACTCAAGGGTTGAGAAGAGGAAAGCGAACGCCCCTGCGGCCGAATCTGAACCGGCACCGCGTTAGGCTGTTCCTTGTGGGCGGTCTGCTGGCTGCCGCTGTGGTGGCGCTTGCGGTCCCCGTGTCGCGCGAATGGCTGCAGGATGAGACCGATAGAGTCCTGCATCGTTCCCAGGAGCCGGCTCTTCCCAGCCACGTCAACCTGGCGGTTCTGCCCTTCGCCGGCGCGACTTCGGATCCGAAACTGACCGCCTTCGGCAACGGCCTCGCCGATGAGTTGTCGGCGCGGCTGGCGCAATTGACTTTGGGCCGCTCCTTCCAGGTGACGCCGGCCAGCGAGCTTCGAGACAAGCGCGTCACCACTCTCGACCAGGCGCGCCACGAGTTCGGCTCCAACCTCGGGATTCAGATCGCGCTGCAGCGCTCGGAAGGCATCGTGCGGGTCAGCTACACTTTTATAGACTCCGCCAGCGGTCATGCCGTGCGGGCCGATTCCATCGCTGCTGCCGAATCGGACCTGGTTTCGCTGGAGGATCGGGTAGTGGAGAGCGCGGCGCGATCCCTCGGCCTCGAAGTCCATCCGGAAGAGCAGCGCATGCACTCCTTTCGCGGGACGGCCAGTGCAGCCGCCTACGATTACTACCTGCAGGGAGTCGGCTATCTCCAGCAGAGCGACGATCCCACCAAGGTTTCGAGCGCCCTCGAGACCCTGCGCGAAGCGCTCAGGCTCGACCCCCAGTTCGGCTTGGCGGAGGCGGCGCTGGGCGAGGCCTATTGCGCCCAGTACGAGAAGACGAAAGACCGGCAGTGGATTGAGCCGGCGCGCGCCGCCTGCGCGCACGCCATCGCGCTTGGTACTGCGGGCGCCGAAGGACACGCATGCCTGGGAACGCTGGCCAACGAAACCGGTGACTATGCGGGCTCCGCCACGCAGTTCCAGCTCGCCGTGCAGCTCGATCCCTCCAGCGATCGTGCCTACGACAGCCTGGCGACCGCGGACGTGAACCTGAATCGCGTCACCGAGGCCGAGATCACCTACCAACGCGCGATCAACCTGCGTCCAGGCTACTGGTACCCCTACAACAAGCTCGGCGTTCTCTATTTCCAACAGCAGGACTACGCCAAGGCGCGGCAGATGTTCAAGAAGGTCGTCGAGATGAGCCCGGACAGCTATCGTGGGTATCTGAACGTCGGCGCCATCGATCTGGCTCTCAACGACATGACGAGCGCCATCAGCGAGCTCGAGCGCGCCAACGCCATTCAGCCTTCCGAGCTTGCCTGCTCCGACCTCGGCAGCGCTTACTTCTTCCAAGGCAACTACCAGAAGGCCGCTCGCGAATTCCAGGAGGCGATCAACTTCAGCCCTAAGGAAGCTGACTCCTGGGGATTTTTAGCCGACAGCTATTACTATAGCGGAGATCGTTCAAGGGCTATGCCAGCCTATCGGCACGCTATAGAGTTGGGAGAGGATAGCCTGAAGGTTAATCCCAACGACTCCGCCTCGCTCGGCCTACTTGCCGATTTTCACGCTATGGTTGGAGAAAGAGGTCAGGCCTTGTCCGAGATAGACCGTGCGCTGGCTTCGGGCCAGCCCGATCAAACTCTATACTTTAACGCCTGTGAAGTATATGATGAGGTTGGCGAAAAGGAAATAGCCCTGGAGTGGCTGGCCAAGGCTCTGGCGGCAGGCTATCCGCCGTACCTGGTTGAGCACGCGCCCGGACTCAATAATCTCCATAGTGATCCGCGCTATAAGCAATTGCTCGGACTAAAGTAGCGGTTTGTTGGGCAGCCGGAAGGCTCCCATAGGGAAAAGGGGGAAATAAGCCATGGATGTTAGCTGTTGCGGGACTAATACCTACACACTTGCGCCCGGAGAGCAGTTCGATTTCGTGAATTACCAGAGCCAGCAAGTACAGGTTACAAACTGCAATCCTCCTCTGGCCGCATTGAATTACACCGTGCCCGCGGCTCAGGGCGGCAGGCCGGGCCGGTGCGGGGCCCAGATTGCCAGCGGCTGCGGCAACGGCAGCTACGGCCTGACGGTGTCCGGTTGCGGTGCTCTTCCGCCCGGAGCCCCGACCATCAGGGTCTCGGGATGATCCGAGAGTCGCGGATGAACCGCTCACTTCAACTCTGCTGAAAGCCAAAGGGAACACGCGGAAGGGCTGCGGTGCACGTGGGCGGCCCCGAAAGGCCGCCCTGAGTCCCAAATCAGAGACCTGCGGAGAAGCGCCAGTCTGAAGGCCGGCTCTACTTCTGCCCGAACCGGAATACGAAGCCCGCCGAGATCCGAATGTTGTCCTGCCTGGCGGAGCTGAAGTTGGTCAGGAGGTAATCGACCTCAATCACTCTCAGGGATACGCGATCGTTCAGTTTCACGTCCACGCCGCCGCCACCCAGCATGCCAAAGCGCCACTCCGGTTGGGAGATCCCGAGGTACTCCGAACTTCCCCGGACCGCTCCCAGCAATCCCTCGACGAACGGCCTCACTTTCGGGTCTTTTCGGAAGCTGAATACGGGGCCGTACGCGATGTTCTGGGAATTCACCTTGGAGCCGGCCTCGGTGCCAAATGTCGAAGCGACGTCAAGCTTGCCGCCGAACCATCGGTTGAAATTCTGCTCCACCGAGCCCTGGAAGCCGTTCAGGTTGAAGGATGAGTTGTTCAGGTTTGCCACCAGGTGCGAATATCCGCCGAATAGTTCCACCTCGGGAGTATTCTGGGCTGTCGCGGACAAGGGCGCTATCAGCAGCGCCATCATGATCCAGTAAGCTTTGCGCATTCGGTATCTCCTGACCTCGGATATCGGGATTTCCAATCTCATTTAGTCTTGCGAGCCGGACGCTTATTTCACTCCCAGACCGATCGTCGACGTGTGTGACAGGCTGCCGGAGGTGCCTGCAACGGTAATCGTGTAATTGCCGGCCGGCGTGCCGGTGGGATTAGCGTAGCCGGAGCCTCCGCCGCACGCGGCGACGGCCAGCATGGCCAACAGGGCCAGAGGAAGAACCGCCAGCGCCCAACGCGGGCGGCGGCTGCGCGCCATCAGAATCGCCATGGCGAGCAGCGCCACGAACATCACAGTCCAGGCGATGGGAGCGGCCTTGAAGCCCGGCAGCCGCGGCCATGGCGTCCGTCCCGGCGGCGACATGGTCCGCGCGGTGGTGGTGATGATCACGGTGGTCGTTACGGGATCCGTCCCGTCCGGCGTGACCGAACTCGGCGAAGCTGCGCACGTCGCGGCCGCCGGTGCGCCGGTGCACGAGATCGACACCGCAGCATTGAATCCGAACGACGGAGTCACGGTTACGGTGAACGTTGCCGAGGCTCCCGCCACGATGGAGCCGGAAGCCGGGGTGCTCTTGAGTGCAAAGTCGGAACCTGATCCTCCGAGCGAGACGGTTTGCGGGCTGTCGGGCGCATTATCGGTGAGGGTCAGAGATCCCGAGGCTGTTCCCACGCTGGTGGGCGTAAAGACAACGCTGATGACGCAGTTCGACTGGGGGGCGAGGCTCCCCGGGCAGGTGTTTGTTTCCTTGAAGACGCCTGTGGCCGCGATGCTGCTGATGGTCAGCTTGGCGGCACCCGAATTGGTCACGGTCACCGTTTGCGCGGTGCTGGTTGTGCCCACTGGCTGGGGCGAGAAGGTGTTCAGACTCGTAGGCGCAAGCGTCACAGTCGGCGCCGACGCGCCGGTGCCGGACAGAGTTACCGTCTGGGTGGCGGGGATCGCATTGTCCGAGATCGTGACGGAGCCGGTGCGGGCGCCGGCCACGGTGGGCGTGAAGGTTACACTGATGGCGCACGACCCGGCAGCAGGTACAACTGCGGCGCAGTTGTCCGACTCGCCGAAGTCGCCGCTAACCTTGACGCTTGAGACCGTCAGGCCGGCGCTGCCGGTGTTCTTTACGGTGATGGATTGCGCTGCACTGCTGGTGTTCAGATCCTGGCTGCTGAAGCTCAGAGTGCCCGGCGTCACATCGGCCACGGGCGTTCCGCCCGTGCCTGTCAACAGCAGGACCTGAGGGCTGCCAGGCGCCGTGTCATTGACCGTCAGAGCCCCAACCGCCGACCCTGCCACCACCGGCGTAAAGGTCAGGGCAATCACGCAATTGGTGGTGGGCTGAAGCGGAGCCTTCACACAGTCGCCGTTGTCGGTTGACGATTCCGAAAACGCGCCGCTTGCGGTCACGCTCGAGATGGTGACGGCCGTCGTCCCCACGTTGGTCACGACCACGTTCTCCGGCACGCTGGCCGTGCCCACCGCCTGGCTGGGGAACGCGAGAGTGGAAATTGGGTTTAGGTTTTCATCGGTAAGAGTGACCGTGGCTGTGCTGCCCGTGAGATTGATGGTTTGCGGGCTGCCGGGCGCGCTGTCCGTCAGCGTAATGGTCCCCTTCTGCACTCCGTTAGCCGTGGGCGTAAAGGTGACGTTGATGGTGCACGACATATTCGCCGACAGCGATGAGCCGCAGGTGTTGGTCTGGGCGAATTCGCCACTGATAGTGATTCCGGAGATTGTGACCGCGGTATCACCGATGTTCGTCACGGTAATCGTCTGCGGCTGGCTGGTGGCGCCCAGGTTCTCGGTGGGGAAGCTCAACCCCGCCGGACTCAGCGTGATGCCCGGCAGCGTGCTGACTTTGGAGACGAAGGCGTCGCAATTGCCGCCCGGCGCGCTTTGTTCGGCATCGGCAACCGGGAAATCGTTCGAGCAAGTCTGACCGGCCACATAGGCGTTGCCGCTGATATCGACGCCGATTCCGTAACCGATATCGGTGTTGCTGCCGCCGAGGTAGCTTGCATAGTCGAGGTCTGCCGTTCCCTTGTCGGCAAGCGTCAGCTCCGCCACAAATGCGTCGGCGTCGCCGCCCGCGTATTTGGACTGAAACACGCCCGAAGTCACGGGAAAGTCGCTCGAGACCGTGGAGCCGGTGACGTAGACATTGTCGCTCGGATCAAGTGCAATGCCGTACCCGGCTTCGGCGCCGGTGCCGCCCAAGTAGGTGAAATACACAAGAGACGCCGCGCCGCTTTTGGCCGCATTAAACTTGGCAACGAATGCGTCGCCTTCGCACAAGCCGAGCGTATCGAGCGCGCAGTCGGACTGGTACGCCCCCACAGGTACGGTGAATCCCAGCGTCGAAGCAGTCGAAGTGGTGGTACCGGTGATGTAGGCGTTGGCATCGGCGTCCACCGCGATGCCGCTGGCCTGTTCAAGCGCTGAGCCGCCGAAATAGCTGGAGTAGACCAATGATGCCGAGCCGGTGGTGGTGGTGTCGACCTTGACCAGGAACGCGTCGCCGCCGCCGCCGTAAGTGCTCTGCAGGGCGTTTGCCGTGATCGGGAAGGGCGGCTTGTCCGTCTCGCTGGAGTACGTCAGACCGGTTACATAGGCGTTCTCCTTCGAGTCGGAGGCTATCCCGAAGCCGATATCCTCGTCCGCGCCCCCGAGGTAGCTCGAATACAAGGCGTCTGACGCAGTAGCGTCAACCTTGAGCACAAAAGCGTCGGCCGCACCGGCAATCGCCGTTTGAAAGCCTCCTTTGACAGGGAAGTAGTACGCCGGACCGTTCTGCTGCGGCTCGATCGGAGGTCCGATCTCGCCGGTGATGTAGGCATTGTGAGCGCTGTCGATCGCGATGGCATTGCCTTGCGTTTCCTGGTAGCCGCCGATGAAGCTGGAGTACACAAGCGAGGAGCCGGCGGGGTTCAGCTTTGTAACAAATCCGTTGAAGACGATGTAACCCGGCACATTGTAGCTGGCCCCGCACTTGCCGTCGCTTCCGCACAAGGTATCAAAGACCAGCGGCGTGACCGGGAAGTCCCCTGAGTCCGTGAAGCCGGTCACATAGGCGTCGCCGAAAGTGTCGACGGCGATGCCGTTTCCGTAGTCCGTCCTTGAGCCGCCGAGGTACGTGGAATAGAGAAGCGTGGCACCGTCGCTGCTGACCTTGGTAACGAAAGCGTCCTGGGGGAAATCGTTTGGCCCGCCCGCATTCGGCTGCAACGGGTGCGCCGTGGGAAAATCCGCAGAGAACGTGCCGCCGGCCACGAATGCCGTGTTGTCCGGGGCGACGGCAATGCCGTTGGCGCCATCGATGCTGCTGCCGCCCAGATAGGTGGAGTAGGCCAGCGTGGGGTCAATGACCAGAGGACGGCGTTTGTCATACTTCGCCAGGCGGAATTCGATCCGATTCCTTTTTACGACGTAGCGGCTCGGGACCACGCGCCGGACGCCGTTCTCCTCCTGATAACTCACGGGGGCGTGGAACACTACCTCTCCGCCGGGGACGCTCGCCACCAGATCTCCTTGCGCGTTGACGCTGAGGGATCGGGCGCCCTCGAAGGCCAGGTGAATCGATTCGGTGCGCGCGCCGGGCGCCACTTCGAAGTCATATTCAAGCTGACCTTGATTGCCGTGATAGACGAGATCGACGCCAGGATAGACTCCGCGCGCCGTTACCCGGGCGTAGTTCAGCACACCCGTCCGCCACTTCGAAGGGTCGCTGCCGATAAAGTAGTTGCTCTTCCCCGGCAGCTCGTCGAACGCGGCCAGCTTCGGGTCCGGATTGCCGTTCAGCAGGCGCATTTTCAGAATGGCTGGAGCAGCGACGTTGGTTCGCGGGCCTTCCGGCTGCCGCAGGGCCAGCGCGGCCTCGGGCCCGCTCAGGTAGAGCGCATAGCCGCTGCCACGCGAGAGGTACTTGATCTTGCTGCCCTCCGGCACCTGCTCGAAGCTCAGCGGCAGGCGCGCGTAGTCCGCCTTCACCCGGGCCCGGGTGGCAGCGTCAGGCCGCGAACTCGCGGACTTCACAGGCTTGCCTGGCCCACCGGAAGCCGACATCGAGGGAATGGCGGCGGCGAGTGTGAGAAGCGAAATCGCGACGGCAAATGCCGCCTTCCGGACCTTTACACCACAAGTGTCTTGAGCAAACTGGCTCTTCGGCATCGTTCTCTCCGGACTTGGACCGGCAGGGGCATTGGTTTGTGTCGGGACAGCGCTTCAAGCGCTTTGAGGCAGAAACACACTGGTGCCGCCGATCTCGAGGCGGCCCCGCCAACGTCCAGTCGATCGCTATAAGGCTAGGTGAAGCGTGCTCTTCACGTGGTGTATTCAAGCATCCGCGCTTCCAAAGCAGGCTCTCCAGAGTCCGTCGCAGCGGCTCATCACCACCCTCGATGGCAGCCGAACGTGGCGGGCTTCACATGCATGCTGCCAGGAGAGGCAATCTCTTACCATTCAGTTACTTGCCCGACTTTTGAAGAGGCCCCATATCGCTGGGGCGAGCCCCGCCCCGGCCATCCGTCGCGCTCCTAGACGAGCCCCTGCGGGGGATCGGGAGCGATTGAGCTTGGTCACCCGAAGCGCCGTTAACAGTGGACGCTGAGGAACTGAGTACGAATCGCAACACCAAACCGGTGTCGCTATCACTGACCACCTTCACGCCGGGGACGTTTCTCGAGACCAGAGTCGGTTTGTGTGCAGGCACCTTGCCTGCGCGGTCGCCCCGGAAGCAGGCTGGAAGCCCGCACAATTCCCGCAAAGGCGGGAATCCATCCTCTGACATTCCCGCGCAGTCGGGAACCACCCTCCGTCGTTCCCGCGCAGGCGTGAATCCATCCCTCCGTCATTCCCGCAGGCGTGAATCCACCCTCTGTCACTCCCGCGCAGTCGGGAATCCCTCCCTCCGTCATTCCCGCAGGCGTGAATCCACCCTCCGTCATTCCCGCGGAGGCGGGAATCCACGCTCTGTCATTCCCGCGCAGGCGGGAATCCATCTTGGACAATCGTTGCTTGTGGGGCTTGGCCGGTCGAAACCTGCCACGCTGTTGTGCTCCCTGCTATACTTTCCGCCAATAACTCAAGGCAGTACGTGGCCATGGAACAAGTGAGGATCTTGCGCGTCGTGGTTGCTTCTCCGGGCGACGTCGCCGCCGAACGTGAAGCCGTGGTGCGCGCGGCCGAAGAGGTCAACCGGAATACCGGCCGCGGCCGCGGCCGCGGTTTGCGGCTCGAAGTCTACCGCTGGGAGACCGACGCTCGTCCGGGCTTCAACCCGGAAGGCCCCCAAGGCATCATTGACCCCTTCCAGCGGATCGAAGGCTGCGATCTCCTCATTGCCATCTTTTGGAAGCGCTTCGGCACTCCAACGGTGGACGGCCGCACGCGTACGGAACACGAATTCAACATCGCCTACCAAGCCTGGAAAGAGAAGCGCCGGCCGGAAATCATGATGTACGTCCGGCGCCAGCCGGCGGGTTTCGAAGACGAACAGAGCCGGCTTGTCGATCAGTTTCAGGAAACACTACTTCGAGTACTTCGAGGGACCCGCTTGCCGGGAAGTCGCTGCCCGAGCGAGTATAGAATGTCATGACTTCTGGGAGAGAACTCATACCCGGCCGAGCGACACTTGAGGGCACCGCCCGGTTCCGCGATCACTTCGGCGGGCAGTTTCCCGGCCATTTCCGCGAGGCGCACCACTTGTGGCTGTCCTCTATTGGCCTCGGAACCTACCTGGGACAGCCGGATGCGGCGACGGATACACTCTATCGGGGCGCGGCGCATCGAGCGCTCGAGTTGGGCGTGAACGTATTTGACACGGCGGTGAACTACCGCCATCAGCGCAGCGAACGGGCCATCGGCGATGCCCTCGCGGAGCGAATCTTGTCCGGAAAGCTTCGCCGCGACGAGGTCTTCGTCGCCACAAAAGGAGGCTTTTTGACTTTTGACGGTGAGGAGCCGCCGGACCCGAACGCCTATTTTCGGGAACGGTACCTCGATTCGGGGCTGGTGCAGCCTGACGATGTGGCCGCAGGATGTCATGTCATGTCGCCCGAATACTTGGCGGATCAGGTTGAGGTCAGCCGACGGAACCTGGGTTTCGAGACCATCGATCTCTACTACATTCACAACCCGGAGACCCAGCTCGAACATGGCACCCGCGAGGCCTTCTACCGCCGTCTCAAAGGGGCGTTTGAAGTCTTGGAATCGGCCGTGAAGGCCGGGAAGATAGCGGCTTACGGAACCGCGACGTGGAACGCATATCGCGTGGAGCCGGCGGCGAGAGACGCGGTTTCCCTGATGGAAGTGCTGAAGATCGCCGAGGAAGTCGGCGGTCCCGCCCATCATTTTCGCGCCGTCCAGCTCCCGTTCAATCTTGCTATGCTGGAAGCGCTCGATCCGGGGATGCAGAGCCTGGACGGCCAACCCGCGCCAGCCCTGGTGGCGGCCCGCTCGCGCGGCCTGATGGTGTTTGCAAGCGCGAGCCTGCTGCAAGGACGTTTGAGCGAGGGCCTGCCGGCCGAAATCGCCCGGCACTTGGGCGGTCTCGCAACCGATGCGCAGCGCGCGATTCAATTCGTACGGTCCACGCCGGGCGTAACCACGGCGCTCGTCGGCATGAGCCGGCGCGAGCACGTGGACGAGAACCTGGCTACAGCCCGGGTGCCCCCGTTGAATTTCCGAGATTATCGCGCGATGTTCGCCGGTAGTGCGACCGAAGCTAGTGGAGAACCGAACCGTGCCGACTGAGAATTCTGAGGATCGCCTGCTGCGCGAGGGACTCGATGCCCTGAACCGCGCCGATTTTCCAGGCGCTATCGACAGTCTGAGCCAGGCGGTGGCTGCGGACTCATCGAATGCTCCGGCCTGGCGCGCGCTCGGAGTATGTTATCTCGAGATCCGTCAGCCGGACGTGGCTTTGACAGCCTTGGAGCGGGCGCTCCAGGCTGGCCCTGAGGACGCGGACACCCATTACGTCCTCGGCAACGCCTGCGGTACGCTCGGCCAACTGGAGCGGGCCGCAGCTTGCTATCGCCGCGCGCTTGAGCTTGATCCGCAGCACGCCAAGGCGGAGGAGTTCCTGATTCGCACCGAGGCGCTGCTCACCAGTCGCGAGCATTACCGCCGCGGCTTGCAGCTGCTCTACGGGCCCGAACCCACGCCCGCGGACCTCAATCAGGCGGTGCGCGAGCTGGTGCAATCCGCGGCCATCTTCGAGGATTCTCCCGCGAACGACAGTCTCGCGGATTGCGCGCGCAAGCTGTTGGAGGTGCGGGAGGAAGTGGCCGTGACCGCGCCGCTCCTGCCCGGACTCGATGGCTGGAAACGCGCGTGCGAGCGCGGCTACCAGTGCACGCTCGCGCGAAACTGGCGCGGCGCTTGTGCTGGCTACCAGGACGCTCTCGACTACCGCACTGCAGACGCCTTCGTCCATCACGCGCTCGGATTCAGCCTGACCATGCTCGAACGGCCCGCGGACGCGGTGCGGGTGTGGCTGCGCACCCTGGAACTTGACTCCGATTACGACTTCGCAAAGTTTGGGCGTGTGCAGCCGTAGGAAGGACTAATCTGTAGCGGCGCTGTCCTCAGCGCCGCAGTTCGCCGGTGAGGACACCGGCGCTACAGCATGATCGCTTATGCCAGCGCTGATCACCGTGACCACCGATTTCGGCCTGCGTGACCCTTTTGTCGGAATCATGAAAGGCGTGATCCTCGCCATCAATGCCGATGTGAATCTGGTCGACGTAACGCACCAGGTGGAATCTTTCGACGTGCTGGAGGGCGCGCTTACGCTGGCCGAAAGCTACCCCTATTTCCCGCCGGGCACCATCCACCTGGTGGTTGTCGATCCCGGTGTGGGCTCGGAGCGTCGCCCCATCCTGCTGAACACGCCGGATACGGTCTTTATTGGTCCCGATAACGGCATCTTCTCGCTCGTCTACGAGCGCGAGCCGGCATTTGAGGTTCGCCACGTTATTGCCGAGCAATACTTTCGAAGGCCCGTCAGCCGGACCTTCCAGGGCCGCGACATCTTCGCGCCCGTGGCCGCCTGGCTGAGCCGCGGCAAGCCTCCGGAGCACTTTGGTCCGGTGATTGGAGATTACGTCCGGGTGGCGACGCCGAAGCCCCAGCCATCGGACGGGGAAATGCTGGGTTCGGTTTTGCGGGTGGATAAGTTCGGAAACGTGACCACGAACTTCAGGCCAGGTGATCTGCCCTCGCGATTGCGCCTGCTGATCCACGACCGCGCGGTCACGCGCCTGCTGACCAGTTATTCCGCAGGCAAACCCGGCGAGGTGTTTGCCATCGTAGGCAGCGCCGGATTTGTTGAGATATCCTCGCGCGAAGCTTCGGCCGCGGCCATCCTCGGAGTCCAAAAGGGCGAACCGGTTACATTAAAGCTCCCGCGGAAACCGCCTTTCTGATGTGTCTTATTGAGGAAGGATTACAAATCACAGTCACGCCGCTGGCTGTAGGGGCGCTGTCCGCAGCGCCGAAAATTGCCGGTGAGGACACTGGCGCTAAAGCGCCCCATTGTCATCACAATATGCGATCCTCGTTAGGCCGCGCCCCGCGTAGCTCTTGAATCCGCCGCCGCGCTCTGCTGTGGCGCCGGCCCGGGAAGCTTCTCCACACGGACGCTGGCCACGCGCCGGCCGTCCATCGCCAGAATCGTATAGTGGTGGTTGCCGAACACGAAGGTCTCTCCCCCTTGAGGGACCGCGCCCAGGCGATCGAGCACGAAGCCGGCCAGCGTCTCATATCCCGCATCGCGCGGCAGTTCGATGCCGTAGTCGTCGGCGAGCTCCCGCAGGCTGAGTGAGCCGTCCACCCGCAGGACGTTTTCGCTGACACGCTCGATGGCGCTTTCCTCTCGGTCGTGTTCGTCGCTGATCTCGCCCACGATTTCTTCGAGCACGTCCTCCAGAGTAACCAGTCCGACGAAGGTGCCAAATTCGTCCACCACGAGGGCCGCCTGCGCTCGCCGGGGCCGGAATTCCTGGAGCATCTGGTTAAGGGTCATGGTCTCCGGGACGATCAAGGGCTGGTGCAGCAGACTACGGAGATCGAAGGGCTCCTCTTGTGATACGCCGCGACGTTGCCGCTCCAGGAAAAGCGCCAGCAGATCCTTGGTATGGAGGATACCCACGATCTCATCCGGAGATTCGTTGTACACCGGCACCCGCGTGTGCTGGTCCGAAACCACCATCTCCAGGACGTCGCCCAGGGAACTCGTGACGGGCAGACTTGTGACCTTTGGCCAGGGCACCATGATCGCGCGAACCGGAACCGTGTCGAGCTCAAACACGCCGTGGATCATCTCCTCCTGTTCCTCTTCCAGCATGCCGCCCTGGCGGATGGCGGAGATGATCAGCTTCACCTCTTCGGGCGTATGGAGCTGACCCCAAGGCACCGTCGGGCGCACGCCCAGAGCGCTCATCAGGCTCCGTGAGATTCCGCCCAGAAGCTCGACGGGCAGCCGGCTGACGCGGAAGAACAGCGTCATTGGGCGGGCCACCGCCAGCGCCACCCGTTCGGCACGCTCGTAGGCAAAGGTCTTGGGCACCAACTCGCCCAGCACCATGAGCAGCACCGTGACGAACACGAATGCCGCCGCGATGGCGATCGAATGCGCGATTGCCACGGAGGCGTAACGGTGCATATGCCCTTCCAGCAACTCTTCGAGAGCCTGGGCCACGATGCGCTCGCCGATCCAGCCCATCAGCAGGCTCGCGATCGTAATGCCCAGCTGGATCCCGGAAAAGAGCAGGCTGGTGTCGGCCAGCAGGGTCTTGATCAGGCGCGCGGGTTTATTGCCTTCTTCGATTAATTGGTCGAGGCGCGTGCGCCGGATGCGGATGAGCGAATACTCGGCGGCCACGAAGAAGGCGTTCAGCGCCACCAGCGCAAGCAGGAGCAGCGTTTTCAGCAGAGGAGCCATAGACAGTTGGCGTGGAGCCGTACCACTCCGCGCTCGGACTCATTTCTGGCCCAGAATATCGCCGGCGGAGAGCGAAGACAAATGGCCGAGCATCCGCGCAGTGACTCAAAGCGAGTCACGGCCAAGGTCCGCATGCGGGCGTTATTCGCCATCGGATACGTTCTTGCGACACGGCGTCATTCCCGCGCAGGCGGGAACCCATTGGAAGCACTCTGGCCGCACCTTTATCGTTCCATGGGTGAGCCTAGAGCAGTAGCCTCGCCTTGGCCGTCCGGGATTCTCCTGGTAACATCGGTGCCCCGACGACAAATTGGCGCAGACCCTGCGGCTTAGACTGTCCGGGTTTCCGGCCCTTGGGTGACTTCCAAATTGCTGACAGGGTGGGTCTTACCGCCCTCCGGCAGGCTTCGGCGGCCTCGCTTGGGTCCTCAGCTTCGCTCAGCTTCGTTTTGGCCTCTTTTTTGGCATGCTTTGTTGATTCTAAAGGGCCTCTCAGCTTCGTTTGGTTGAAATTTCGGGGAATCTTTTTTTCGAGCGGAATTGCGCCAATGCAACCCGGCGTGGGGGCTGGTTTCCCACGCTGCGGGGCTACACCGAGCGAGCCCGCGCGGTTGCACACTGGACCCACGCCATCGTCGCAGGCAGTTGTTGAAATTCGAAGTCTCAGGGCCGACGCGAATCCTCGAAGCCTGATTGTGGATGATTTGAGAAGCGGCATCGGGGCAGTGCTCTCCCGGCATCGTTCTGTGCCCCGCCCCCAATTACGCATCAATAAATAGCATACCAGCTACCGGATGTCAAGGGAAATCTGCAGCAGGTCGGCGGGCCGCCTGTCTCCTCTGATCGCGGGTGCCTCTCGCGGCATGAGGCACTTCAGCGGGTACTCCGTTTACCGGCAACTCGGATTATTGAAATGCGGAAGCGAGGATCGCGACGACGCGTCCGTCGGTAAAGACGTGCCGAATCAAAAGATGAGCTTTAGCGCGAATTGAAGAATGCGCGGGTCGGCGGCGAAGGTGAGCTTGCCGAAGCTGCCAGTACCCACTATGTTTCCGGCGGCGGACTCGTTGGGATTGGCCGAACCGAGGCCCGGCACCGTAAAGTTCACGTTATTGAGCAGGTTGAAGAACTCGGCGCGGAACTGGAATTTGATTCGCTCGGTGATCGGGGAGTATTTGAGAGCCGCCAAATCAATGTTGAAGAGACCAGGATTCGCCAGCAGGTTGCGGGGAGCATTGCCGTAAGTGCCGATGGCGTTGACGGTGAAAAGCGAGGTGTGAAATACTGATTCACCATCTGGCCGTGTGAGCGGTCGCCGAGGATGGCCTGGCTGATATCGGTGCCCGTGAGATCGGCGCGATCATTACCAACACCGCTGAAAGAATTGTCTACCCCGCTGTAGACGGCGAAACGGAACCCGTTCTGCCAGGAGTTGATGCCGGTGATCTCCCACCGGTTGACGATCTTCGAGGCCCATCCTTTGATCGGAGCATGGGGGAGAACCCAGATGGCGGAAAGGTGGAAGACGTTGGGCAGGTCCGCGGTGGAATTACCCCAGCCGAAATTGCGGATGTCGAACGGATTGACCACAGGGCCTGCATCGTCTTGAGCTTTCGACCAGGTGTAATTGGCGAGCAACGAGAAGCCTTTGCTGAAGCGTTTCTCGATGTTGACCTGGAAGGATTCGTAGCGGGAATTGAGATCGGTGGGATACAAGTAGAGGGCGCTGTAGTTCGGATCGATGCGGCGGGCCTGCGTGTTAGCCTCTGTTGACTGGCCCGGGATGTAGATGGCGGGATTGAGGGGGCGGCGGCCGATGGCGTTGCTCGACAGGTGGTAGCCGCCGTTTCCAAAATAGCCGAGACTCAGAAGCCAGTTGGAACCGAGTCGCTGTTCGATGCGGAGATTCCAGGTGCCCAAGGTCGGCAGGTACCGAAAACGAGTCGGCAACACCGGCAGGCTGAAAAGTTCTTTGAGCGGTGCCGGAGCGCCGGGTTCCAGCCGGCATGCCCTTTCTACTTCAACGCGAGCCTGCAAGATGCCAGCGCTCCCAGCAGCCGTTTCAGCAGCCTGCTAGGAAGCGGAGTTGAGCACAGAATACACCAACAACGGCGCCTGGTGAACGCCGGGTCGAATACCAATGTCGAGCGCACTCGACGAGCAATCGCCGCGGCGCGCTCATTCGCCCAGAACTTCATTCATGCCGTGCTGATTCCAACCGCTGCCGGGAAGTAGGATAATTGTTACAGAAAATGAAGAGCATACGAAGAAAACAAGCCGCGGTCGTCCTGAGCATTCTGGCGGCGGTTTGCCCGTGCGCCTTCGGCCTGAATCCAGCCCTCGACATCAATCAATACGCGCACACCTCATGGAAAGTCAGGGAAGGATTTTGTAAAGGTGTCATTCGCGCAATCGCACAGACGCTCGATGGATATCTCTGGTTGGGTACGGACTTTGGGTTGCTTCGCTTCGATGGCGTACGGGCCGTTCCCTGGCAGCCACCGGGGGGAGAGCATCTCCCCAGCAGCGATATCAGAAGCGTGCAAGTCGCCCGCGACGGGCGTCTTTGGATTGGCACCTTTAGCGGTCTTGCAAGCTGGAAGAACGGCAAGCTCACTCAGTACCCGGAACTTGATGGGCAAACTATTGAGGCGCTACTTGAGGATCGCGAGGGAACGATATGGGTCGGCGGGTGGACGCCTTCAGTGGGAAGGCTCTGTAAGGTTCAGAGCGGCAATATGCAGTGCTATGGGGAGGACGGCCGTTTCGGCTCCGGAGTTAGCGCGTTATACGAGGATAGGGGAGGCAATCTTTGGGCGGGAGGAACGACCGGCCTGTGGCGATGGAAGCCTGGTCCGCCCAAAGTCTACCCTGTTCCAGATCCGGCGAACCGAATCTACGCGCTGATCGAAAGCGACGACGGCGGAATCTTGATTGTCAAAAACAGCGGAATTACAAAGCTGAGGAACGGGAAAGCCCAGCCGTATCCGCTTCCTGCTGGGCTGCAGTTCCGCCCCCACCGGCTGCTGCGGGATCGCAGCGGTGGCCTCTGGATCGGAGCGCTGGTGGACGGCGGGCTGCTGCACATCCACAAGGGAAGAACGGATCTGTTTAACCGAACCGACGGCCTGTCCGACGATACCGTCTCATCTCTCTTTGAGGACCGGGAAGGAAACATTTGGGTCTCGACTGCAGATGGCCTCGACCGCTTTCGCGACTTTGCCATCCCCACGATTTCCGTCCAGCAAGGTTTGTCCAGCCGAGGCGTTGCGTCCATTCTAGCCGGGAGGGATGGCAGTATGTGGCTGGGCACGTCTGATGGCTTGAACAGATGGAACAAAGGACAGATCACGATTTATCGCAAGCCAAGCCTGCGTCCCTTGCGCGCAGGCTACTCGGCTAACGGAATCACCGCCGCAAGCGGGGCGTACTTGAGCGAGACGGTTAGGGAGGTTACCGACAGAGGGTTGCCGGAGAATGGAGTGGACTCCCTCTTTGAGGACGGTCGTGGGCAAATTTGGGTCGCAACGCACAGCGGGGTTGCGATTCTCAAGTCTGACCGGTTTTTTCCCGTACCGTCCGTACCGTACGGAATCGTCTTTTCCATCACGGAGGACCGTGCAGGGATATGGATGAGCCATCAGGAGGGGCTTTTCCATTTGCTTCAAGAGCGCGTCGTCGAACACATCGCTTGGGCCAAGCTGGGGCACAAAGGACCGGCTAGTGCTCTACTGCACGATGCTGTGCAGGGCGGTCTATGGCTTGGATTTCGTGAAGGTGGCATAGCTTATTTCAAGGATGGTCAGCTCCGCGCATCGTACACAGGTGCCGAAGGGCTGGCCGAGGGTATGGTCGACGATTTGTACATCGATGGGGACGCTGCTCTTTGGGCCGCAACTGAGGGCGGGCTGAGCCGGATCAAAGACGGTCGCGTTCTCACGCTCACCAGCCAGAACGGGCTGCCCTGTAATATTGTCCACTGGATGATGGAGGACGACGCGCATTCAGTCTGGCTACATCTGAGTTGTGGCCTGGTGCGCATTGCCCGATCTGAGTTGGACGCCTGGGCTTCCGGTTCAAAGCAGGCGATCCAGGCGACGGTTTTCGACAGTTCTGACGGAGTGGGGAGTCATCGGTTCAAGGCCGGCTTTGGCTCGGTTGTCGCAAAATCCGCGGATGGAAGAGTGTGGTTCTTGCCCGGTGGAGGCGTCAGTGTCATCGATCCCCAGCATCTTCCGTTCAACAACCTGCCCCCTCCGGTGCACATTGAGCAGATCATCGCCGACGACAAAGCCCGTTGGCAAAACCTGGCGCCCGCTGTGCGTGAGAACCCGAGCCTGCCCGCGTTGACCCACAGGCTCGAGATTCAGTACACGGCTCTCAGCATCGTCGCGCCGGAGAAGAACCGGTTCAAATACAAGCTTGAAGGCTACGACGCCAACTGGGTGGACGCTGGGAGCCGGCGGCAGGCGTTCTACACCAATCTCCCTCCCCGCAACTACCGCTTCCGCGTCATCGCCTCGAACAACAGCGGGGTGTGGAACGAGGAAGGCGCGTCTCTGGATATCGTCATTCCCCCGGCTTGGTTCCAGACGAACTCGTTTCGCGCCCTCTGCGCAGCCATGTTTCTGGGTCTGCTGTGGGCGGCTTATCAAGTCCGTACCGGGCAACTCCGGGAGCAGGAAAGAAAATTTCGCGAAGCGGTGGAAACCATGCCGGCCCTGGCGTTTGTCGCTTCGGCTGATGGCTACCGTACCTTCGTGAATAGACGCTGGGTGGAATACACGGGGATGACGCTGGACCAGGCGTCAGGTTCTGGCTGGCAGACTGCCGCTCATCCGGACGATCTCAAGAGAGTTATGGATAGATGGCGGAGGTCGGTGGCTACAGGCGAGCCTTTGGAGTATGAAGCACGGATACGTCGCGCTGCCGACGGCGAGTATCGCTGGTTCCAGGTGCGTGCCGCGCCGCTGCGGGACAAGCGTGGAAGAGTCGAGAAATGGTGTGGTGTGGCGATCGACATCGAAGACCGCAAGCGTGCCGAACAGCTACAATCGGACCTTGCCCATACTAATCGCGTCAGCTTGTTGGGGGAATTGGCGGCCTCGATCGCCCATGACGTCAACCAGCCGCTCGCGGGTATCGTGAGCAACGGCAACGCCTGCCTGCGTTGGCTGGCCGGGGGACCGCCTAACGTGGACGAAGCTCGGGAAAATGCCCTCCGCATTGTCCGCGACGGAAAGAGAGCCGGCGAGATCATCGCCGGCCTGCGGTCGCTGTACAAGAAGACTCCTCCCAAACGTGAACTGGTCGACGTCAATGAGATCGTCAGCGAGATGGTCCTGCTGTTACGCGGCGAGGCCACCCGGCACGGAATTTCGATTCGCACCGATCAGGCTGGGGAGCCTCCTAGGGTCACTGCCGACCGTGTGCAACTGCAGCAGGTGCTGATGAACCTCATGCTCAACGCCATCGAGGCCATGAAGGAGACCGGTGGAGTACTGATGGTCAAGTCGCAACGCGATGAGAACGGCCGCGTGTTGATCTCCGTCAGCGACACCGGTGTGGGACTGCCGGGCGATAAAGCAGACCAGATTTTCAATGCCTTTTTCACGACCAAACCGCAAGGCTCGGGCATGGGTCTCGCGATCAGCCGCTCGATTGTCGAGTCGCATGGCGGCCGTTTGTGGGCCACATCTCACGACGGGTGCGGCGCCACGTTCAGCTTCACTCTGCCGTGCGAAATGGCAGCGCATGCTTGACGTGCCGACGCGGATTGATGGCAATAACCGGGATGAGTATTCCAATTTCAGAAGCGCTTCACGGACGAGCCGAGTGAGGCGAGATTGAGTTCCGTATGAAGGTACTTTGAGGTAACCACTGGGTCCTGCGGTGCCCAGTCACCTCTATCGACGCTTCCGCTGCCAATAAGAGATTCCGTGCGGATCACGCGCCACTCGGAAAATGTCCCCGGTGGGCTCTCGGGCGTCGAACCTCCGCGCCCCGATCCGCGATCAGCCGCCTACTCGGTTACGTGGCTGCGTTCGACCTTGACGTATAGTCGGCTAACCTGAGATACGCGGAGCCGCGAGACGGCCTTCGGCGGGTTAGCTCCTGCCTTGTCGGCTACTGTTTACCTTTCCTTGCGAGAACAGATCGTGCGGCGGTTGGTTCGGGAAACGGAAGCCCTCGAGGGGGCGAGCAGTCGGAGCGCTCACCCCACGACGCGCACCGTCAGAATTTTGCTGCAGGTTCTTAAGGGTTCGGCCGCTAGCGAGCATCCGCGAACACAAGCGGCTGACATTGTCATCGAGGTTCAGAAAAAATCCGTGAACTGATACTAATCGTCGGCAATACACGGGCATCAAGACGGCCGGTCGGCGCACCCGCGACTCATGCTAGACTCATCGCTCAGGGTCTGAGCCTCAAATCCCGAAACCCGAGTCCCGCGCCTGATGGAACGATCCTTCAACCAATCCATTCCCCGCTACTACGAGATCGAAATCCCGCACGGAACGCCGCCCGTGCCGCCGGGCGCCGCGCACGGGGCGCGTCATCGCTGGCCGCTGCTGATCGCGATGCACGGCTATCAGGGCGATAAAGACTCCATGATGCGCGTGGCCAGGAAAATCGCGGGCGACCGCATGATCGCCATCTCGCTGCAGGGTCACAATCAGTTCTTCCAGCGCTATGGCAAGGATGACCTCACGGACACGAAGAGCTATCGCGTGGTGTTCGGCTGGGGAACCAGCTACAAGATGGAAGAGTCCGTGCGACTGCACCACGAGGCGGTGACACAGCTGATTCGCACGGCGGTGCGCCTTCAGCACGCCGACCCGGAACGTGTATTCCTGCTTGCCTTCTCGCAGGCGTGTGCCTACAACTACCGCTACGTTTTCACTTATCCGCGCGCCATTCGCGGAGCGATCGGTGTCTGCGGAGGCGTGCCCGGCGACTGGCATGAGAATCCGCATTATCGCCGCGCTCGGACTCACGTGCTGCACATCGCGGCCACCGATGATGAGTGGTTCACACGCGAGAAGAATCTGGAGCACAAGAGACGGCTGGTGGAGCGCGCGGCCTCACTGGATTTTCGCTTCTACAACTCTCCGCACCGTTTTCCGCGCAATTCGATTCCGCACATCCGGCGATGGATCGAGAAGTACCTGGACTGCTAAACCATGCGCAGCCGAAGTTTCGTGCGCTCAATATGTTCAGTAGTGGTCCTTTTTGCGGATCGTCATTCCCGCGAAAGCGGGAATCCACTCATGGGGCGCGATCTTAAGAATTCTCCTGGTGGATTCCCGCTTTCGCGGGAATGCCGATGCCCCTGAAATGATTTCAAATGGCAAATGACGACTCTACTTCGCCGACGCGAGCTGCCCCCCGCCCATCGTCACGCTCTTTACGTTGTCATCCGGAATCCGGTCGATCAGCAGATTGAACGGGTCCACGCCGGCCTTGTCCGGCGGTTCACTCACAGTGAAAGTGTAGGTGCCGTGCGTTCCGGTCATGTGAACGCGATCGCGGTAGAGCGTCCGGCCGTACTTGCGGCCTTTGTCCGGCTTGGCGAAGGCGCCGATTTCGATCCAGTCGTTAATGGGAACCTCGGTCTCGTTGCCTTTGGGATCGGCCTTGAACTTGTGGGTGTCGACGCCGATCGTGACGTCATACTTGCCGTCGGCGCGCTTGTGAGCCGTAGCGTCCAAGGTTCGGTTTGAGAACAGCGTGATCTCTTCGAACAGGTCCTTGATCAGGTACTGATCCTCCGACGGCGTCTGTGCGCTCAGGGCATTAATCAGCGCCCATGACGTGGGATAGGGCGGCGCGTTATAAGCATGCTGGGCGATCAGCGTGCGCAGCGCGGCATCGGTGTGATCCTCGCCGATCGTCTGGCGCAGATCGTACAGCACCACGCTGGCTTTACGGTAGTGAATGTACCCCTGCTGCGCCTCGACCGTGAGCAGCGGACGCTCCTTCAGCCGCTCGCGCCCGCGCGACCGCAGATAATTGTCCATTTCGTAGCGCAGGAATTTGCGCATCATGTCCGGGCCGTATTCCTTCTCCATCACCAGCAGGGCCGAGTACTGCGCCAGCGACTCGGACAGGAACGTCGCGCCCTGCATATTTGCCCCCACCACCTGGTGCGCCCACCACTGGTGTCCCATTTCGTGGGCGACAACGTAGAACACCATATCAATGTCGTCAGGATCGTTGAGATTGGCGATGAATCCGATCGATTCCGAGTAGGGCATGGTGCCGGCAAACGCCTGGGCGAAACTGGCCACGCGCGGGAACTCGATGATGCGCGCTTCCTTCTGATAATAGGGACCGAAATTCGTGGTGTAGTAGGTGAGCGATTTCTTGAGCGAGTTCATCATCCGCGGCACGTTCCAAGGGTGCTCGCGCAGATAGTAGACCTCCAGGTTGATGCCGTTCCATTGGTCGCGCAGCACCTCGTAGCGCGCCGACATGAAGGAGCAGAAAAAGAGCGAGGGATGATCGAGCCGGTACTGGAAATAGCGGCGGCCGTTCTGCTGCCACTCGCGGACCAGCGATCCGGGCGCGATGGCGATCTGGTCCGGCGAGGTGCTGATCACCGTTTCGATGCCCACCCAGTCTGCATGCCCGAGCAGGTAATTGTCGCGGCAATCGGTGGTGCAATCGACTTCGAGCTTCGGCATCAGCTCCTGCTCTCCCAGCCCGAACTTGCGACGGTCGTTGGGATCGGTCAATTCGCGGCTCGGGTCGTAACCGATGGCCGGTCCCACGGTACTGTTGAAGAACGTACCGTTCTGCATGATTTCGCTGTTGCTCAGCGAATTCTCGAAGCCGTGATTACGGCTCTTCGAGGTGAACGTCAGCGTACGGCTTTCCCCAGGCTGAAGCGGCGGCGTGAAGCGGTAAATCCGGTAGGAGAGCCGCGTATCATCCTTCACCAGCGTTGCGCCGGACACGTCCAGCGTGGTGTCGTAGCGGCGGTCGAGCGAGAAGTGCACCTCGTCGAGCGGCTGCGAGAAAGGATTGCTGATCAGTTCCTCGCCGTGCACCCTCGCGTTTCGCGTTTCCGGGTAGATGTCGATAGCGTACTTCACACCGCGCATGCGCGGCTCCGGCTGCCGCTCGAAGCGCTTGTACGACTTCTCGTAGTCGGCCTGCAGGCGCTGCAGGTCCTTGGGGCCCAGCAGTTGATTCATGACCTTGGTGTTGTAATAAATCCACCCCCCCGTGGCCGTGAAGCAGAGGAAACAGGCCAGCGCTGCGGCTCTCCAGCCGCCCGTGAAGCGCAGGCGGGCGTTGCGCAGGCGCTCGCTCCAGCGCGCCTGTTTGCCGCGCGGCCAGAACATCACCGTCGCAATCGCCAGCAGGCCGCAGAACAGTACCCAATAGAGCGTGAACCAGCGCCAAGCCTTGATGTAGGGGGCGTCGCCGTAAAAGTCCGAAAAGACCACGTCCGGCGTGATGCCGAATCGCACCAGGTAGCTGGCGATATTGAGCGGGCTCCAGATGAAAACGTTGGCGATGGCAAATGCGATGTAGAAGAAGTAGCCGATGTACTTGTTCGGCGAGAGCGCGTGGATGAAGAACGCCAGCACGCCGAAAAAGATGAAAATCGACAGGTCGCGCACCAGGAGTTGGTTGACGTAAAGACTGAGTTGAAAGCGATGATAGCCGTACCAGGCCTGCACGATCACGCCGCTTGCCAGCGCCAGCGATTGGACCAGCAACACCATCAGCGCCAGAGCCACGAACCGCGAGAGATACGACACCCATTCCGGCGTGGGTAGCGAATCGACGATCTCGTCCACGCGCTGGTCGCGGTCTTTCCACACCAGCACGCCGGCGAAGTAGGTAACGATGGCGATGACGAACATGTAGAGCGAGCCGGCGATAATGTCGAGGATCCAATAAGTGACCGGCAGGGTGTGAATGCCGTAGCCTTCGCGCGCGCTCAAGGCGATGCTTGGGACGCAGTTGAGCAGCGCCGCGATCAGGATGATGATAAAGACCACGCTCTTCAGGATGCCGAGGCAGTGAATCCGGACCGACGCCAGACACTTCCGCCAGGGAGCGTCGTGTATTGTGAACCGGACCGCGGGCGAAGAGACCGTAACGGCCGGGGCGGGAAGCGCATCGTCGTGCAGGCGCCGTACCTTCGAACGTCGTTCCGAAAAGCTGAACCGATAATAAGCGAAGACCAGGAAGGCGATTCCCACGCCAACCCAGACCAGGCGATTCCAAAGCAGCAGGCCGCTCAAGCCTGCGGAAATCGAGTTCTTTTCCGCGACCGTCCAGTACTTGGTGTAGAGCGTGAAAGTGCGGATCGCGAACGGATCGAGCAGCGCTGCGATCTTCTCGTGCTCGATGTTCTGGGTCAGCGCGTCGGAGACGATATACCCGGTCATCAGCCCGAGCGCCGCCACGAACGATACGATGTCGTTGCGTGCCAGCACTGCGATGGCGAACAACACGGCGGCCACGAAGAAGGCGTTGGGCAGCGCCAGCACCAGCAGACCCTTCAGGTGCGCGCCCCAGTAGACCGGGCCGAAGCGCTCGGCGTCAACCCAGGGCATATGCTTCGCCAGCAGCGTGCCAATCGACACGCCCAGCATGGGGATCACCGACACTAGCGTGGCGCCAATAAAGCGTCCGAAGAGGAAATCGCGACGGCTGAGCGGGGTGGAGAAGATGATCTGGTAGGTGTTGTGAGTGAAATCCCGCGCGGCGGCGGAGTTAACGAAAGCCGTGGCCATGAGCAGTGTGAGCAGGCCGATTAAGGCGTAATAGTTCTCGATCACGAAGGGGGCATTGCGATAGGTGTTGCCGATCGAACCCCCGATTGTGACGTAGTCGGAGCTGACTGCCCCAAGGAACATGGCGCTGATGATCACGGTGAAGATCCACAGCATCCAGGAGCGCAGCCAGTAGCGAATCTCAAAGGAGGCGATTTGCCAAAGCATGGGTGATCCTCAGTGCGATATCGTCATTCCCGCAAAGGCGGGAATCCATTGGAGAATCTTTGAGACGATGCGACCCATAAGTGGATTCCCGCTGTCGCGGGAATGACAACGCCGCCACTCCAGGTTGCGCCGCGCTTCGTGGTCTTGCAACTTGGACGGCCACAAGGGCCGCCCCTGCACCCCACCCCATCCTCAGTTCCATCCGCGGATTTTGGCGAAAAACACGTCTTCGAGGTCGGGAGCGCTGGGCGCGAATCCGCCGTTTAGCGGCACGTCGCTGAGCACGTGAAGAAAGGGCCGTCCGCCGACCAGGCGGCTCGAGATCACCTGGTAGCGCTGCTCGTACTCCGGCAGTTCCGGCTTCTCGATGGATCGCTGCCACACGCGACCGCGGAGCGGCGTGATGGCGTCGTCCGGTTTTCCCTCGAACAGCACCTTGCCCAGATGAATGATGGCCATGCGGCTGCAAAGGTCGAGAACGTCCTCAACAATGTGTGTGGAGAGGATCACGATCACCTGCTCGCCGATCTCTGCCAGCAGGTTGTAAAAGCGGTTGCGCTCGCCCGGATCAAGGCCGGCCGTGGGCTCATCGACGATCAGCAGGTGCGGATTACCGATCAGCGCCTGCGCGATGCCGAATCGCTGCCGCATACCGCCCGAGAAGCTGGTTAGCGCCTTCTTGCGCACGTCGTAGAGATTGCAGCGCCGCAGCATGGCTTCCACCACCTGCTTGCGTTCTCGCGAATTCGTAATGCCCTTGAGAAGCGCGATGTGGGCGAGCATGTCCTGCGCCGAGATACGCGGATACACGCCAAAGTCTTGCGGAAGATATCCCAGCCGCCGCCGCACCTCGTCTTTCTGCCGCAGCACGTCTATTTCGCCCAGGCGGATGCTGCCGGAATCCGGTTCCTGCAAGGTAGCGAGCGTTCGCATGAGGGTGGTTTTGCCGGCGCCATTCGGTCCGAGGAGGCCATACATTCCGTGCGGGATATCGAGCGAGACGCTGTCCAGCGCCTTCACGCCGTTCGGATAGGTCTTTGACAGGTTCTCAATCCGCAGTTCCATGCTCTCCTCCAAGTCTCAATTACGCGGCGAGTCGTCAAAAGGTTTCCGCCAGATCTGCTTCAGGAATGCCCTCCTCTTCGCGCCGACCGGAGCACCAATCCTCGACGGATCCGTGCACAACCCGCCACACAAAGGGGTAGTCTACCTTAAAGATCATATTCTTCTCAGGGATACCCAAAAGGGAGCGCCCATGCGATGATTAGGCTATGGAAGGACCCCTCATTTTCATAGTCTTCCTGGTGATCTGGTTCGTGGTGCTGCCGCGCATTCCCGGAATGTCTCGTTTTGGCTGATCGCCGCGTCCTGGTTCCCCGGGGGGGAACTCGAAGCAAGGAACCTGCGATCTCAAGCCCAAGGAGCGGTAGATTCCGATGCCCATGTTTGAGTACGCCTGCCCCGATTGCGGGCACGTTTTCGAGAAGCTCGTGCTGGCCCGCGGCGCGGAGCCGCCGGAATGCCCGAAGTGTGGACGAAATCGCGTGGAGCAACTCTTCTCGGCCTTTGCCACCGCAGCCAGCAAGGGCGCGGGTGCCGTATGTGCGCCCTCGGGCGGCGGCTGACGACTCTGAAATCGGGGCAGGCTGCCCCCACGTCAAACCGACTCACGGGCTCACACGCCAGAGATCCATCCTTCATCATCCTGCTAAACCTCCAGGCCGATGGACCGCATGAGTTTCAGGGCGTTGGTGGTTTCCACCACGCCCCGGCTCAGCCGGAAATCGAAGCGCAGTTCCCCGTCCTTCAGGTAGTCCGCGAAGTGGAAGTTTGCGGCCCGCAACGCGGGATCGTCGGCCAGCCGAGCCAGGGCCAGATCGTGCGTGGTGACGAGGCCGATTGCGCCCCGTCCGACAAGACTTCGCACCAGCGCCTCGGCGCCCACGCGCCGATCGTGAGAATTCGTGCCATTCAGCAGCTCGTCAAGAAGAAATAGTACGTGCCGCGGACCGGACGTCAGATCGGTGATCTGCTTCAGGCGGGTGATCTCGGCATAGAAACGCGAGATTCCGCCCTGCAGCGAATCGAGCACGCAGATCGACGCCGCCACGGCGAGCGGGGAGAGCGCAAGGCGCTGCGCGCGCACCGGCGAGCCGCATTGCCCGAGCACCGTGTTCACACCGACGGCGCGAATCAGCGTACTCTTGCCGGCCATGTTCGGACCACTGATCACCAGCAGCCGCAAGTCGCTGCCGAGGCGCAGCTCATTTCGCACCGCGCGGCTCTCCGGCATCAGGGGATGCGCCAGACCTTCGGCCTCGAACCAGGGAGCCTCTTCCGTGAAGTCGGGGAAAACATCTGCCGGATGCTCGTAGGCGTAGTTGGCGAGCGACGACAGGGCTTCGATTTCGCCGACAGCATCGAGCCACCCGCGCAACGCACCGCCGAACCGGCTCCGCCACCGCTCTACCGAGAAGGCGCACTGGAGGCTCCAGAAAATGAACGGATCGAGAAACGCCACTACCGGATTGCGCCGCGATTCCAGATGGTCCACCACGCTGCTCAATCGCTTTACTGCCCGAGCCGGCGCTACGCCTCCGGTCTGCAGCGCAGCCTGAAGATCCATCAACTTCGCCGACGCGAAGGTTTCGCGGTCGAGACGCGCCAGCACCGTCGCGAGCAGCCGCAGTTCGGGCGCCACACCCTCGACGGTAATCCTCGATGGCGCGGCGCCGTTCCCAGTCGGGGCCTCGGCCGCAGCGGCGAGAACTCCCACCGGCGGCGCGACCTTCCACACCCGCTTGCGAAACCGATATTGCACGCACAGATTAAGGACGCTGGCGGCCAGCGCCAGGTCCCATCGTCCGCGCGCGAACCAGGCCCAGAGGCTCGCCAGCCAGACGAGCGCCAGCAGCATGAGCATGGCGCGCATGATCGGTGCGGCTTTCAGCACAGGCGCGGCTTCCCCCCACGCCGCCAGCGCGTCAGGCTGGACCACGTGCCGCACGTCATCCCCGAGTACCGCCAGGTCCTCGCGAAGATTCAACCGTCCGCGCAGATCGTTCACCGCGGCTTGGCGCGCCTGGACCTCATCCGGCGGCGCCGCTTCGAGCAGCCAGTGAGCCAGCGTCTCTTCACCCATCGGCGTCCGCGCCGTGCATAGCAGCTCGAAAAGCGATCCTTGCCCGAAGATGTCGAGATCGCGCGCGTAAGGATGACTGGGATCGAGAAAGCGTGCGCCCTGCTCGCCCCGTCCGATCCATTGACCTGCCAGGCGCGCGAGACCGCGTTCGTAGAAGGCGATCACCCGCGTGCAGTTGCGAAGCGATCGAAATACGACAGCATGGAAGCTCGCGAGCACCGCTACGACCGCGCCCGGAACCAGCACCCACAGAATGGAAAACGCCCGAAAGGCGAGCGCCCCGATCACTACCAGCGCCGCCAAGCCCAGTACCACCAGGTTCGTTCCACCCAGCCGCCGGTGCCGCTGGTCCAGGATCGCATGCTGCGCGCGCAATGAATCCAGCCGTCGCGCGTATTCAGCCGCGGGATTTTCAAGGGAACGCGTGCCTTCGGGTCCGGCCATCGACAACATGTTACTCCGCGACCTCCAAACGGCGCCAGGAGTTGGCGCAGGCGGCGCCGGCCTCACAACGATGCGTGATCGGGACCACCGCCCCCTTGGGCGGGCTGGCGCACGCTGGATGGAGAAAGAGGCAACGCCCATGGCCACGTCCGTCGCCGCGCCCGCGAAACGCACCCCCGTGCGATTCCTCCTCGTCGCAGGTTCGGTGGTTCTGCTGCTGCTCGTTTGGCACGCCCATGATTACCGCCTCGCGCAGCCCGCTCGAGCCGGCGATCTCAATCGGGGAAGAGCCTGGGAGCACAAAACACGCATTGACCGGAAGGGCGTGGAGCAGGTCTGGGTGCCGCCGGGATGCTTCGAAATGGGATCGGATCCGATGGACGACCTTCGTGCCCGCGCCAACGAGACGCCCCGCCACACGGTCTGCATCACCTCCGGATTCTGGATGGATCGCTTCGAGGTCACCAACGAGAGTTTCGCCGAGTTCACGGCCGATGGCGGATTCACCGAGCGGCACTATTGGAGCGACGACGGGTGGCGTTTCCACGAGACATTCCGCCGGCCCTACCCGATGCTGAAAGCCTTCGATCAACCGCGCCAGCCGCGCGCGAAGATCAACTGTTATGAGGCGGAGGCCTACGCGGCCTGGCGAGGCGGCAAACTGCCGACCGAGGCGCAGTGGGAGTGGGCGGCGCGCGGCCCGGACTCAAAGCGCTATCCGTGGGGCGGGAAGTTCCACGATGGGCTCGCCAACATGGACCGATTGGACTTGCGCTGCACGCGTCCCGTGGGCAGTTATCCCGGCGGGCGGAGCTGGGTTGGCGCGGACGACATGGCCGGGAACATCTGGGAGTGGACGGCCGACGGCTATGACCCTTACGCCTACCGTCGCGAGGCCTCTCAGAGCGGCCCTACCCTCGATCCCTTCACACCTCCGGCCGGCCTTCCGCTGCGCGTGATTCGCGGCGGCGCCTGGGGCGGGATGCCCGGCGGCAGCGTCGGAGATCTACGTTCGGCGAGACGCCTCGGCTGGAATCCCGGGGATCGCAAATTGTCGCACGGGGCACGCGTCATCATGAGCCCCGCGGGGGCGGCCGACGATTAGCCCCGGGCGTAAGCCCGGGGATCCGAAAGCCCGCACCTAATTTTTGGTAAATCCCACTCCTGCCCGACGCGAAGGCGTCGGGCGGGAGTGGGGAAACGAAGGAAAAACCAGACGGTGTTCTCGTCCCACGGCTCCGACTGCAGTCGCCGTGGGCTACAGGACACCGCCCCTGACGGGGCTTCGACGGTTCGATGCGCCGTGGCCGAGAGTCTGGTCTGACGCGGGGCTTCAGAACTGCCTGTCACGCAACCTACAGAGAATTACAGATTATTGTGACAATGGCTGCTGTAGCGGCGGTCTATGACCGCCGGTTTTTTTTTAGGAGAGGCGGCCGGCGGTCTATGACCGCCGCTACAACAAGGCGCCACTATGTCCGGTATTGCTCGGGAAGAACGCCACTTTCGTTCTCGCACGCCATCGTCCTCCCTGCTATACTTTCCGCCAATAACTCAAGGTAGAGGGTGGCCATGGAACAAGCCAGGATATTGCGCGTCGTGGTTGCTTCTCCGGCCGATGTCGCCGCCGAGCGCGAAGCCGTGGTGCGGGCGGCCGAAGAGGTAAACCGGAATACCGGCCGCGGCCGCGGTTTGCGGCTCGAAGTCTACCGCTGGGAGACCGACGCTCGTCCGGGCTTCAACCCGGAAGGTCCTCAAGGAGTCATTGATCCCTTCCTGCGAATAGAAGGCTGCGATCTCCTCGTTGCCATCTTTTGGAAGCGCTTCGGTACTCTGACGCCGGACGGCCGCACGGGTACGGAACACGAATTCAACCTCGCCTACCAAGCCTGGAAAGAGACGCGCCGGCCGGAAATCATGATGTACTTCCGGCGGCAGCCGGAGGGCTTCGAAGACGAACAGAGTCGGCTTGTCAATCAGTTTCAGGCGAGATTTCCCACCGAAGGGCTCTGGTGGTCGTACGACGACGACGGCGAATTTGAGAACCTGGTGCGGAACCATTTGACGCGGTTCGTTCTTGGCGTCGAGCCGCTGTTCGCACCGAACGCCCTCCACAGCCTCCCTCCACCCCCGGCCGATTTCACCGGCCGCACCGCCGAACTCGTCGAACTTCGCGCCGCGATGCTGCAGGGCGGCGCGCACATCTCCGGCCTGCAAGGCCAGGGCGGCATCGGCAAGACCGCGCTGGCGCTGAAGCTGGCCGAAGCGCTGAGCGACACCTACCCTGACGCGCAGATTTACCTCGACCTGCGCGGCGCGAGCGACAAGCCGATGCCGCCCGCGGATGCCCTCGCTTACGTGATCCGCGCCTTTCATCCCGAGGCCAAGCTGGCCGAAGCCGAAACGGATCTTGCGGCCATTTACCAGTCCGTGCTGCGCGGCAAGCGCGCCCTGCTATTGATGGACAATGCCCGCGACGCGGCGCAGATCAAGCTGCTCCAGCCGCCCTCGCCCTGCGGTCTGCTGGTGACCTCGCGCCGGCATTTTGTTTTTCCCGGCCTGCACGCAAGGGATCTGAGCGCGCTTCCCGAGGATGACGCTATCAAGCTGCTGCTCACCATCGCGCTGCGCATTGACGGCCGCGCTCGGGACATTGCCCGCCTGTGCGGTTATCTGCCTCAGGCCTTGCGCCTCGCGGCAGGTGCGCTGGCCGAGCGCCGCAATCTCGACCCGGCGGACTATGCGCATCGACTCGGTGACGAGAAGAGGCGGCTGAAAGAACTCGGCGGCGGCGAAGACAGCGTCGAAGCATCCATCAACCTTAGCTACGGCCTGCTGTCGCCCGAAATGCGGCAGCGCTGGCGAATGCTCGGCGTCTTTCCCGACACGTTTGACGGTCCCGCCGCGGCTGCCCTCTGGCAGGTAGGGGCGCTGCTTGCTGCGCCCAATCCGCCACCCGCTGACTCCCGATCCTCGGTTGTTGCGCCCGAAGATATGCTCGGCGACCTGCTGAAATACTCCATGCTGGAATGGAACGACAGCGCCAAACGCTACCGGCTGCACGATCTGATGCGGGACTTTGCCCGTGCGCGGTTACAAGAGGCCGGCGAGCACGACGACGCCGCGCGGCGGCACGCGGCCCACTATGTGGACGTGCTGGCGCAGGCCGACGCTCTCTACAGGAAGGGCGGAGATTTCATCAAGCCGGGGCTGGCGCTTTTCGATCTTGAATGGGGCAACATCCAGGCGGGCCAGGCGTGGGCGGCGGCGCACGCGGAACGGGACAACGAAACGGCGGGACTGTGCAGCCGTTATCCCGACGCCGGAAGTTATTGCCTCGTATTGCGCCAGCACCCGCGCGAGCAGATCCGCTGGCTGGAGGCCGCCTTGGCGGCCGCGCGGCGCCTGAAAGATCGGGGCGCGGAGGGCGCGCATCTCGGCAATCTGGGCCTTGCCTACTACAGCCTGGGCGAGTATCGACGCGCCATCGAGTACCACGAGCAGTATCTGGCAATTGCCCGCGAGATCGGCGACCGGCGGGGCGAAGGCATCGCGCTCGGCAACCTGGGTCTTGCCTACGACAGCCTGGGCGAGTATCGACGCGCCATCGAGTACCAGGAGCAGTATCTGGCGATCGCCCGCGAGCTCGGCGATCGGCGGGGCGAAGGCAACGCGCTCGGCAGCCTGGGCCTTGCCTACTACAGCTTCGGCGAGTACCGCCGCGCTATCGAGTACTACGACCAGCACCTGACGATCG
>Ga0335085_10002669_pt1 | contig 32732 bp, 25 predicted proteins | sample Lox_Sample_45_FD_206712 | JGI IMG/M metagenome (GOLD analysis project Ga0335085, IMG submission 206712) | Soil microbial communities from Loxahatchee National Wildlife Refuge, Florida, United States - Lox_Sample_4.5 | ecosystem: Environmental > Terrestrial > Soil > Wetlands | place: USA... | reverse complement strand
TCCGCGGGCGTTGGAACTATGCGCGCACTCGGTCAACTACGCTGCAAGCCCGTACCAGAATTACACCAACGCCTTGATGATTCTACGATTCGTGCATGACGGTCCGATGACATTGTTTGATTTTCCTGGCCCGCCGCTGCCGAGGCGGGTGCGGCGCGGCGGCCGCCGGCAGGATGTCATCTCCTTCACACCAGGGCGCCCCTAAAATCGAAATGATTCGTTAAGACTCGCGTTGGCCGGGCATGCAGATCAGGACCTGAAAATGATGAGGCCGTGGCTTGTCGATGCGGTCGGCGCCAGCGGAGCCGTTCTCACAACCGTGTGCTGGGTGCCGCAGGCCCTGAAGATCATTCGCGAGCGGGAAACGCGCGCTATCTCGCTGTCGGGCACCACGTTGTGCGTGGTCGGCGTGCTGTTGTGGCTGGTCTATGGCGTGGCCATCGTCGACGGGCCGCTGATCGGCTCAAGCGTCGTCACCTTGGCGATGACGGCGACCATCCTGGTGCTCAAAATCCGCCACGGCTAAACCGAACCGGCCTAGGTGAGAACGCGGAGCGGCTTGCCGTCGAGGAACGCCCGGATATCCTCCACCATGCCGGCGAAATAGGCCCGATAATTCTGCTCGACGACGTAGCCGAGATGCGGCGTGAGCACGACGTTATCAAGCCTGCGGAATGGATGTTCGAGCGGGAGCGGCTCGACATCGAAGACGTCGAGGCCGGCTCCGGCGATGCGCCTTTGGCGCAGGCTTTCCAGCAGCGCTGCTTCCTCGACGATCGGCCCGCGCGACGTATTGATCAGATAGGCGCTTTGCTTCATCAGGCCGAACTCGCTGGCGCCGACAAGCCCGCGCGACCGCGGCGACAATTGCAGGTGAATCGAGAGAAAATCGGCGCGGCGGAACAGCTCCTCGCGGTTCACATACTCGACGCCGGCTTCATTGCATTTCTCCTGCGTCAGATTCTGGCTCCAGGCGATGACGTCCATCTTGAAGGCGTGACCGATTTCGGCCATGCGGGTGCCGAGCCTGCCAAGGCCGAGAAGCGCAAGCGTCATGCCTTCGAGGTCGAGTCCGATCGTCGTCTGCCAGGCCGCCCCGGACTTCAGCCGTGCGTCCTCGTAACCGACGCGGCGCGCCAGCTCGAGCATCAGCCCCGTAGCGATGGCGGCAGTCGCGTTGCCGAAGCCGGGCGTGCCGCAGACGGTCACCCCGCGTGCCTTCGCGGCTTCGAGGTCGATCGAAGCGTTGCGCATTCCCGTGGTGATGAGCAGCCTGAGCGCGGGCAGCGCCTCGATGACGGCGCACGGAAACGCGGTGCGCTCGCGCATGGCGCAGACGATGGCGACGTCCTTGAGCGCCGCGATCACGTTGTCGGCGCCGCCGAGATGCTCGTTATAGACCTTGATATCGATGTGGCCTTTGAGTTGCGACCAGTCGGCGTAAGCCAGCGCGACGTTCTGGTAGTCGTCGAGAATTGCGCAGCGAAGCGGCATCGATCCCTCGTCAGTTCCGCAAGCCGCGATGGTACGACGGACCGCCGGTAAGCGAAACCCAGTACCGGACCGGCGAAAGGACGGGAAAACTATGCACGTATTTCGGAAATCTCGGTGAACGCCGGCCGGCCATCGGCGGCGCTGGTGCTGAGATTTGCAGTCGCGCCGGTCCGCTTAGCGTGCCATTTCGGGCCGGGTCCGCGCATGTAGTACAGTTCCGGGCGATATGAGTCGAATACCTCGTTGCAGGTCCTCTCCAATTCGCGAATGGCTTTGGCAAGACTGCACCACATGACACGCGCCTCCTCGGATCTTTGCGCGGCCGCTCGGGATTTCGCTGGCCGTCTATTGGTCGGGCCAACGACGGCGAAGGTTCAAATGCCAACTTGCAGAGAATTTTCGGCGAGAAAATATTAAAAATTGGTGCGAATTTACCGGCAAAGGCGCGCCGGCACCGCGGCCCGCGGCGGCAAGCGCAATCAGACCTTACGAAGCCTTACGCGTTTCGTGAAAAGTCGCGATATCCGCCGTCCGCGACGGCCGCGCCATAACCAGCAGCGGCATGCCGCCGGCAGGACGCAGCGTCACGCGCGCGACCGGCTTCGGCTTGTGGCCCGGCAACGCCCGGAAGCGGAAGGCGCGAACCATTTCGGCGAGGATGACCGCAGCCTCGGTGGTGGCGAAGCTTGCCCCGATGCAAATCCGCGGACCGCCGCCGAACGGCAAGAATGCATAGCGCGAGCGCTTCTTGACATGCTCCGCGGTGAAGCGATCGGGGTCGAAGCCGGTGGGATTGTCCCACAATCGCACGTTCCGATGCAGGGCAAATATGGGAATATGGATGCGCGTTCGCTGGCCGACCCGCTCCCCGCCCAGCGTCATCGGCGCAGCCGGAACGCGACCGATCCCCGGCGCCGGCGGGTATAGCCGCATCGCCTCGTTGATCACCTGGCGGCAGAAGCTCAGCCCTTCGACATGGGCCGCGGAAATCGGCCCGCTGCCGGCGAGCGCCGCGACTTCGTCATGGAGACGGTGCTGCACCGCCTGATCCTTGCCCAACAGCCACAGCGTCCAGGTGAGCGCGACCGCCGTGGTCTCGTGGCCGGCGGCGATGAAGGTGAGCAGATGGTTGACGACCTCGTCGTCGCTCATGCTGCGCCCGGTCTCGGCGTCGCGCGCGCTGAGCAGCAAGTCGAGCAGATCGGGCAATGCCGCGGGCGTGGCGGCGCGGCGCGCCGCGATCAGCCGGCGCATGTCCCGATGCAGGAAATCACGCTCGGCCATGGCGCGGCTGCGGTTCGGGAACGGCACCCATTCGGGCACCGCGAACATCGTATAAATGAGGTGCCAGGGAATGGTCTCGAAGTTCACCGTGAGCGCGCGGCTGTAGTGTTCGGCATCGAGGCTGGCGGAGCCGCCCAGCATCGATTCGACGATGATGTCGAAGGTGGTGCGCGTCATGGCCGCGGCGGCGTCCACCGGCCCGGTCAGGTCCGCCGCTCGCCAGCGTGCAATTTGGCGTTCGGCCATGGCGGCGAAGACCGGGACGAAGGACATTATGGTCTCGTGCCGGAAGATCGGCGCCGCGGCGCGGCGCTGCCAGCGCCATTCGGCGCCTTCGGCGACAAAGATCGAGTTGTCGCCGACTGTCGGCTTGAACGAGCGGCGGGTCGCCGGGTCGCGCAGGAAGGCGTCGGCTTTGTCGACCAGGATTTCGCCGATGACGTCGGGATCGCACACCACCAGCACATCGGAATAGGGTGTGCGGATGCGCGTGATGCCTTCCTCGTAGGCGGCGCGCGGAATGGTCTCGATATAGTTGCGCCAAAGCGTCGGCAGTCCGCGCAGACCGAGCGGCTGCGGCGGCGGCTCGAACGGCACAAAATCCGGATCCGACAGCATTGGATGGACCTGACGGCGGCTTGCCCTTTCTCTAGGCCATCGTTACATCACCGGCAAATTCCCAGACATCGGCGTCACAGCGCGCCCAACCGCAAAGGCACGGCGTTCAGCCCGCACCGAACATGGCTCGTCAATTCATCTACCATATGCAGGGTCTGTCGAAGACCTATCCCGGGAACCGCAAGGTTTTGGACAATATCAACCTGTCGTTCTATCCCGATGCCAAGATCGGCGTGCTCGGCGCCAACGGCGCCGGCAAGTCGACGCTCCTGCGCATCATGGCGGGCCTGGACACGGAGTTTTCCGGCGAAGCGTGGGCTGCCGAAGGCGCCCGCGTCGGTTTCCTGCCTCAGGAGCCGCAGCTCGATCAGGCCAAATCGGTGCGCGGCAACGTCATGGAGGGGGTGGCCCCGCAGAAGGCCGCTATCGACCGCTACAATGAGCTTGCCACCAACTATTCCGACGAAACCGCCGATGAGATGGCCAGGCTCCAGGACGAGATCGAGGCGAAGGGCTTATGGGATCTGGACGCCAAGGTCGATCAGGCGATGGATGCGCTGCGCTGCCGGCCGGACGAAGCCGACGTCAAGCTCTTGTCCGGCGGCGAGCGCCGCCGGGTCGCGCTGTGCCGGCTGCTTCTGGAGCAACCGGACCTGCTCCTGCTCGACGAGCCGACCAATCATCTGGACGCCGAATCGGTCATGTGGCTCGAGGGCCATTTGCGCAATTATCCCGGCGCCATCCTGATCGTCACCCACGACCGCTATTTCCTCGACAACGTGACCGGCTGGATTCTCGAACTCGACCGCGGCCGCGGCATTCCCTACGAAGGCAATTACTCGTCGTGGCTCGTGCAGAAACAGAAGCGGCTCGAACAGGAGGGCCGCGAGGAAGAGGCGCGGCAGCGCACGCTCGCCCGCGAGCAGGAATGGATCACCGCCTCGCCGCGCGCGCGCCAAGCCAAATCCAAGGCGCGCTACGAGCGTTACGAGGAATTGCTGAAGAAGGCCGGCGAGAAGCAAAGCCAGAGCGCGCAGATCGTCATCCCGGTCGGCGAGCGGCTGGGGCAGAACGTCATCGATTTTGACCATCTGCGCAAAGGGTTCGGTGACAATCTCCTGATCGACGACCTCACCTTCAAGTTGCCGCCGGGAGGGATCGTCGGCATCATCGGCCCGAACGGCGCCGGCAAGACGACGCTGTTCCGCATGATCACCGCCCAGGAAAAACCGGACGCCGGTACGATCAAGATTGGCGAGTCGGTGTATCTCGGTTACGTCGATCAGTCGCGCGATACGCTCGACGGCAAGAAGAACGTGTGGGAGGAAATCTCCGGCGGCCTCGATCAGCTGCAGCTCGGCAAGCGCGAAGTCAATTCGCGCGCCTATTGCGCGGCGTTCAATTTCAAGGGCGCCGACCAGCAGAAGAAAGTCAGCCAGCTGTCCGGCGGCGAACGAAACCGCGTGCATCTCGCCAAGATGCTCAAATCCGGCGCCAACGTGCTCCTGCTCGACGAGCCGACCAACGACCTCGACGTCGACACGCTGCGCGCGCTGGAGGAGGCGCTCGAGGACTTTGCCGGCTGCGCGGTCATCATCAGCCACGACCGCTGGTTCCTCGACCGCATCGCCACCCACATCCTCGCCTTCGAGGGCGACAGTCGCGTCGAATGGTTCGAGGGCAATTTCCAGGACTACGAGAAGGACAAGATGCGGCGGCTGGGGACGGACTCGATTCTGCCGCAGCGCATCAAGTATAAGAAATTCTCCAGATAATGTTCGCGCGTCGACGCAGCTCCGCCTCGTCGAGGCGCGGCTGCTGGCTCATCGCGCTGTTAGAAGGCGCATCATCCGGCGCTTTGGCGCGACTTGGCCGTTGGTTCGGGCTTTATCAGGAGGCCGTTGAGCACGAGATCGAGGTGGGCGTCGAAATAGCTCTTCAGGTCGAGCGGGTGGCGGTCATCGAACATCATTAGCCAGACATCGACCAGCGCGATCGGCGCGATGATGACCAGCGGGCATTCGGTCGCCGCCCCAGGACGAATCTCGCCGCGTTGTATGCCACGCTCAATCGCCTGCTCCAGCAATTTCATGCACGGCCGGTTGATCTCTTCATGATAGCGGTCGGCGAGTTCGGGGAAGCGCGAGGCTTCCGCAATCAGCATGCGCACCACCTCGCGCCGCCGGCGATCTTCGACAACGTGCCGATAGATGAAGCTGAAAAGGGCCTTGAGCAGGTCGGCGGTCGATCCCTCGTGGCGCTCGAACATGTCGCGCACGATGTCGAGCGTCGCCTTCATCAGCTCGCGCACCATGGAGATGAACAAGTGCTCCTTGTTGTCGAAATACACGTAGATGGTGCCCTTCGTGACGCCGGCGCGCTCGGCGATCTGGTCGAGCGTGGTCATGGCGTAGCCGTTGCGTGAGAATTCGCTGAACGCAGCCTCGAGGATTTCCTGCGGGCGCTCGGCCTTGCGGCGACGCCTCGTTTCAGTGCGCGGTTCCACCAGGTCGGTCATGGGATGCCCGCAGCTCCTCAGCCAAAGTCAAGTTATTGACTAACCGGATAGTAAATAACTAATCTGCCTTTGTTAAGGGTAGCTTAGTGTCATGTGGGCGGGGCAGCGTTGGCAGCGCCGCGGCCGGGTGGCCGTGGGGCAGGGGTGGCATTTGGCGCGTTACGGCGCTATCGCGCCGAGGGCCGCCGGTGCTGCGCTGTCGCTTTCGGTCCTGGCCGCTTGCGCCGTCGGCCCGGACTTCGCGCCGCCGCCGGCGCCGCCGGTCGTTGGCTATACGCCCGAAGGTGCGCCCTTACGGACCGCGTCGGCGCCCGTTGCCGGGGGCGCGCCGCAAACCTTTGTCAGCGGCCGCGACATTTCCGGCGCATGGTGGAGAGTATTCCATTCGAAGGAGATCAACGCTCTGATTGACGAAGCGCTTCGCGCCAACCCGAGCCTGCAGGCGGCGCAAGCGGCGCTGTGGCAGGCCAAGGAGAACCTTTACGCACAGGCCGGCACGATGTTGCCGAGCGTGGACGGCGCCGCGTCCGCAATGCGCCAGGGGCTGTCACCGGCGGAATTCGGTCTGCCCGGACCGACCGAAACTTTCAGTCTCTATCAAGCGACCGTGAACGTGTCTTACACGCCCGATGTATTCGGCGGTCGGCGCCGGGCAATCGAGGCGACCGCGGCTGCCGCCGAATACCAGCGCTTCGAGCTCGAAGCGACCTATTTGACGCTGACTGCAAATGTGGTGACGGCGGCCGTTCAGGAAGCGTCGCTGCGCGATCAGATCGAGGCCACCCAGGAAATCATCAAGGCGGAAAGCGATCAACTTGCGGTCGTGCGCAACCAGTTCGAAGTCGGCGCCGCCACCCGTGCCGATGTGCTGCAGCAGGAATCGGAAGTGGCCACGACTCAAGCCACCTTGCCGCCGCTGCAGAAGCAGCTTGAGCAGCAGCACCATGTCCTCTTGGCGTTGATCGGGCGCTTTCCCAACGATCGGATACATGATCGTTTCAGGCTGTCGTCCTTCCATCTTCCTGTGACGTTGCCGGTAAGCGTGCCGTCGCAACTGGTCGAGCAGCGCCCCGACGTGCGCGCGGCGCAAGCGCAATTGCATCAGGCGAGCGCGCAGATCGGCGTTGCCGTCGCCAACAGGCTGCCGCAACTCACCATCACCGGGGATGTCGGCAATGCCGCCCTGACGGCGGCGACGCTGTTTACGCCGGCGGCGGCGGTCTGGAGCATCGGCGTCTCCGGCGCCCAGCCCATCTTTCACGGCTTCACCCTGTTGCACCAGGAGCGAGCGGCCAGGGCGGCCTATGAGAAGGCCGATGCGCAATACCGTAACACCGTGATTACCGCCTTCCAGAACGTCGCCGACGTGCTGCGCGCGCTGCAACTGGACGCCGACACGCTGAAAGCGCAGCAACGCGCCGTACGCGCCGCGTCCGATACGTTCGACCTGACCCGCGGCCAGTATCGCCTCGGCGCCATCACCTATGTCGCCCTGCTCAATGCCGAGCGCAGCTATCAGCAGGCGCGGCTCGCTTTGGTGCAGGCGCAGGCGGCGCGTTTCGCCGATACCGCCGGCCTGTTCCAGGCGCTGGGCGGCGGCTGGTGGAACCGGGCCGATGTCGTGCCCAATCCGTACAGCCCCGAGCCGCAGATCGTCCGCGCCGCGAGCGACGCGCCGCCGCCGACCAGGCCCGGAGTCCACTAGATGACCAAGCGCATGGTGATCATGCTGGTGGCGGTCGCCGTCGTGTTCGGCGGCATCTTCGGATTCCAGGTATTCAAGGCGGCTTTGATCAGGAAATTCATCCTTGCCGCGAGCAACCCGCCGCAGACCATCTCGGCCGTCAAGGCGAGCGTCAGCGAATGGAGCCCGAAGCTTGAGGCGATCGGCAGCTTGCGTGCCGTCAAGGGTGCCGATTTGTCGCTCGAAGTCTCCGGCGTCGTCGAATCGATCTGGTTCAAGTCGGGCGACGACGTGGCGGAGGGCGCGCCGCTGCTCAAGCTGCGCACGACGGACGACATCGCGCGGCTGCAGTCACTGCAGTCGATGGCCGAATTGAGCGAGATCAACTACGAGCGCGACCAGAAACAGTTCAAGATGCAGGCCGTCAGCCAGGCAACGCTCGACACCGACGCCGCCAACCTGAAGAACGCGCGGGCGCAGGTGGCGCAGCAGCAGGCGATCATCGACAAGAAACTGCTGCGTGCGCCCTTCGCCGGCCATCTCGGCATCCGCGCCGTCGACCTCGGCCAATATCTCGGGCCGGGAACTGTCATCGTGACGTTGCAGGCGCTCGATCCGATCTTCGCCGACTTCTACGTGCCGCAGCAGGCGGTGGATCAGGTGCAGCTCGGTCAGGAAGTCACCGTGAAGATCGATGCCTTCAGGGACCGGACCTTTACTGGCCAGATTTCGGCGATCAACCCGAAGGTCGACGTTGGCAGCCGCAACGTGCTGATCCGCGCCACGCTGAACAATCCGGATCATAAGCTGTTGCCTGGAATGTATGCCACCGTCGATATCGCGACCGGCGCGCCGCAAAGCTATGTCACGCTGCCGCAGACGGCGATTACCTATAATCCCTACGGCGACACGGTTTATGTCGTGGTCGACGGCAAGGCCGGCGAGGCCGACGGCAAGCCGCAACTGGTCGCCCGCCAGACCTTCGTCACCCTTGGGCCGACGCGCGGCGATCAGGTGGCGGTGCTCAAGGGGGTCGCCGACGGCGACACCATCGTCACCGCGGGTCAGATCAAGCTGCACAATGGATCGGTCGTCTTGATCGACAACTCGGTGACGCCGACGGCGGACGCGGCGCCGGTTCCGATCGACCGATAGGCCGCCGGCATGAACTTCACCGATACCTTCATTCGCCGGCCGGTCCTTGCCTCGACCATCAGCCTGTTGATCCTGGTGCTCGGCGTGCGCGCCTACTACGCGCTGCCGGTCCTGCAATATCCGCGCACCGAGAACGCGGTCGTCACCGTCACCACGACCTATTACGGCGCCGATCCGGACGTGGTGGCCGGCTTCATCACCACGCCGCTCGAAATCGCCATCGCCCAGGCCTACGGCATCGACTACATGACGTCGACCAGCCAAAGCAGCACGTCGACGATTACGGTCTACTTGCGGCTCAACTACGATCCCGACAAGGCACTGACCGAGATCAACACCAAGATCGCGGCCGTGCTCAATCAATTGCCGACCGGCACGCAGCAGCCGGTGCTTACTGTCAAGATCGGGCAAGTCATCGACGCCATGTATCTCGGCTTCGACAGCGACACGCTCGCGCCGAACCAGATCACCGACTACCTCACGCGCGTCGTGCAACCCAAGCTGCAGACGGTGCCGGGCGTGCAGACGGCGGAGTTGCTCGGCCAGAAGGTGTTCGCGCTGCGGGCATGGCTCGACCCGCAAAAGCTCGCGGCCTACGGCCTCACGGCGACCGATGTCACCCAGGCGCTCGCCGCCAACGACTACATTTCCGGGATCGGCTCCACCAAGGGCCAGATGGTGCAGGTCAACCTCACCGCATCGACCGGCCTACATTCCGCCAACGAGTTCCGCAACCTCGTCGTCAAGCAGGCCAACGGCGCGGTGGTGCGATTGAAGGACGTTGCCAACGTCACGCTGGGCGCCGAGGATTATGAATCCGAGGTCGGCTTCGACGGCAAGCAGGCAGTCTATATCGGCGTGCAAATCGCGCCGGCGGCTAACCTTCTGGAAGTCGTCCGCGGCGTGCGCAAGATCTGGCCGGACATCGAGTCGCAACTGCCGCGCGGGCTCGATGGCGCCATCGTCTATGATTCCACCGAATTCGTGAATGCCGCGATCTACGAGGTCGTGCTCAGTCTGGCGGAGGCGCTGGTCATCGTCACGCTCGTCGTCTTCGCGTTCCTCGGCTCGGTGCGATCGTCGCTGATACCGACCGTAGCCATCCCGCTGTCCCTGGTCGGCACGCTTATTATCCTGCTGGCGCTCGGCTATTCGATCAACCTGCTCACCTTGCTCGCGCTGGTGCTGGCGATCGGGCTGGTTGTCGACGATGCCATCATCGTGGTCGAAAACGTCAGCCGCCATCTCGAAGACGGCGTACCGCCGATTCCGGCGGCGGTCGCCGCGGCCCGCGAACTCGGCTGGCCCATTATCGCCATGACCGTCGTCTTGGGGGCAGTCTACGTGCCGATCGGCTTCCAAGGCGGCCTGACCGGTGCGCTGTTTGCCGAGTTCGCCTTCGCGCTGGTCGGCGCCGTTACCGTTTCCGGCGTCGTGGCCCTGACGCTGTCGCCGATGCTGTGCTCGCGCCTGCTCAAGGCGCCCGATCCGCAGCGCCGCGGCTGGGAAGCAAAGCTGACCTACTACATTGACCGCGGATTCGTCCGACTGCGCGCCGCATATGAGCGGCGTTTGCATCGCAGCTTGAACTATCTGCCGGTGACTGTCGTATTCTCGCTGGTGGTGCTGTCGAGCATCTACTTCTTGTTCATCACCGCCCACACCGAGCTGGCCCCGCAGGAGGATCTGGGAGTTATCCTGGCGCAATCGATTGCCGCGCCGAATGCCACGTTGAAGCAGCGGCAGCTCTACTCGCGCCAAATCTACGAGACTTTCTTCCATCATCCGGAAACCGAACACGTCTTCCAGATCGACATGCCGGGGCAGTCGATCTCCGGCATGGCATTGAAGCCTTGGGACGCGCGCGCAAAGTCTACCAACGCGCTGCAGCCCCTGGTGCAGCAGGAGCTGGCGAAGATTTCCGGCATCCGTGTCGTTGCCTTTCAGCCGCCGCCGCTGCCGGGCAGCATCGGTTTGCCGCTTCAGTTCGTGATCGGCACTACCGAGCCATTCGAACACCTCTACGACATCGCGCAGAAGTTCCTGCGGGAAGCTCAGCTGAGCGGAAATTTCATATTCCTGGATTCCGATCTGAAAATCGACAATCCGCAATCCAACATCACCATCGATCGCGACAAGGCCGCGCAGCTCGGCTTGAAGATGAGCGACGTGGGCGGCGCACTCGCCGCAATGCTCGGCGGCGGCTACGTCAATTATTTCAGCATGAGCGGGCGCTCATACAAGGTGATTCCGCAAGTGCAACAGCGCTTTCGCCTCAATCCGCAGCAACTGCTGGACTATTACGTTCGCACCGCGGACGGCTCGCTGGTGCCGCTGTCGACCATTGCGACCGTATCAACAAGGACCGTTCCACAATCGCTCAATCATTTTCAGCAGCTCAACAGCGCGACGATCCAGGGCGTCGCCATGCCCGGCGTTTCCCAGGGCGATGCCCTTGGCTATCTGCAGAATTTGGCGGCGCGCATGCTGCCGCGCGACTATTCCATCGACTACGGCGGTTTGAGTCGGCAATACATTCAGGAGAGCAGCGGGTTCGTCGCCACCTTCGGCTTCGCGCTGATCATCGTTTTCCTGGCGCTGGCGGCGCTGTTCGAGAGCTTCCGCGATCCGGTCATCATCCTGGTCTCGGTACCGATGTCGATTGCCGGCGCGCTGATTTTCGTCAGCATTGGCATCGGCGGCGCGTCGCTGAACATCTACACCGAGGTGGGGCTGGTGACGCTGATGGGGCTGATCAGCAAGCACGGCATCCTGATCGTGCGGTTTGCCAACGATCTGCAGGCCGAGGGCAAAGCCAAGCGCGAGGCTGTGGAATTGGCGGCGGGCATCAGGCTGCGGCCGATCCTGATGACCACGGCTGCGATGGTGCTTGGCGTCGCGCCACTGATTACCGCCGGCGGCGCCGGCGCCGTGTCCCGCATCCAGATGGGTCTCGTCATCGCCGCCGGCCTGACGATCGGGACGTTATTCACCTTGTTCGTGGTTCCGGCCGCCTATGTGCTGCTGGCGACCGATCGGTCCAAACAAGCCGTCGCCGTTGGCGCAGGCGCGCCGCCGAGGCAGGCGACGCCGGCCGAATGACGCGGAAGCCATGCCAGACTGGGACGCCCGCCAATACCTCAAATTCGAAGACGAGCGCACGCGCCCGCCGCGCGATCTGTTGGCTCAGGTGCCGCTCGAGCGCCCGCGGATCGCGGTCGATCTCGGTTGCGGACCTGGGAACTCGACCGAGTTGTTGATCGAACGCTTTCCCCGGTCCGAAGTCATTGGGCTCGACTCGTCTCCCGGCATGCTGCGCAAGGCGCGCGAACGGTTGCCCGCGTGCGCATTCGTCGAGGCCGATATCGCGGCCTGGACGCCGGCGCCGCAAACCGATCTGCTGTTCGCCAATGCTGCGTTCCAGTGGGTGCCGGATCATCCGCGCGTGCTGCGGCGCCTGCTTGAGGCATTGCCGGCGGGTGGTGTGCTCGCGGTCCAGATGCCCGACAACACCAACGAGCCGGCGACCGCGATCCAGCGCGAGGTGGCGGCGAACCCAAAGTGGGCGAGCCGCTTGGCGGCGGCGGCGCCGCGAGGCGATCTTCTGCCGCCTGAGGGCTATTACGATCTGCTGAAGCCGGTGTGCGCGCGGATCGACATTTGGCACAGCATCTACAATCACCTCATGGCGACGCCGGACGCGATCGTGGAGTGGTTCAAAGGCTCCTCCCTGCAGCCTTATCTGTCACTGCTCGACGACAGCGTGCGCGCGCAATTTCTCGACGCCTATAGCGAAAAGATCGCCGCCGCCTACAAGCCGCGCTTTGACGGCAAGGTGCTGTTGAGATTTCCCCGGCTGTTCATCGTCGCCGTTCGCTAGCTAGGTCGGGATGACTTTTCGTCGAATCGGCGGGCCGCTCTAGCTTATTGGTGAAGCATGATCTTTTCCGAAAACCGGCGTCCACTTTTCGGGATCATGCTTTAGCCTTGGCCCGGTGCTTGACAGGTTTGGGCCGCGAGCCCTAAAGTTTACCCATTGGTTAAGTATGCGGTCTGCACGCAGCCCGCGTTGGCGCCGATCCCCGGCGGTCGCGCCGATCCAATGGGAGGGTTGAGCATGGCAAACGTCGAAATCATCGGTCCGGCGCCGTCGACCTATACGCGGGCCGTGCGCATGGTTTGCGAAGAAAAGGCTATTCCATACGAGCTCAAGCAGTCGCTGCCGCACTCGGCGGAGGTCGACGCCATTCATCCGTTCGGCAAGGTTCCGGTGATGCGCCACGGCGACTTCGAGTTGTGCGAGTCGAAGGCGATCGCCACCTATCTCGACCTCAGCTTTCCCGGACCAAGGCTGATCCCGACCGAGCCGCGCCAAGCCGCTCTCACCGAGCAGTGGGTGTCGCTGGTCAATACCAAAATGGACGGCAGCTTGGTGCGCACCTACCTCCTCAACTACGTCTTTCCGAAAGGCAAGGATGGCTCGCCCGATCGCGCCGTTATCGATGCGGTGGTGCCGGCGGTCCAGCGTGAGATCGAACTGCTCGATCGCGCCATCGCCAAAGGCGGCTTCCTCGCCGGCGACAGCTTCACGTTCGCCGATGTCAATGTGATGCCGATCCTGGCCTACCTGAAGAATTTTCCGGAATCGGGAGCCGCCATAGCGGCGGCGAAGTCGCTTTCCGCCTATTTCGATCGTCTGGCCGCGCGGCCGAGCTTCCAGAGAACGGCGCCGCCGCCGCGACCGCAGGCCAGCGCGTCGTAGTGGATTGCATTCCAGGTCGCGGCGGTGACATTGTGCGGCGATGAGAATCGTCGCTTGCGTTCTGGGTTCCGTCCTGCTGATCGGCCTACTCGGAGTCCGCACTGCTTTGGCCGCCGACGCAGCGTTCCAGGCGTGGCTGCAATCGCTGTGGCCGCAGGCCCGGGAACTCGGCATCTCGCGGACGAGGTTCGACGACGTAACGCGCGACCTGGAACCGGACTTGTCGTTGCCGGATCTGGTCGTGCCCGGACGGCCGGAACGAACGGCGCCAGGACAGCGGGAATTCGTTCTGACGCCGGCGGACTATCTGAAAGAGGCCACATTCGATCGTCTTGCCGGACAGGGCCGCAAGCTCCTCGAGCAGTACCGCGTGCCGCTGGCCGCAATCGAGCGCAAGTTCGGCGTACCGCCGACAATACCGCTGGCGATCTTCGGCCGCGAAACCGATTACGGCCACTCGCGGGATACGCACAACGCCATCCGCGTGCTGGCGACGCAAGCCTATCTCGGCAAGCGCAGGGAGAAATTCCGCGGCGAATTCTTGCTTGCGCTCAAGATGCTGCAGGACGGTTATGTCAGACTCGCGAATATGAAAAGTTCCTGGGCCGGCGCCATGGGCCTGACGCAGTTCCTGCCCTCGGATTTTTACAAATACGCCGTCGACTTCGACGGCGACGGACATCGCGATATTTGGAACTCGGTGCCGGATGCGCTTGCCTCGGCGGCCAAGCAGCTCGTGGACGAAGGCTGGCAGCCCGGTCAACGCTGGGCCTACGAAGTGCACCCGCCGGCCGATGTCGATTGCACGATCGGCGTGCCCGAATACACGCTGCCGCTCGAAGAATGGGTCAAGCGCGGCTTTGTCCTCGCCCATGGCCGCACCCTGCCGCCGATGGAACGCAGCAAGCCGGCGTCGCTGCTGCAGCCGGCGGGCCGGTACGGGCCTGCTTTTCTCGTCACTAAAAACTACTTTGCCATCAAAGAATACAACTACTCGGATCTCTATGTCCTGTTCGTCGGCCATCTCAGCGACCGCATGCTCGATCGGCGGCCCTTTGAGACGCCGTGGAGTCCAGTTGCGCAGCTTCCCACCCGCGATCTCGAACGTATGCAGGAAATCCTGACGGCGCGCGGTTATTATCGCGACAAGATCGACGGTAAGGCCGGCATGAAGACGCGCGCTGCGGTCGGCGATTACCAGAAGCGCAACCGGCTCAAGGTGGATTGCTGGCCAACCGCGGCGCTGCTCGCGCAGATGGAGGCAGGCACTGGAAGGTAGCAACCGAAGCAGCCGGGTGAAGACAAGCGAAAGCCACGCTCAGCCTCGCGGCGCCAGCGTGGCTGCCGTGGCGAGGGGAGAAGGGAGGCGGTTACCAGTACCAGCTGCGGCCGTACCAGCCGTAGGGGCGACGGTAGCCAGACTTTCGATGAACATACTCAGTCGGCGCCGGGAATCGCCAGTGGCAGGCGATCGTCGTCCTCGTCGGAATAGCCAAGCGGCGGCGGATAGGACTTCTTTCTGATCGAGCCGGTGACGGCCACATCGACCGGATGCCGCGCCGCATAACGCGCGCGGGCGCGTTCGGCGACGACCTCGCCTGGAACCGCTGCCGGCTCGCATATGTGTCGGCGGCTCGCGCGCCGCATCAGATCGACGTGGATGTGATTGTAGTGATAGATATTGGCGCCCGGCGCCAGCACCGTGGTGAAATCTCGACATGCCGCCAGTTGTACGTCGTGGAGGAACCCTTGCTCCTCCGGCGTGCCGCGCCAGCCGTACTGGACGCTGATCTTGTGGCCGTCCGCGAGTATGAACTCGGCAATGTCGAGTGCGTTGCCGAAGGCGTGCTCGGAAATATGCGCGTAGGGATTGCCGTTCATGCCGCGGCATGAATAGGCCGAAATTTGTTTGATTTCGGCGACCGGCTCGCGAAACCAGCGCAGCGCGGCCGGTTGCACGGCCTCCGTGATCCATCGGTCGAGCGCGGAAACGATCGGACAGGCGAGCGTGGCGGGCGGCCTGACTTCGACCGGACCGACGGCGCCGGTCACCGCCGGGGCGCGCGGCGGACCAAGCGGAACCGACTGTTCCGTCGCGGGCGGCGCCAGTTCTGCGCCCGCCGAATAGTTCGGCCCGGCGTCACTTGGCGTCGGATTGCGCGGCGCCGGATAGCCTTGCGGCGGATAGCTTTGCGGTGGCGGATAGGTCACGACCGGCGGCGCGCTCGGGCGCGTGGCCGCAATGCCGCTATAGGGGCGCGGCGGTGCGGGCTGGAAGTCGTCAGATTGCGAAGGTGCAGGTACGCCGGGAGGATCAAGCGACATCGGCGCGCCGGGCTGAACGGCGGCGACCGGCGTTTGATTTTGCCGCGGGTTGGGTGGCATGGCGCTGGTTTGAGCCGGCGGGGTTGGCGGCCGGCCGTATTGCCCGTACTGCGGCGAGCCGTATGGCGAAGGATTGTACGGGGGCGGATACTGAGGTCGCCCGTATTGCGGCAACCCCGCTTCGGATTGCGGCCGGCTGTTTGGCGGTTGAGCCTGCGGCGGCGGCAGCGGGTTCGCCTCGATCACGGGCCATCGCGGCGGCAGTGCGCCATCCGGGATGGTGCTGGGTGGACGCAGCGGCTCATCGTCATAGCCAAGCGGCGCGCTCTCGCCCAATGCCGACACGCGCAGCGGAAAATCCGCGCCGCAGATGCCGGGACCCTCGATCGCCGATATGCGCACCCGTTCCGGGCCATCTCTCACCGCGGCGGAATTGAGACAGGCCACCTCGGCGTCGTGCCGCCAACTGTCGCGTTCGCCATAGAGATAATGACTGCAGCCGGCGAGCGCGATCAGCGCGGCAACGATGGCGGAGCCCAAGAGCCACCACTGAACGCTACGCGACATAGCGCGGAGAATGCGAGGATTTCCGTTAAGGACTGCTCAATGGTGTGGCGCTTCGCGCGCGAAGGAGTGCGTTAACTATAGGCGCCGGGTCGAACCCCGCCGGTCCGTTGAAGCGGAAGCAAGAACGGCTCCTTGATCTATCCTTGCCTTTCGGGCACATCGCCGCATCCGCGGGCGGAGGGCTTCCATGGCAGGCAAGGCAATGTGCATCGCTACGCATCGCGAGCGCCCATGATGCTTGCCGCGCTTGACCTCGCCCGCCGCGTCGAAGCGGGCGAACTGACCCCGCGTGCCGTCGTCGAACTCTGCGCCGAAGCCATCGCCGCCGGCGAGTCCAAGATCGGCGCATTCGTGACGCTCGATCTTGAATCGGCGCGGCGCGCGGCCGACGACTCGCGCCTCGCGGGCATGCCGCTGCGGGGCTTGCCGGTCGGCGTCAAGGACATCTACGACACTGCCGACCTGCCGACCCGGTACGGCTCGCCCATTTACGCCGGTCACCGGCCCGCGGCGGATGCCGCCGCCGTCGTCATGGTGCGCCGCGCCGGTGGCCTCATTCTCGGCAAGACAGTGACTACCGAATTCGCCTCGCTGGTGCCCGGGCGCACGCGCAATCCGCATGATCTCGCGCATACGCCCGGCGGCTCGTCTTCCGGTTCGGCCGCCGCAATCGCGGCCGCGATGCTCCCGATCGCTCTCGGCAGTCAGACCGCCGGCTCGATCATCCGGCCGGCCGCCTTTTGCGGCGTGGTCGGCTTCAAGCCCTCGTACCGGCTGATCCCGACTGTGGGCATGAAGTGCTATGCGTGGCATCTCGACACCGCAGGCTTGTTCGCCGCCGGCGTCGCCGACGCCGCGTTTGCGGCCGCAGCAATCGCCGGCCGCGATCTGCGCGTCGATGGTACCGCGCCCGCGGCCCCGCGCATTGGTGTTGTACGAACGCAGCTATGGCCCCAGGCGAGCGCGGCGATGCAAGGCGCGATCGCAGCAGCAGCGCACGCGGCGGAAGCTCGCGGCGCAACGGTGCGCGAGCTGCGGCTGCCGTCGTTGCTGCAAGATGCCTATCGCGCGCAATTCGTCATCCAGGACTACGAAGCGTTTCGCGCCCTCGCGTTCGAATACGACCGTCACTACGACGAGATCGCGCCAAGGCTGCGCGCGCAACTCGATCGGGCGGGAACGATCTCGGCGGACGATTACGATGCAGCGCGCCGCAGCGCTTCGCGCGCGCGCCAAGCGCTTGCCGAGATGATGCGCGAGGTCGACGTGCTGCTCACTCCTTCGGCGCCGGGCGCCGCGCCGCACGGCCTCGACACAACCGGCGACCCGGCATTCAATCGGTTGTGGACTTTGATGGGCACGCCGTGCGTCAACGTTCCGGGCCTGAACGACGGCAGGCTTCCGCTCGGCGTGCAGATCGTCGGCCGTTTCGGCGACGATCGCGCCACACTGGAGGCGGCGTTATTTCTGGAACACGCGCTCGCGCGCCGGCAACGTTCGATATAGGGGCGAACTTGTGCATAAGTTTATTCGTCGCGCGCGCAACCGTTTGCGCCGATGAAAATTGTTTCTAGATCTCATGCGCTTGCCGGAAGGCGCCGACCGGGTGCCTGATGTCAAAACGTTCCGCGGCAATGCAGCAAACTGATTTACTTCAATCACCGGCGGTCTTCTGCTAGATTGTCGGCAGCGCAATTGCGATGGAGGTGCGACGAGTGGACCTGACCATGAAGCTCAATGTACTGGCGGTGTGCGCCGTGTTCGTGTTCGTCGGCGCGATTCTGCTGGGGGCCTTTTGAGTTTCTAAAAGTCCAACGCCAGAAACCATCATCGGCCGTCCGCATCCAACCGGCGGCCAGCAATAAGAAACACCGGAGCGGATTTGCTCCGGTGTTTTTTTGTCGGTCGGTCTTGAGAGACCAAGGCCAGTTACTGCGCCGACGTCAGCTCTTTCGGCGCCTCAAGGCCAAGCGCGGCGAGATAACCGCGATTGACGTGACCGTTCTCGAAGCGGGCCGCATCGAGAAGGCCGTTGAGGATCGCCAGCGCCTGTTGGCGCGGTGGCAATGAAGTGACATCGAGCGTGCTCGGATCAACGCTGCCGGCTTTGGCGATCAGGTCCCAGCCTGCGGGCCTTGTTATCGAGACCACGGTGGAAGGCGAGCCGAGATTCTTGTAGGACCAGAAGCACCAGCCAATGCCGAACCGTTCATGCAGTCGGCGGAAGCGCACAATCCAGTCGCCGGTCGCTTCGCCGGTCTCGCCGATGAGCAGGGGCACGTTCCAGCGATTGCTGAAATTCAAATAGGTCTGCAACGAGTCGCGTGTCGGGTTGGCCCAGAACTTGTGATAGGTATAGACGGCATCGGCGTCGAACGGCCGGCCGAACGCCGCGAAGCTCGTGCTCCACTGCGCGCCGGCGAGCAGCACGACGTGATTCGAGTCGACACTGCGAATGGCGGCGACGATGTCGCGGTAAAGCGGCTCGAGCCGCGGGTTGAGATAATTTTCGTCGCTGTAAGGCGAGATCGGTTCGTTCAGGAGATCGTAGCCGAGAATGGCCGGCTCGTCGCGATAGCGGGCGGCGAGCTCGCGCCACAGCGCGACAGTGAGGCGGCGATAGCGCGGCACATAAAACGTGAGCGGAAAGCCGGGCCCGTCGTCGTGGTTGACTCCCGTCTGTCCGCCCGGCGCGGCATGCAGATCGACGATGATGCGCAGGTCGGCTTCCCGGCACCATTGCACGAGGCGGTCGAGCAGATGCCAGCCTGGTCCTTCGAATCGGTCGGCGCCGCTAGCGTCCGCCCGGACGAAAAGTCGCCAGTGCAGCGGCACCCGCACCGTATTGAAGCCGGCGGCCTTGATGAAGCGTATGTCATCCTTCGCGACGTAGACGTCGCGGAACTGCGTCCAGAAGCGCGACGCCTGCGCCGGCCCGATCAGCGCGGTAATGACCTCGGCGATCTCGTTCGGCGCGCGCGCCCGCGTGAAACCGAACATGTAGCCTTCGGGAACCAGCCAGTTGCCGAGATTGATCCCCTTGACCGCGAAAGTAGCGCCGCGGGCATCGACCAGACGCTTCCCCGCGACATGGATGAAGTCGGTTGCAGCAGCCCGGCCATTGCCGCTGCCGATGGCCACGGCGATGAGCACGAGTGCGCCAAGCCGCCATCGGAGACGGCGGCATGCTGTGCCGCCTGGCATCAGTCGCTTCCTTCAGGATCGCTAAGTCTGGATCGCACGACCGGCACGGCGTTGGGCGGCGTCCGGCTTCCGACTACGATTTTTTCCACTGCGATGTCACACTTACTAGAATGAGCGACGATCGCCAATGCCAATCCGCGGACACAACCGTGTGCCGCGCCGAGATAGCTCCGACAAAGCCAAGGTCCGATATTCAATGTCCGGCATGCCTCTTCTGCAGGCTTTCGCGGCGCTGGTCGCGGTGATTATGCTTTTGGCCGCGATCGAGTGGCGCCGTCTGCATCCGTTTGTCGCAATCGTAATCGTCGCCGCCGCCTTCGCCTTGTCCGTCGGCTTCTCCATCGGGTCCCTGGGCAAGACTTTCGGCACCGGCTTTTCCCAGGCGATCTACGGGCCTGGATTGGTAATGATCGCGGCCGCGTTTATCGGCGCTCTGGCCGAAAGCACGGCTGCCGCCGTATGGCTTGCCGCCAGGTTTGAGGGTGGGCGCGGGCGGGCGCGCACGACGTTCGCCGCACTGTTGGGCCTGATCGCCGGTATCGCTGCGTCGCCGGCGGCGGCCTTCGCCATCCTGACGCCACTGCTGCGGTCCGCAGTCGGCGCCGCCGCCGCCAAACGCGAGCCCGGCTTGCTCGCGCCGGCGTTGGCGGTTTCCGCAGGTCACGGCCTCCTCTTGTTCTCGCCGGTGCCGATCGCGGCCGCTTCCATTCTCGACGCATCGTGGGCGCGCGTCGCAATCATCGGCCCGCCGCTGGCGTTGTTGCTCGCTGCCTGCGGCACGGTTTGGGCGTGGTGGTCGGGTGTTGCTGGGCCCGGCGTGAAGCCGGCGCCGGCCGAACAACAGCCGATCGCCGCGGCACGCGGCGGCTGGCCGGCGACAGTATTACTTGCGGCGACTGCAATGCCGCTTCTTCTGCTGATGGTTCAATCGGTCGGCGATATGCCCAGCGAACCCCTCGGCGGCGGGACGGCGCGGGAGCTGGTCATCGGCATCGGCCGCCCGCTCATGCTCTTGTTGGTCGGCGTCGGCATTATGGTCATCGGTCTGGGACGGCCGGGCGCCAAGCTTGTCGCCGACGCTGCCTGGACCGGTCGCGTTCTCAGCGATGTCGCGGGCGTCCTGCTCGTCGTCGGCGCCGCAGGCGGCCTGCAGCGGCTCTGCCAGGACACCGGCATGGCCGAGCTGCTTGGCGAACGACTGCTCGGTTGGCATGTCGCCGGATTTTACGGATTGCTGATACCGTTTTTGGTCGCGGCCGTCATGAAGACCCTGCAAGGCTCCTCGCTTGTCGCCGCGATCACGGCTGCGGGCATGTTGCAGCCGGTACTGGCTTCGCTCGGACTGGGCGACGCAAACGGAAAAGCGCTGGCGGCGCTTGCCGTCGGCGCCGGCGCGATGACCGCCTCGCACGTCAATGACGAATATTTCTGGCTGGTTACGACAACCGCCGGACTTTCGCCGTTGCGCGGGATCGCCGTGCTTACGGCGGGGACGCTGCTGCAGGGCCTTCTCGCCGTAGCCGCGCTGCTTGCGATATCGGTGTTGACCTCGGCGTTGTGAAACAAGGCCCGTCGGCCGTTCAGGTATCCGGTGAAACCGAGACCATCGAAACCGCCTAGAATGGGGCATGGCCGCAACCCGTCGCGACGCGATCTCATCAAGCTCGCGGGCGCCGGAGCGGTTACGATGAGTTCTGCGATAAAGGCGAGCGCGCCGATGGCGACTGAATCAGCAGGTACGGCTACGGCAATGGAGCGAAGTTTTCCGCACGCTTTCATGTGGGGCACGGCGACAGCCGCCTATCAGATCGAGGGCGCCTGGAACGAAGACGGCAGGGGCGAGTCGATCTGGGATCGGTTTGCGCACACGCCGGGCAAAGTCCGGAACAACGACAACGGCGACGTGGCCGACGATCATTATCACCGCTACCGGGAGGACGTGCGGCTGATGAAGGCGCTCGGCGCCCGGGCCTATCGCTTCTCGATCGCCTGGCCGCGCATCTTCCCGGAAGGCGGCGGCGTTCCGAACGCCAAAGGCTTGGGCTTCTACGATCGCCTGGTCGACGAATTGCTCAGCAACGCCGTCGAGCCGTTCGCGACGCTCTATCACTGGGACTTGCCGCAGGCGCTGCAGGACAAATTCGGCGGCTGGGAATCCCGCGAAACGGCGAAGGCCTTCGCCGATTACGCCGGCTACATCAGCGAGAAACTCTCCGACCGGGTCACCCGCTTCTTCCCGCTCAACGAGATCAGCGTGTTCGTCGAATTGGGCTACGGAAGCGGCATCCACGCGCCCGGCCTGAAGCTGCCGCCCGCGCGCTTGAACCAGGTCCGCCATCATGCCGTGCTTGGCCACGGGCTCGCGGTGCAGGCGATCCGGGCGCGGGGGAGGCCGGGCACCAAGGTCGGGACGGCGGAAAACGTCGCGGCGGCGGTGCCGATCATCGAGACGGCGGACAACATCGCCGCGGCCGAACGCGCCGCGCGCGAGCTCAACGCCGGCTACCTGACCGCCATCCTGGAAGGACGCTATACCGACGCCTTTCTGTCGTCCGCCGGCGCCGACGCTCCATCCTTCACCGACGACGACATGAAAGCGATCGCAAGCCCGCTCGATTTTGTCGGCATCAACGTGTACATGCCGCGATATGTGCGCGCGAGCGACGCGCCGCTCGGCTACGAGGTGGTGCCGTTTGCCAGATCCCATCCGCGCATGGCCTCGTCCTGGCAATTGTTCGGCCCCGAGTCCCTGTATTGGGCACCGCGGCATCTGCAAAAAATCTGGAACGTGAAGGATATCTACATCACCGAAAACGGGTGCGGGGGCAGCGACGAGCCGGCGGCCGACGGCAAGGTCTATGACAGCGACCGTGTCATGTTCCTGCGCAGCTATCTTGGTGAGCTGCAGCGCGCGACCGCCGACGGCGTGCCGGTGCGGGGTTATTTCCTGTGGAGCCTGATGGACAATTTTGAGTGGGCCGACGGCTACGCCACCCGGTTCGGACTGAACCATGTAGACTACGCCACGCAAGAGCGCACGCCCAAGCTGAGTGCCGGGTTCTATGCCGAGGTGATCAGGCGCAACGCTCTGGCGTAAGCGACAGCGACGGGCGCTCGATGGCGCTCATTCCGCGGCGCTGCGCACCGCCGCCAGCGGATCGTAATTGAGGATCGGCGCCAGCCATCTCTCGGCCTGTTCGGTCGTCCAGCCCTTGCGCCTGGCGTAGTCCTCGACTTGGTCGCGTTCGATCTTGCCGACGCCGAAATAATAACTGTCCGGATGGCTGAAATAGAGGCCGCACACGGAGGCGCCCGGCCACATGGCGAAGCTCTCGGTCAGGCGCACGCCGATCTGCCGTTCGCCATCGAGCAGCTTGAATAACGTGGCCTTCTCGCTGTGGTCCGGTTGCGCCGGATATCCGGGCGCCGGGCGGATGCCGCGGTATTTCTCGGCAATCAGCTCGCTGTTGGCGAGCGTCTCGTCCGGCGCGTAGGCCCAGAATTCCTTGCGCACGCGCTGATGCAGGCGCTCGGCGAAAGCTTCGGCGAGGCGATCGGCGAGCGCCTTGGCCATGATGGCGGAATAATCGTCGTTCGTCCGCTTGAAGCGCTCGACCACCGCTTCCTCGCCGAGCCCCGCAGTCACTGCGAAGGCGCCGATGTAATCGGCAAGCCCGCTTGCCCGCGGCGCAATGAAATCGGCGAGCGCGGCGTTGGCACGGCCTTGGCGCCGCGGCCGCTGCTGGCGCAGCGTGCGCAGGACGGCAAGCGGCGTGCTGCGTGTCTCGTTGGCGAACACGAGGATGTCGTCGCCCTCGCTGTTTGCCGGCCATAATCCGATCACGGCGCTGGCGCGGAACCACCCCTCGGCGGCGATGCTGTCGAGCAGGTTCTGGGCGTCGGCGAACAGGCTCCGGGCAGCTTTGCCGATTTCGGGGTCGTCGAGGATGGTCGGGAATTTGCCGTTGAGCTCCCAGGTGGCGAAGAACGGCGTCCAGTCGATGGTCTCGACGAGTTCGGCAATCGGGACGTCGGCGAGCCGCCGCGTGCCAAGAAAGCGCGGCTGCGGCGGCCGGTAGCTCCCCGACCAGTTGAGCCGGAGCGCATTGGCCCGCGCGTCGGCAAGCGACAGCCGGCGTTTGCCGTTCTCACCGCGGGCATGCGCAGCAGCGATGCGCGCGTATTCGGCGCGAACTTCCGTGACCGTGCGCGCCTTGGTCTCGGGCGAAAGCAGCGCCGCAACCACGCCGACGGCGCGGCTTGCGTCGTTGACGTAGACCGTCTGCCCGCGCCGGTAATTGGGATGGATTTTCACCGCGGTGTGGACCCGGCTCGTGGTCGCGCCGCCGATCAGGAGCGGTATGTCGAAGCCTTGCCGCTCCATCTCCGCCGCCACGTGGCACATCTCGTCGAGCGAAGGGGTGATGAGGCCGGACAGGCCGACGATATCGGCTTGTTCGGCCGCGGCCGTCTGTAAGATCTTTTCCGCCGGCACCATGACGCCGAGGTCGACGACGTCGTAGTTGTTGCAGGCCAACACCACGCCGACGATGTTCTTGCCGATGTCGTGGACGTCGCCCTTGACCGTGGCCAGCACGATCTTGCCGTTCGACGACGAATGCGCGCGGCCATCCTTGTCCTGTTCCATGTACGGCAGCAGGTGGGCGACGGCCTGTTTCATCACCCGCGCCGATTTGACCACCTGCGGCAAAAACATCCGGCCGGAGCCGAACAGATCGCCGACCACGTTCATGCCGTCCATGAGCGGGCCTTCGATCACCGCGAGCGGGCGCGGCGCCTTGCGGCGGGCCTCTTCCACGTCGGTGTCGATAAAGTCGGTGATGCCGTGGACCAAGGCGTGCGACAGGCGGCGTTCGACCGGCCATTCGCGCCACGACAGGTCCGCCTCCTTTCGTTCCCTGCCTTGGCCGCGGTGCCGCTCGGCAAGCGCGAGCAGCCGCTCGGCCGCGTCGGCGCGGCGGTTGAGCACCACGTCCTCGCAGGTCTCGCGCAGCACCGGATCGAGGTCGTCGTAAACCGCGATCTGGCCGGCATTGACGATGCCCATATCCATGCCGGCGGCGATGGCGTGATAGAGAAACACCGCGTGCATCGCCTCCCGCACCGGCTCGTTGCCGCGGAACGAAAACGAGAGGTTCGATACGCCGCCGGAAACGTGGCTGTGCGGCAGCTGCGCCTGGACCCACCGCGCCGCTTCGATGAAGGCCACGCCGTAGCCGTTATGTTCCTCGATGCCGGTGGCCACGGCAAAAATGTTCGGGTCGAAAATGATGTCCTGCGGCGGGAAGCCGACCCGGTTGACCAGGATGTCGTAGGCGCGCGCCGCAATCGCCGTCTTGCGCTGCAGCGTGTCGGCCTGACCCGTTTCATCGAACGCCATGACCACGACTGCCGCGCCATAACGGCGCACGATTTCGGCGTGCCGAACGAAGGCGTCTTCTCCGTCCTTGAGCGAAATGGAATTCACTACCGCTTTGCCTTGCACGCATTTCAATCCCGCCTCGATCACGGAGAACTTCGAGGAATCGACCATCACCGGCACGCGGGCGATGTCGGGCTCTGCCGCGACCAGGTTGAGGAACGTGGTCATGGCCTTTGCGGAATCGAGCAGGCCGTCGTCCATGTTGACGTCGAGGATTTGCGCTCCGTTCTCGACCTGGTCGCGGGCGACCGCGAGCGCAGCCGCATAATCGCCGGCCGTGATCAGCTTGCGAAAGCGTGCCGAGCCGGTGACGTTGGTGCGTTCGCCGATATTGACGAACGGGATGGCGTCGGTCAGCGCGAAGGCTTCGAGGCCGGAGAGCCGCAGCAGCGGCGGAACGCTGGGGATCGCCCGCGGCTTTTTGCCGGCAACGGCAGCGGCGATGGCGCGGATGTGATCCGGCGTGGTGCCGCAGCAGCCGCCGACGATATTGACGAGGCCCGCGGCGGCGAACTCGCCAAGCTGCGCGGCCATGGTCTGCGGGCTCTGGTCGTAATGGCCGAATTCGTTGGGCAGCCCGGCATTGGGATAGGTGCAGATCAGCGTATCGGCGACGCGCGCCAATTCGGCGATGTGCTCGCGCATCTGCCGCGCGCCCAGCGCGCAATTCAGCCCGATCGAGAGCGGCGCCGCGTGGGCGACGGAATTCCAGAACGCTTCGGGCGTCTGTCCGGACAGAAGCCGTCCGGCGCGGTCGGTGATGGTGCCGGAGATCATCAGCGGGACGCGGATGCCGCGCTCCGCCATGATCTCGGCGCAGGCAAAGATCGCCGCCTTGGCGTTGAGGGTATCGAAAATCGTCTCGATCAGCAGCGCGTCGACGCCGCCGTCGAGGAGTCCGCGCGCCTGTTCGGCGTAGGCGACCCGCAGCTCGTCGAAGGTGATGGCGCGAAAGCTCGGATTGAGGACGTCCGGCGAGATCGATGCAGTGCGGTTGGTCGGGCCGATGGCGCCGGCGACGAAACGCGGTCGCCCGTCCTCGTCCTGGGCGATGCGCGCCGCCGCGCGCGCAAGCCGGGCCCCTTCGACGTTCAATTCGTAGGCGATCTCCGCCATGCCGTAGTCGGCTTGCGCGACGCGCGTCGAGGAGAACGTGTTGGTGGAGACGATGTCGGCGCCGGCGCGGAAATAGGCGAGGTGAATGGCGCGCACCGCCTCCGCCCGGCTGAGATTAAGGAGATCGTTGTTGCCGCGCACCTCGCGGTTCCAGGCGTCGAAGCGGGCGCCGCGATAACCGCGCTCGTCCAGTCCAAGCGACTGGATCATCGTCCCCATCGCCCCGTCGAGAACGAGGATACGCTCGGCGGCGAGACCCCGGAGCGTTGTTTCGCGTGCCGACGCGATGGTTCGGCGGTTCACGCCCGCTCCCTTTCGGCTTGGGCGGCCGCTTCTTCGCCGCGGGCCGAAGCCGGCCGCAGCCCCAACAGGTGGCAGGTCGCGTAGACGAGATCGGCGCGGTTCATGGTGTAGAAGTGAAACTCGGTGACGCCGTGATCGACCAGATCGAGGACCTGCTCGGCGGCCACCGCAGCCGCGATCAGCTTGCGGGTCGCCGGGTCGTCGTCGAGACCTTCGAAGCGCGCAGCCAGCCAACCGGGCACCGCGGCGCCGGCGCGCGCCGCAAAATTCTTGGTCTGCTTGAAATTCTGTACCGGAAGAATGCCGGGCACGATCGGGATGTCGATGCCGGCCGAGCGCACGCGATCGAGATAGCGTAGATAGAGCGCGTTATCGAAGAAGAACTGGGTGATCGCCCGCGTCGCCCCGGCGTCGACTTTGGCCTTGAGCATGTCGATATCGGCCGCAACGCTGTCGCTGTCCGGATGCTTCTCCGGATAGGCGGAGACCGATATTTCGATATCGGCGATGCGTTTGATGCCGGCCACCAGGTCGGCGGCATTACGGTAGCCGCCCGGATGCGGCGCATAGCGTGCTTCGATGCCGCCGACGGGATCGCCGCGCAGCGCCACTATGTGGCGGACGCCGGCCTGCGCATAGGCCTCGATCACCGCGTCGACTTCGGCGCACGTTGCCGCGACGCAGGTCAAGTGCGCAGCCGGCGTCAGCATGGTCTCGGCGAGAATGCGTTTGACGGTTGCGTGGGTGCGCTCGCGGGTCGTGCCGCCGGCGCCGTAGGTGACCGAAACGAAATTCGGCTGCAACGGCGCCAGCCGAGCGATCGCCTGCCACAGCGCCTGTTCCATCTCCGCGGTCTTGGGCGGAAAAAACTCGAACGAAACGCGGATCGGGCGGCCGGCTCCGCTTCCCGCGACGCGGCTCAAGCGGGCGTTCCCCATCACGCCACCTCGCGCGTTGCCGGTGGGGCGAGAGCCATGCGCGGATCGCGCCCGAGCCAGAGCGAGACCGCGATCTTGCCTTCCGGGCCGGGCGGCAGAGTTTCCTGGGCGATCAGATCGAGGCCGGCGGCTTCAAGCCATTGCTGCACGGTCTCGGCGGCGAAGCCGAGCCGTCGATGGGCGTGCTCGTCGCGCAGGAATTCGAGATCGTGGGGGGCAAAATCGACTACGAGCAGGCGGCCGCCGGGCCGCAAGAGACGCGCTGCCTCGCGGATCGCCCGCGCACTGTCGTCGAGGAAGTGCAGAACCTGATGAATGATGACGACATCGAACGAAGCCGCAGGCAGTGCGGAGCCGTAAATGTCGCCGTAGCGCACGCTGCAATGCTTGAGACCGGCACGGTCGAGTCGCGCGCGGGCCAGCGCCAGCATGTCCAAGGAAAGATCGAGGCCGAGCCCGCGCTCGATCTTGCCGGCGAACAATTCGAGCATCCGGCCGGTGCCAGTGCCAAGGTCGAGCAAGGAACGGATCGGCGGCCCCTCGAGGGCCTTGACCATGGCCGCCTCCACGGCTGCGTCGGCGATATGCAGCCGGCGGATGCCGTCCCACTCGGCGGCGTGGCGGCGGAAATAGTTCTGCGCGGCGGCGCTGCGCGCGGCGCGCACCGCAGCTAGCCGTTCGCGGTCGCGGGCGATGATCGGATCGTTGGGATCGAGCCTGGCGACGAGCGCACGGGCGATTTCGGCCGCGCCGCCCTGGTCGCCCAGACGGAAAAATGCCCATGATCCTTCGCGATGCCGCTCGATCAGCCCGGCGGCCGCGAGCAGGCGCAAATGGCGGGAGAGTCGCGGCTGCGACTGCCGCAGGATGGCGGTGAGATCGGTGACGGTCAGCTCGGCTTCGGCAATGAGCGTGAGGAGGCGCAGCCTGGTCGCTTCGCTGGCGGCCTTGAGTGTCGCGCTAAGGGCAGAAAAGCCGAGTTGGGCGATATCCATCGGATCGGCCGCGGGTTTCGCGAAATAGGATATAAAGATATCTTTATGCCCTCAAATTGACAAGCGTTGATGGGAAGCCTCCCACAACGAGAGGAAGGGCCTGCCACGCGGCGGCGGCGAGCCTTGGCGGCAAGCTGAGCGACGTGCAAACCTGTGCACTAATGTCCGAAGTCGAAGCCCACACCGACGACGACTTGCGCGAAGGCGAAATCGCGGTCGACTTGCCGACCCGGTTTGACGCTTCGCTCTACTATATCGGGCGCATCCGCACGCCCTGGAAGCAGCGCGAGGAGTGTCCAAAGAACCCACGCGAAAGCGATGCGGAATGCACGATCGTGCTTGATCCGCGCTGGGCCGCGGGGCTTGCCGGTCTGGAGACCGTTAGTCACTTGGTCGTGCTCTATTGGATGGATCGCGCGCGGCGCGACCTGGTGGTGCAGGCACCGCGGCATTATGCCGAGCGTCGCGGCACGTTTGCGCTCCGCTCCCCGGCGCGGCCGAATCCGATCGCCGTGTCGGTGGTGCGGCTGGTCCGCATCGACGGCAACCGGCTCTCGGTCGTCGGGCTCGACTGCATCGACGACACGCCGCTTCTCGATCTCAAGCCGTATTTCGCCTCCACAGACTCGGTACCGGAAGCCGCGGTGGGCTGGCACACGGCGCGCAAACGTTGAGGCCGGCTCGCATTTGTCAGCCCACTTCAAAACAAGGCCGGCACTTCGCCGACGCGCAGCATACCAAGATAGACTGCGCCGTCGGCGAAACGCAGCGGTAGCACCACCGCCGGCTGGTTGCCGATCGACGACGGCTCGCCCATCTTTTTGAGATTCGCACCTAGGCTCGCACTCGCGCTTTCGCGCAACGCCCCGCTCAATCCCGGCACCAATCGATCGATCGCCGAAATCCCTTGCGCCGTCGCGCCCGGTGAGCCGGCCAGCTTGTCGAGGCCGTCGCCGAGCAGCCGGTCGATGCCGAGCAGCGGAACCAGATGTTCGATGCCCGCGATGGTGACGCGCATGACGCCGTCAAGCCGGCCGTTGGCGTTAAGGCTCAGCGTGCCGCTGCCGACGACTACGACATCGTTTTGCACCACATGCAAGGACTTGATCTCGAAACTGCCGTTGCCGGCTTGCATCTCGCGGAAGCGCTGCGCCCACGGCTTCGGCGATAAATCCTTCAAGCCATGCAGCACGGCGTCGAGCTCGATATCGAGCGGCTGCGCCAGCAATGGATGCAAGGCGGATGCGGCCATCCCGACAACGTGAAGCGTCGTTCCAATAACGGGATTGTGGCGCGGCGAGCCGGCGAGGAGGCGGCTTTGCAGGTCTGCGCCCTTGATGTTGAGGACCGCGCCGGCGCCGGCACGGTCGATATGTGCCTGCACAAACTCAACGGACAAGGCGTCAGGATCAGGCGGCACGCCACGCACGCTCAACCGGGCGTGCGCCCAATCGGCGGTCCAGCTCGGCGGCCGGCCAGTCTCGGCAAGCGTCACCGGCCCGCTGATGTCGCCCGCCAGCAGAGTCGGGCGCCATACATTGGCGGCGAAGCTGATAGCCTTCGCCTTCAAGGCGTAGGGCAATTGCAGGTTTGTGATCTTGGCGGCGGCATCGGTGCAGCGCGCGTCGATGCTGAAAGGAAAGCCGCCGATGGATTGCGCGCCGCAGGAATAGACTCGACCGGCGGCGGCCTCGCGCTCGACCCAGCCGGCAAGCGTACGATCGGCAACGTATGCCGCGTAGTACCAGAGCAGGGCCCAGGCCAACGCGGCTACGACGACGACCGCAACCGGCGCCAGGATCGGCCAGCGCCTGCGCCGCGCGTTCCCGGCCGACGGTTCGCGGGACCGCCGGGCCGGCTGCCGCATCATGCTGAGCGGAGATTCACCTGGCATGGTTCCTCTTCGCCTGCCGAGTGCGGCAATTCAAAGACCGCCGGTTGCGCCGCCTGCGCCCGGCTGTTAGGCGAGCGGAAGTTCCCGCTGGAGTCAACGACGTGGCCCGCCCGCTCGACCCGCACGATGGCGACGACCTTTGGGTGTTCGGCTACGGCTCGCTGATGTGGCGTCCCGGCTTCGACCATATCGAGCGGGTGCCGGCCCGGCTGATCGGTTTGCATCGGGCGCTCTGTGTCTATTCGTTCGTTCATCGCGGTACGCCGGAACGGCCGGGGCTCGTGCTCGGGCTCGATCGCGGCGGCATGTGCCGCGGCATTGCCTTTCGCGTCGCCGCCGCGGAGCGCCGCAAGACCGTCGCCTATCTGCGTGCCCGCGAGCAGGTCACAACCGTTTATCTGGAGAGGATGCGGCGGATCGAGCTGGAAGACGAGACGCGCCGGCAAGTGCCGGCGCTGTGCTTCATCGTCGACCGCAGTCACGTGCAGTATGCCGGACGGCTCAGCTTGAGCGCGTGCGTGCATCACGTGCGGCGGGGCCATGGTACTTCGGGCGCCAATCGCGATTACGTCCTGGAAGCGGTGCAGGCGCTGGAAGCTCTGGGCTATCGCGAGACCGATTTGCACCTTATCGCCGCGCGGCTGCTCGGAAAACACGATCTGGTGGTCCAATTCTAACATTCGCATCCCGGTTCTATCATGCGAATGTTAGAATTAAAGGATCACTAGAAAATATGAGTGGTGGTGGAGCCTTGGATTTGACATTCGCTTCGCGAGCTCACGGCTGGGTGGGTAGCGAATATCAAATCCGCTCCACTAGGTATCAGGAGGGAGAGCCAGGGAATCCCTGACGCCTGATCCCTGCCTGCCCATCGCTGCTTCGTCGACGAGACGCGCGGTCGCCTGTTCCAACACGGTTTGCAGCCGGTTGAGGAACGCCCGCTTGTCGAGGCCGGGTGGGATCGGATCGAGGACTTCGACCAGCACCGTGCCGGGATAGCGCCGCAGTGTACGGCGCGGCCAGAACAGGCCGGAATTGAGCGCCACCGGCACGCATGGCAGTCCGGTTTCGGCATAGAGAAAGGCCACGCCGGGCAGGTAACGCGGTTCGGCACCCGGCGGCCGCCGCGTACCTTCGGGAAAGATGACGATCTGCCGCGCCTGCGCGGTCGCTCGGCGCGCCGCCGACGCCATGCGGCTTAGCGCGGTGGCGCGAGTGCCGCGATCGATCGGGATCATTTCTGCTTTCGTCGCCAGCCAACCGAACAGCGGGATCCACATCAGTTCGCGCTTGAGAACGTAAGTCGGATCGGGAAGGAGCATGAACAGCGCGAACGTCTCCCAGACCGATTGGTGCTTGCACGCAACGAGATAGGCGCCTTGCGGAAGCTTCTCGCGTCCGCGCCACTTTACGTCGACACCGCAGACCACATGCAGGAGCCAGAGACTGCTGCGCGCGTAGCCGCGCAAGACGCCGAGCATGAATGAGCGCGGCAGCGCCAGCGCCGGCAGTGCCGCAATCATGCGCCCGATCATGTTCACGTAGAACAGCGCGTTGAACAGAAGCGAGCGGGCGAGGAGGCCAAAGGAGGAAGACAAAGGCGGCCCGGTTCAGTGCAGGCGGCTGATTGGGTGAGCGTCGGAATAGCGAGTATTGCCGGCGTCGGCTGGCACATTGTCAAAGCGCATGCGCAGCCGCGCGAACAGGTATTTGAAGTACTCGGACAGGACGAGCTTGGTCGTGGTACCGCTTGACCACCAAGGATCGACACGCAGGCGGTCGGATACGACCGGGAACGGGATCAGCGCGACATCGGGAAGCTGGTGCGCCATCTCGGCCAAGGCCCGCGGCATATGGTAGGCCGAGGTCACGACAATGAGCGAGTGGAAACCGCGCGCGGTGGCCCAGCGGCGCGTCTGCACCGCATTGCCGAGCGTATTAAGCGCCGAATAGTCGAGATCGACGCAACACGCGAGCAAGCGGCCATAGTCGGCCACCTGGCGGGCAATATCGGCGGTGGTTGTGCCCGGGTTGACCCCGGTGATGAGCAGTCGCTTGCCGCGGCCCGCGGCGAGAAGCGAAAGCGCGTCGGTCACGCGCGAGGTGCCGCCGGTCAACACCACGATGCCGTCGGCGTTGCGACTGAGGGTGACTTCCTCGCTTGGCAGCTGCCAAAGGAACCCTGCGAAGCCAACGACGATGATGATGCCGCCGATGCCGGCAAGTCTGACCAGAAAGGTCCTGATCCACCGTGTTCTGACGGCGGCCTTTAGGCTGAGCATCGCCGTGCCCGTTCTACTACTCGCCCCTGCCGGACTGAAGCGGCGCGAATCATAACCGATCCGACGGCAAATTGATCTTGTTTCCGCCTCTCAGTCGATGGTCTTCAGAGTGCGGTTGACGGTGTGCCGCGAGACGAGCGCCGTCACCAT
>Ga0335085_10002668_pt1 | contig 32768 bp, 39 predicted proteins | sample Lox_Sample_45_FD_206712 | JGI IMG/M metagenome (GOLD analysis project Ga0335085, IMG submission 206712) | Soil microbial communities from Loxahatchee National Wildlife Refuge, Florida, United States - Lox_Sample_4.5 | ecosystem: Environmental > Terrestrial > Soil > Wetlands | place: USA... | reverse complement strand
CGCGGGCGTCGCGGGCGTCGAGGGCGGCGCGGGCGGCGCGGGCGTCGAGGGCGTCGCGGGCGTCGCGGGCGTCGAGGGCGTCGCGGGCGGCGCGGGCGTCGCGGGCGTCGAGGGCGTCGCGGGCGTCGCGGGCGTCGCGGGCGTCGAGGGCGTCGCGGGCGTCGCGGGCGGCGCGGGCGTCGCGGGCGTCGAGGGCGGCGCGGGCGGCGCGGGCGTCGCGGGCGTCGCGGGCGTCGCGGGCGTCGAGGGCGTCGCGGGCGTCGAGGGCGGCGCGGGCGGCGCGGGCGTCGCGGGCGGTGGACGGATTTCGCTTCGCGAAATCCGTCAAGACCCAATCGACCGCCTTCTGGAGAGGTGGATGGTCTTCCGTCTCCCAACCGGCCTCTAGCCGAATGATTTTGCGGGTGACGCCAAGAGCTTTGAGATATTCTTCCAGGTGCCTGGTTACCGCCGGCACGTCGAGCGTGCCAGGGTAATTACAGGCTTCGGCGAAGCGTTGTTCCTCCGATGGTGTTTTCATTTAGTCGGCGACGTTGCGGATGGCTTCCGGTGAATACTCACGCTGGCGCGTGACCCGATAATTGCCGGCCGGCAATTCGATCTTTCCGTGTTCCTGGTGGATGACGGCGCCTCCGTCAGGCAGCGCGAGAAAAAGCGCCCCAGCCAGGGTGCTGGGCTTTTCATTGGCAAAAGAAATCTCGCCTTCCTTCCACCAGTCGGCCGGATCGGAAGTCTCCAACGAATGGTGATGACCGGTGACTTCTCCGTGCGCCAGGATGATGCGACGTGAGCGCTTCTGTTTAACGGCCTCGGTGGGTATGGTTTCGATGCACTCGATGAGCACGTCGCCTTGTCGGTAGTGTGTTTTTTTCATGGTGTTTTTTTCTATGGTTATTGGTTTGTTGGTTATTGTTCGTCTTCGATCATGGAGCTGACGAGTTTGTCGATCAGCTTGTTGATGAGTTTCTCCACGTCACCGGCCACGCGCTTGATCAGCACGTGGTCGCCGGCGCCTTCGATATGGCAGCCGACCTTGGCCAGATCGGCTTCGCTCAGCGAGCGTAGGGCATCTTTCTTCGGCGTCTCCTCGGTTTTGATGAACTCGGCCGCGCGAGCCTTGAAATGGCGTTTGATGAGGGTGCAGACCTGGTCGTCGTCATTCCAGGCGACTGATCCGACGCTGGGAACGAATCCGATCTTGGTGCCGTGAATGGTGATCGTGCGCGGTTTATTAAACAGCGCCGGCGCGCTCTCGATGGAGCTGTGCAATTGCGCCTCAAGATTGGCGACCACGCCGGCCTGTTTCTTGAGCCCGCGCAGGTGTTTGTTTTTGATCGCCTCAAGATCATGCTCAAGCTCGGCGATCATGAGTTCGAGGTTTTGGTTTTCCTGGTCGTACGCGGCAACCTGGCGTTCGATGGTGGCGAAGTCGGCAGACGTGCCGGCGATTTGGTCATGTGGTGCGATCATGGATGTTGAGGGTTGAGAGTTGAGGGTTTAGAGTCAGGCATATTGTCCCCTGTGAAGGCGCGTTCAAGAGAGCCAATGGACCACGTCGACAATAGCGAGCGTAACCGGCCATCCGGTGCCCATCCGGTTCGACAGATTCCAATAAGCGCTCGGCTTCTTGGTCACCATCCTCAGCGATGGCCCCGAAAAGGATCATGCAAAGCTTGTGCATGGTTCGCTGCCATTGCCGTTCAGTTATAGGTTTACGTTTGCGTCTCATATTTCCTCCGATGGTTGTAGGTTTAAACGATGGTTAACTCGGCTTGAATGCCAGGTTGGGCGGGTTGTAATTCGGCCTGGGAAAGCTGGACGTTGTTTCGATTGGCCCAGGTCACGGCCGCGCTGCGCGAACGCAACCGATACGCGGTGACCCAACGCAGCTTGGCGCCGGGGTTTTTGTTCTGGATGCGGCCGCCGAATATGCCGCTGGCCTCATTGGTGAGCCGCATGGGTACGGCCTCGATGATCTCCAGGGCGCGAAGCGTGTTCCACGCATTGCTGGCGACGCCCTGGCGATGTTCCTTCTCGATGATGTCCTCGGGCACATCGCCTGCGGATACGTAATCCTGCACCAATGCCCGGCGCAAAATATGAGCCATCACCCGGACCAGCAGCTCGTGTTTGTACTGCGACACGGCGCGTTCGGCGTCGGAAATGGGTGATGGCAGCGTGAGCATGTTATTCGAACACGATCTTCGCCTTGATCTCTCTGGCTGGGATAATGTTGATGTGGCCCGCGTCGAATTTTTCCACGCCGACGATTCCCTGACAGTCGGCATCGTCGCCGCCGTGAATTTCCACGCCGATTTTCATGGACTGATCGAATGCGAGTAGCGACGTGATTAAATCGCGGATTTGCATATCAATCCTCCATATCATTTTCGGTTAGGAATTCGCCCGACATTTCAAACAGGTCGGTCCAGCTCTTGCCTTTGTTGCGCGGTGATTGGCTCAAATAAAGCATCGTGGTGAGCCGCATTTCCACCCGGCGGAAGCTGCCGGTAAGGGCCAACTTTTCACAAAGGTTGGTAAGGCGTGACATCTCGCCATTGAGTTCGGGCAGGCGCGATCTGATTTGATGCTGCACCAGATCCCGCACTTCGTTGACTTCCTTATCAACGGCAACCGTGAGTTCAAACGTGAACGCCAGGCGGCTGGCCCATTGCTCGTCGCGCTCAAGCTTGTCGAGCAAATCGCGGGTTCCCAACCAGAGCTGGGGCGAATGAGTTTCGTTCCATAACTCGACCAGGAAATCAATGGCCGGAGACGTGAGCTTGTGGGCCTGGTCAAAAATCAAAAGAACATCAGAGCCGCGTAGGCGTTTGGTCAGCTCGGAATACATTAGGCGGGCGCGGTTGCCGATACGTTTGCGCGGCCCTCGAATGCCGAACTTTTTGAACAGCGTGGACCGGATGGCCTCGCGCGTTCCGGTCTCGCGCGACACGGCGACCATCACAGAGCTTTCATCCGAAGACTGAAGCAGCGTGGCGCCACGGGTCTTGCCAATGCCCGCCTTGCCTAATCCCTTGCCCATGATGCCGCACCGGCGGATCATGCGAGCCGCGCTGGCAATTTGTTCCGAGACCGGGGTTGCGATGGTGGGAATTCCCGCCAGAGATTCGATTTCCCGACGTTCAAGCCAGGCCCGAAGCAATGCTTCATGTTTTGGCACGTCGCCGGGATACACGTTGCCGGCGTCGTTTAGATATTGGCTCAGGATGGATTCATTGACCCTGGCACCCTTGCAAATTTTCGCGTTGGAAAGCTCGCCGGATTCGCGTATGGCGCGGAGACGCGCCCGCAATTCTTCATCGCACGGATATATTTTAACAAGAGACTGCGTGGTGTTGTCTGACATTATTTTCCTCTTAATGGTTGGTTGATTTAATCCACCGACATCAATGCATTGCGGGCCGCGCGTTTCTTCTCGGTTTTTTCTGCGCCGTCACTGGTCAGCACAGCCACGTTGTGCTGCGAGTCTTCGAGCCGTTTGCGGGTGATCTCGGCGCCACGGGCGGCGAGCGGACAGAGAAGCTGGTTCTCAATTTTTGCGGCGGCACCCATTTGACGGTGCAGGCCGGCGACATCGGTCTGGCTGATTGTTTGCCATGCATCCACCATGCCGATCCAGCGGCCGGCGGCGTCGAATAGGTGGGCCGATTGAGGAGCGAAGGGATTGACCACCACGGCGAACTTTTCACCGGGCTTGAAATGATGGGCGAGATAACGCAGCGGCGCCGGAGAAATATCCTGATCCTCGAACTCGATCAGATGGTCGGTGCCGACCTTGACCTCGCGGGCGGTGCGTTCCTTGAGCAACATTGCCGTCTGCGCTGGCCGGAAACGGATCAGATCGGCCCGGCCGGCGTCGAATACTTCCCGTGGACTCAACTTGCGGGCCAGCGGCGTGGCGGCGGCCAGCACGGCCTGGCGATTTGCCTCGGGCAACGCGAGCACCCTGGAACCGGTCAACAGGCCAACGCCGGGCACTTCGAAATCGATGGTCGTCAATCCGGCTTCCTCCCACCCTTCCATCTCGTGTTCGGTGCGCTGGTTGATGCGCTCGTTGATTTCTTCCACGAGCCACTTGGCCGAGTTGACTTCCAGAAACGGCAGACGCAATTGCGCGATGCGGGCCGGCGGCAACGCGGCCATTGCCTTGAGCAAGGCGTCGGCGTGACGGTCGCGGCCGGCCAATTCCTCGGGCGCGTTGAGGCGGCTGTTGCTGCCGGTCTGGCCGGGAACATCCAGCAGGGCGGCCGTCTCGTTGTGGATGAGATTGCCGAGGGATTCCAGAGCGGCCTTGAACCGGAAATTGCCCTTGCTGCGGCCGGCATATTGTCCAGCGAACGAGCTGGCGCCACCGATGCCGCTGCGATCCACGAGCACCTTGCCGGCCGTGAGGTCAAAGAGGACCTTTTCCAGGTCCTCGCGGATCGCAGCCGTGCCGTGCTCGACCATCAGCACGCAGCCGTCCGGATGAAAACCGAACTCGGAGAGGACATGCGCGACCAGGAAGAGCATTTCATTTTCGTTGAGGCCGATGCTGGTGCCGTCGGGCGCTTCCATTCGCGGTTTGATTCCTCGGGCAAACTGGCAGCCGCTGAAAAGGTCGTGAGCGTGGAGCTGGAGCAGGCGCATGGCCCGGCGCTGGCCCACCATGACGACTTTAAAGTCGTGCCACATATCGTCGAAGATGAACCGCTCGCCAACGCGCAGGTCCTTGCGCGTGGTGAAAACCTTGGGCCGGAAATCGGCGGCGGCGCCCCGGCCGATCCGGGCGGCGGTCAATTCGAACTGCGAGGGTTTGTAGCGAATGAGATTGTCGTAGGAAAAACCGGGAGGAAGCGAATGGCGCGGCGTGCCTGGCTCGATGCCGGGAATCATTTCACCGGCCTTGAACCGGCGCAGAAATTCCCGGTAAGCGGGTTTGCATTTGCGCCCGTTTTCCTGGCAAAGCTTCTTCCAGAATTCGATGAACTCCGGTGAGAGGCCGCGATCCTCGGGCACCTTGGCGCGATTGATCAGTCCGCGCCATCCCTGCCGGCGCCAGTCGTCGTATTTGCGCCGGGCCGTCTGGAGCGATACGCCCTTGGCGGCCGCCAGTTTGGCCAGGTTGTTCTGGATCGGTTTGCAAATCTTGCGCAGCGCGGAGTCCCATTGTTCGACCTGGGCACGAACCTCAACGGGCAGTTGGAGGAATTCGGTCAGCTCGTGGGACTGCAATTGGGCCGTGATGGATGTGTTCATGATTTGCTGTCGAAAAGGTCCTCGATGGCGGAAGCCACCCGGTTTGTTTTGGGCTGATTAAGCCAGGCTTTACGCGCCTTTAAATGGCGCTCAAGAACGGCGATCTGTGCCTCGATAGTGTCATCTTTGAGCACGGTGAACTTGCCGCGATAGGCGCCAAGTAGTTCGACGATGGCCCGCCAATCTTCCACGGCCAGCGTCTTGAGCAGCTCCGCCTGCTCACCGATGGAAAGTTTGCGGCGCGATCCGGGCGTGGGGCTCGCGTTGCCGGACGGCTTTTTCCACAGCCCGAGCTGCTCGGCGAAATCCTTCTGCGTCTTGCCATCGGTGAGTTTCTTGACGCCGGTGGCCAGGGCGTTTTTCTGCGGCGCGGTCAGAAGATTCATCGGCTTGGACATCGGGTCGAAATCGCGCAGCGCCACGATCTTCTTGAGGCGCGGCGCGGCGGCCTTGGCCATGTCCATGAAGCGATAGGCTGTGGAAGTGGATAGGTTTGTCTCCTTTTCGAGGATTTCGTCCCAGGTCAGACCTTTCCCATTCTGGGAAACGTCAATTTCATTGGCATTTTTCAAGTTCCCATTTTGGGAACTTGATCGATGGTCGCCACCGTGGGTCACGTTTTTGTGCAGCGATATCAGCTCGAATCCGGCCATCACCTGACAAAACAGTTTACTCTGCTCCATCAGACCAGCGGCGTTCAGCCATTGGCGGGCGCCATCCCAGGTACCGGTAATTTGAGATGGAACGGACGGGTTTGATTTTTGAAGAGCGGTGTCGGTCATAGGTCGATGACTTTTTGAACGTCGGGATCGTTGGTATCCAGTCCGGCGGTTTCGAAGATTTGGCCCAGGCGGATTCGGTCGATTTCCCACTGAACCATGATCTGCCGGAATTGTTTTTCAGGCACGATTTCGTTGAGGGCGATGACGATGCCGGCGATCACGGCGTTGGCCGCGCGCGCTTCGTCCTCGCCGCCGAAACCGGCCGCGACCTGGTTGCCGGCCACGATGGTGCCAAGGCGCAGTAAAGTGGCCGACGGCAGGGGCGACTTTGCCGTCGGGGAATTTGATGGCTCACGACACAGCGATGCGGTCGCCGGCTCAGCCGCGAGCGTGGTAAGGTTTTTTGTTTTCATTGGGAGAGGTGATGGCAGACCAGGATGCAAACCAGGATGATGGTGAAGGCGGACCCCACGGCCGCGCCGACCAACAACCAGAGCATGACAGCGGCTCGCGGGGACGCTCGCCCCACCCGTTTTTCCACTTCGGCAATGCCGCTGCCTTCGTCGATCAGCATGTAGCGGTGGATGGGACTCATGCGGCCTCCTGGGACGGATGGGAAATAGTCCGCGCCGACTCGCTCCCGCGAGAATTCGCATTGGCCCTCGATGTTGCCGTTGCTTCCGGCGCGGATAAATTGCTCCGGAGCGAATGACCTCGCCGGGCCGAGTTAGACTGGCGCCCCACAGATTGTCCGGTTCCCGCCATCTGTGGAGCCGCGCCATTCGCTGCGCGCTTGATGGCCGGCGGGAAAGTTTTCGAAGCATCGCACCCGATCCAACGGCGCATCAGGAACGCCGCCAGGTCGTCGCGGTGATATTGATGCCGGCCGCTCTTGAGGCTGCCGGCCAGTTCATCGTGGAGGTCAATGCGCGTGCGCGGGCGAAGTTGAAACAGCTGGTCCACTTCGCCGGCATGGAAATTCTGGCGGGCGCGCGGAAGAATGCGCGTGACGACGGCATCGATTGTCCTGGCCGGCGCCGGGCGTTGTTCAGAGCGAGCCTCTATCTCCGGAAACCAGAATCGCAGGTCCCGGCGGTGCGAGCCGCGCAGGCCACCTTGGCCATTTGCAAAATCGAATACCCACTCGAAGCCGGGCTCGATCAGCGTGCCAGCGTCCACCAGGTCAAACAGACGAGCCGCGCTCCAACCGAGGGCGGCGGCGGCGACATCGATTTTGACCAGGGCGGCGTTCATTCGGCGACCTGCGGCAGATAAATTTTCTGGAGCGCTTCCTCCGTCATTGGCAAAACGCCAATAAGCGAGAGCGTCAGAATGATCGCCGTGGCGTCCGCGGGTTTGGCCGAAATATTCAGCGAGGTGCTGTGCCCTTCCACCGTCACCTCGTCTCCGGCGATGGTGCAAAATCCGGCGCCCAGGACTTTTGTGGTTTGGGGGTTGACGGCGTCGCAATGGTTGATGCACTCGGGCATCAGGATTGCCCAGGCCGAGCCGTGCGCAGGCACGATGATGTATTTGAAACGACCTTTCATGCGGCCTCTGCGGCCTCCATGGTTCGCGCTTCCACAACGGCGGCGGTATCACAGACAGTGACGATGACTTCGGAATCGTTTTCGTCGGCAAATGCCAGGGCGCGTTTCTCGGCGGCAATCCGTTCGTCGGCGCTCATTTCGTGCCGGTCCGCGTAACTCAAGGCGCCATGAAGCCAGGTGATCTTTTGGGGTTTCATTGTCCGTCTCCGGATTGGGTGAATCGAAATGCCGCTTCGCGGGCGCGGCTTTCGGCGGCGGCCAAATCTTTGGCCAGACGCAGGAAAATGTCAGATTCGACTTTAGATCCGCAAATTTCTGCCAGTCCACGATACAGTTCAACTTGGCGGGCCAGCGGAACCAGCGGCGCCATGTCCAAACAAAATTGGATGACCGTTCGAAGTTCCTTGCTCATCATTTGATCAGCTCCTCCAGTTGCTCGCGGATTTTTTTGGCCTTGGGACCGGTGCGGCGCCCACTGGCAGCGTCGTACACAAATTGTATGCAATGCCCGCGGGAAATGGCGAATCCGCGCAGAGTCATACCGCGCCGGAGCAGCTTCGCTCTCAGGTGCCTGTAATCTTCCGCGGATTTATTTCTTGCAATTTCCTTCATGTGGTGTGAGTATTGACGAAACTTTAAGCAAAAAACTGTTAGCCGTCAAGGGGAAAAATGCAAAAAAATGTGAGACTGAAAGAGCGTCTGGTTTTTAGACGCAATCGGCTCAATTTGACACAAGTTGAACTTGCCGCCCGATCTAATATATCTCCGCGAAGCATTTCAGACTACGAACGGGGATTGAGCGAGCCATCCGCCAGCCAGTTGCAAAAGCTGGCCCAAACCCTCGACGTGAAAATCAGTTGGCTCCTGGGTGAGGATGAATCGTCCGATTCAGCTCTCCGCGAAACACCGGCCACCTATGAGTCCAATGAGCTGCTCAGTGCCATCGACGATGCCCAAAAAAAACTCGTTATCGCGCGCCGATTGGCGGAAAAACTCCGCCCTAGTTCTCTTGTGAAATATTCGGGTAACGCAGCCAAGGATATAATTGCCGCTCTGGATGCTGGCCGTGAAAAACCCGATCCTCGATCATGACCCGGTTTATCACTTCAAGCATTTCCCGCATCCGTTGTTCTCTCTCTGCCGGCGCCAGCGCATACAAATACTGTATCAATTCCCGCTTCATTTCGTTTACCCTTTCTGAAAATGGTGCGGACCCGGCGGCCGAACCAGGCACCGCGAAGCGCCCTCACGAACACACCGGGCCGCACCAAATTTTCGTGCGCTATTTCTATCGTGGATTGTTCGGTTTGAAGCTATTCGCGGTTTCGGCCCTGCAACCCAAAACTGATGGAGCGACTATGATGCCAACGGCCAAAAATTTCAAGCCAGAAAACACTATTAGCAGGCGGCCAAATAGACAGCATAAACCAAAATCCGAGGACATAAGGACCCTTTTTACAATCCTCATTGCCGCGTTCGTGTGTGGATGCGGAAAACAACCAAAGGCCAATACTTTTCCGTCCAGATGGGAATATAAATTCCTCGACCTGGACAACATTAACCATCAGCTTGAAATTCAGGATCGATCCACAAATGCGGACCAGTTGATTAAACGTCTTCGGACATATAAGGGTACCGCTGGCGGATTCAATTGGGCTGAGGATGAAATCCGCCGCTCCGGTGAGGATGGATGGGAATTGGTTGCCGCCATTCCCCAAACCGAAACGGAGACCGGTGGAGATTTTCCAAACGTGAGAACATCTCACGTGGTTCTGATTTTTAAACGCCTGGAAAAATAATTCTTGCAGCCGGCGCCGGCCGGTGATTTAGTCGGGTCGATGCATGGAGGGCAAAACTTCGCCCTCCTTTTTTTGTTCCTCTTCATTTTGGTTGTGCCGCACAACTAGGGAATTGCCGCGCCTGTGTTTTACTCGGGCTCGTGAAGGGCAAACTGAATATCACCAACGAATTTCCCGGCTCGTTTTCCTCCGAGGCCGGGCGCAGTCGTGTGGGCGACTTCAGAGTTTGCCCTCCGTGCGTCCGCACGGCTGCAATTCTTCAACCCCAACCAAAATCCATCATGAAAAAAATCAACGTATTCCTCGCCGCGCTGGTCGCAGTGTTCAGTGTTCAGTGTTCAGTGTTCAGTCAGCAGACCAACCTACCGACGCCGACAACTTTTGACAAGGTGCTCGCCGACATCGGCGCCATTACCAATTTCGCGATTGAGCCTTATGCGACCTATGCGCCCAAAGGCCAGGCCAAATGGGGCGGCGGCCTCTTCGTGGTTTACGACGTGAACCCGCAGGACCTGGTCAACGTCGGGCTGGGCCTCGGCGCGGATTGGCTGGGCCAACTCAGCCTGGTGAACGCCAATGTGAGTTTGCAAATGCCGTTCCATCCGTTGCCCTCACAATTCCCGACCCTGGAATTGATCCCCGTCACGATTGCGGGAGTGGGCACGGCCTACTCCGGCAACGGCAACTTCAACGGCGCTGCGAGCGTGGTAACCGACGCGGGCGTGTTCGCCAAGTTCGGGCACATCGGCGGCGGCCAGTTCAATATCGGCGTGCTTTGGGGCAAATGGCAGGGCAGTGGGCCAAATGATGTGGCCCGCTATCACACTGTCTTGGGTTGGAGCCATGGTTTCTGAAACGCGTTTTAAAATCCGCGTCATCCGTGCAATCCGCGGTTAAAAATGAATTCTAATAAAAAAATGAAATGCGGCCGGCTGGGTTGCAACGCAGCCGGCAAGGGGTTTGGCGGTCATCCGACTCGGCGACATTCGAAGTCAGCGAAAACCGCCGGCATTTTCTTTCTTGGGCTCCTGCTGGCCGGTTGCGCCACCAAGGGCGGCTGGCCCTGCTGGGCCTGGGAGCGCAACACAGACCAGAAAAACGAGGTGGCTGCCGAGCAATACCTGCAGGCGCAAACCAATTCACCGGCTCAATGAGGCTCACCGCCAACAAGTTCGATCTGCAAAACGCCTATCAGTGCGCGGCGGTCAGCGCGCGCGCGTACGAGCAGGCGACAGTCTCTTCGACCGAGACGGATACTCATGCTTTTATTTTTTTCCAGCAGCATTACATCGTCATCGGGTTTCGCGGCACCAAAGATCCGCGCAACTTTATTACGGACGCGGAGTTTTTCCGGACGCTTCTCTGCGAGGAAATCAACGGCGATAAATGCGAGGTGCACGCCGGTTTTTTAAGAGCGTTCGAAAGCATCATCGGGGACCTGCGCCACATGCTCGGGCATCAACCGGTGTTTCATTACCAGGACTGCCGTCCGCTCGTCATCACCGGTCACAGCCTGGGCGGCGCGCTGGCCATCCTGGCGGCGTTGGAACTCAAACGGATCGGCTACCAGGTCAGCCAGGTCTACACCTTCGGACAACCGCGCGTCGGCAACGGCGCCTTCTCGCGGATGTATAACTTCGCGCTGGGAGCGAAGACCTTCCGGGTAGTTTACGAGGAAGATATCGTCGCGCGCATACCGCACCTGCCGCGCATGTTTGATCCTTACCGTCATGTTGGCCAGGAAATTTTTCTGCCGACCGATGGAAAAATAATCGAGAACCCGTCAGTGGCCCGGTTGCTGGCCAGCGACGCGCGCGGCGCCTGGCGCGCCTTCCGCACGCGCGGCGTTCTGGGCCTGCTCGACGACGCCCTGGCCGATCACCACGTCCACAACTATGTCAGGAGGCTGCATGCTTGCAGTCCGCCTCCGTTATCTCCGTTGCCTCCTGTTAAACCGGAACCTCAAACCGCGAACCAATGAATCTAACCCCAATCCTCGCCGACGGTGCGCCGTCATGGCAGTCCACTGTGGCCGTGTTGTCCATGTGCGCGACCGGCGCGGGCATGATCTTCAGCGGCCTGGTCGCCTGGTACATGAAACGCCAGACCGACATCATGGCCGACAGCGCCACGCGGCCAATGCAACAGCAGATCAATCCCCAGCCGCTGGCGGTGGAAGTGGTCAAGGCGATCCACGAGCAGTTTGCCGGCAAGGAAGAATTCCGCGAGCTGGTGAAAAGCAACACGGAACGGCATGGCCAACTCTTCAAAAAAATTGAGGTCGTCGAGCGCGAGGCCAGGGAGGGGCTGCAGGCGGCCGTGGCCGAGATCAACACGTCGCGCGCCCAAACGATGGAGCGGCTTACGGGTGAATTGACTTTCATCCGCGAGAGCATTGTGGAGTTGAAGACCGAAATAAAAATCCGGAACGAACAATGACTGCCCGCGAAACCATCATTGCCAAGCGCGTCCTGGATTACCTCCACGATCTCGACGGAGGCCAGGAACACGAGCTGTCCGTCCACGCCGGCATCGGCGGGTTGAACCTGTGCCCGTCGGAGGAATTCCGGCAGGTGCTGAAAATATTGGACACGGAGAGATACGTCGTCGGCGTCACGACCAGGTTCAAGGGCGTCATGTGGAGCATCAGCGACCTGGGCGAATCGGCCCGGTTAAAAATGTGAATGAATGAGCACCTCGACAAAATTACGCGGCGGATCGGACTCGGAGTTGACCCGGTTCAAAGAGCTGTGGAAATCGGAAAAATTCTCCGACGATGCGCGGTCTTATTGGCGGGAGGAATTTGTCTCCAAGCGCACGCAAGCGGATTTGCGGGGCGAGCTGCTCAGGAAGCTCAAGATTCATTTTCGGCGCGACGACCAGCTCACGGCATTTCGTTCCTGGCTGGACGACCAGGATCGGCGGGACAAACAGGCCGAACGGATGGTGGAGAACGAACGGCGAATCCGGGCCGATCATCCGGACTGGACGCTGGACCAGGTCCGCGACGAGGTGCTCAAGCAGAGTTACTTCGAGACGCTGGCCGCCGGCAATTTCAAGTTGGGATTGGCGACGATTCGCGAAGATGTTCGCGTCAAGAAAATCTCAATCGAACATCGCAAGCTGGTTCTGCTGGAGAAGAAAGCCGCCGCCTACGATCGGGCGCAGGAAGTTCTCAGTCACGCGAAGGCATCAGGCGGCATCACTCCCGAGACGATGCGCAAAATCGAATCCGAATTGAAACTCTTGTGACCGCCGGCGCCACAAAATATTTCATGCCCTACCAGGCCGCCTGGATCAATGATCCAGGCCACCTGAAGATTTGTGAGAAGGGCCGGCAGATCGGCCTCTCGTATGCCGACAGTTACGACTCAGTAAAAAAAGCCGCCATGAAAAATGGCAAGGACGTCTGGGTCATGTCGCGCGACGAAGTCCAGGCCAAGCAATATATCCTCTATTGCAAACGCTGGGCCAACGTCCTCAAATACGCGGCCCAGGATTTCGGCGAGCAAATCTTCACCGATGCCGCCGGCAAGCCGGTCAAAATCCAGGTGCTCACCTTCGCCAGCGGCGCGAGCGTCTACGCTCTCAGCTCGAACCCTGATGCCATCGTCGGCAAGACCGGCCACGTCAAGCTCGATGAGTTCGCTCTCCACAAGGACCAGCGCGTCCTGTATGCCGTTTCAAAACCTGTCATCCAATGGGGCGGCACGCTCAGCATCATCTCCACCCATCGCGGCGTCGGCACCGTGTTCAATGAAATCATCACCGACATCAAAGAGCGCGGGAACAAAATGGGCTGGAGCCTGCACACCATTCCCATCCAGAAAGCCGTCGACCAGGGCATCGTCGAAAAAATCAATGCCGCCTCCGGTCGCACTGAAACGCGCGAAGCCTGGTTGAAACGCCAACACGCCGAATGCCTCGATGAGGAACAATGGCTCCAGGAATATTGTTGCATCCCCGCGGATGAATCGGCCGCGTTCATCACCTACGACATGATCACGTCCTGCGAGGACGACTCCGCGCCAAAAGATTTTGATTATCTGGCCGCCTGCAAAAATCCGCTCTACGTCGGCTTCGATGTCGCCCGTACCACACACCTCAGCGTCATCGACATCGAGGAAAAGGTCGGAGACGTCTTCTGGGAACGCCAACACATCGAGCTTCGCAACAAGACCTTTGCCGAGCAGGAATTTGAACTCGACCGCATCATGCGCCTGCCGGCCGTTCGGCGCGTCTGCATCGATTCCACCGGTCTAGGCATGCAGCTCGCCGAGCGGGCCATTGCCAAATACGGGCACCGGGCCGAGGGCGTCCGCTTCAGCGGCCAGGTCAAGGAAGACCTCGCCTTCCCGCTCCGCAGCGCCCATGAAGACCGCACGCTTCGTTACGCCAGGAGCGAACCGTTGCGGGCCGACCTGCGCGGCATCAAAAAGGAAACCACCGCCGCCGGTAACATCCGCTTTATCGGCGAAGCCGCCGATTCCCATTGTGACCGTTTTTGGGCCAAGGCGCTGGCGCTCCACGCCGGCAAAACCGCCAATATCTGGGGCGGTGGAAAGGTTGGGTTTCTCGTATGACTCACTTTCATCCGAAATCCGCCATCCGCTCCCTTGCGCCGTCCAGAGCCCGTTCGCGGCGTGGCGGGGCTCTTAAAGGGGTTTTAAAGGCATTGGAGAAAAAGGTTAAACTCCTATGAATTTGGATTTCGCCCACAAGCTCATGACCATCGCCCGAACCGAGCGGGCCATGCAATGTTGGCGCGAGGCGGCCGCCACCCTCTGGCGCGATCCCACCGATTCCACCATCGGCTCCGGAAACTTTACCCAGGGTATCCCCGCCTTTTGGTTCGCCCGCGCGCTTGACCCGCTCATGCTCGAGCAGCTCTACACGCCCTACAAGGACAGCGCCTGGGTCCGCCGCGCCATCCGTTACGTCTCGGGCCCCATCGCTTCCATCGACCTCATTTTCTCCCGCCCCGGCACCGACGCTTCGCAGCGCCGCCATCGCGGCCGCGGCCGCCGCCTCTTCACCGCCCGCGGAATTGTTCAACGCAATGAAAAGGATGAGGTCGACCTGCCGCAGATCCGCCAGTTCCTCCGCGAACCCATGAAAGGACTCACCTACGAAGACTTCGTCGAAGCCTCGCTCGGTTGGAAAATGATGCAGGAATGCTTCTGGCTTATTGGCGACCAGGTCAAGATACCCTTCCCGGAAGTCTCCAAACGCGCCTTCGCTCCCATTATCGTCGCGCGGCCCGATCGCATGCGGCCCATCCTCGACAACGGCCAGATCGATGCCTGGGCCTTCACCGATTATTCCGGCAAGGTCTGGACGCTGGAGCCCGACCAGGTTGTGCGCCTCTTCGGCTGGAACCCATACGATCCCCATCGCGGCTTGGGCGATTATCCCAGCGCCTCCATCGCGGCAGAATCTCATTGGCTCGGCTCCAAGTTCAAACGCCAGCTTATTTCGGACAACGACACCGCGCCCATCATCTCCGCAAAAAACGGCAGCCCGTCCGATACGCAGATCGACCAGATCAAAATGCAGCTCCTCGAGCGCCGTTCCGCCAAACAGCGCGGCATGAGCAAAACGCTTTTCCTGCCCGATGAAATCGACGTCCATGATCCCAAGGTGCTCTCCGTCGATGCCGCCTTCATCGCCGGCCAGCTCGAGGACCGCCACGAAATCTTCGTCGCCTTCGGAGTGCCGCCCAGCCTGGCCGACGTCAAGGCCAGTTATTCCATCGGCCAGGCCAGTGACTGGTTCGCCCTCATCCACAACACCTGCATTCCCGAGGGCGGTAAATATTGCGCCGCGCTCGAGATCCTCATCAAGCGCCTCACCGGCGAAGACGTCGAGGTCGGCCTGGACTGGGACGCTCACTACGTCATGCAGCAGGTCCGCAGTGAGCGCATGAAAGACGCCGACGGCCTCTTTGCCAAGGGCATGCCCATGAACCAGGTCAGCGATTACCTCGGCCTGAATCTTCCGCGTTACGACAACGACGACGTCGGCTATGTGCCCATCAACATCACCCCTACCGAATCGCGCGAGGACCTCGCCGCCACCCAGCCCAAGCCGGATGATTATTCCGAGGGCGCCGGCGAGCCGCCCTCGCCATCCGATCAACCCGAGCCGGTCAAGGAAATGTTGCGCTTGCTCGAATATCCTCATCCCGTCCGCTCTTCCAAAAATGAAGCGCTGTGGAAATCCCACATGCGCTTGCGCGCAAAGTCCGTGAAGCTCTTCCAATCCAAGGCGTCGAAAGTATTCAACGACTATCGCGTTAGCGCCCTGCGTAAATTGGAGCAGGCAAAAGGAAAATGCCACGAGCACACGGTCGTTAAGTCCCTTGTCGACGTCATCTTCGATTCGAGCATGTTCGGCCACGACCTCTTCAAAGGTCTCGGCCCGGTCATGCACGCCACGCTCCAGACGGCCGGCGATGAGCTCTACGACGAGATCGGCCAGCCGGATGATCCCTGGAAGATGCCTCCGGCCAAGGCCACCGAATTTATCGCCGGGCGCGAGAACCTCATCAAAGGCGTCGGCGACACCGCTTTCGGCCAGCTTAAAACCTCGTTAAGCGAGGGTTTGGAAAAAGGCGAGACTGCCGACCAGCTCGCCGACCGCGTGCGCGGCGTCTTCAACAATCTCGGCAAGTACGAGTCCAAACGCATCGCCATGACCGAGACCAGCGCCGCCTACGGCTTCGCCCGCCATCAAGCCATGACTGACGCCGGCATCGAATATAAAGCCTGGGTCTCCAGCCACGGCCCCCACGTTCGCCCGGCTCACGCCCAGGCCGAGGCCGATTACGGCGACAACCCCATTCCCATCGACGAACCTTTTGAAGTCGACGGCGAACAGCTCATGTATCCAGGTGATCCAACCGGCTCGCCTGACAACATCATCAATTGCCAGTGCATTCAAATCGCCGTGCGAAAACCGGAGGAACAAACATGAACAAAAGATTTTCCAACGCGCTGCGGCCTGACATCAAAGTGCGTGACGTCGGCCGCAAGATTGAGGTCTCCGGTGGCGGCCTCACCTATCGCATCCCCCAGCGCGGCGCCAATGCCGATACCGCAGCTCTCATCAACTCCAAAATCCCGGCCGCAACCCTGCGCCCTCCATTGCCATGAAAACTCTCCGACGCGAAATACATCCGCAGATAAAGGTCCTGGACGAGGCCCAAGGCATCGTCGAATACATCGCCAGTAATGAAACCATGGACAGCTATTCCGAGTGCATCCGCGCCGATGGCTGGCTGTTCGACGATTTCCAAAAAAATGCTCCCTTCGTCGACAGTCACGATTATTCGAGCATCGACAATTGCCTCGGCCGCGTCGTCGATTTCGCCGTCCGCAAAAAGCAGCTCATCGAGACGGTCAAATGGGCCATTGACGTTCCCACCAATCTTTCCGCGCTCAAGGGCTTCGCCATGACCGCCGCCGGTTATCTTAAAGCCGTCAGTGTCGGGTTCATGCCCATTAAATATGTGACGCCCTATGACCGCGACCCGGCCGGCTGGCAGGAAAATTGCCAGGACATGGGCCTCGATCCAAACAAGACCCCCGTACGCTGCATCTACGTCCAGCAACAGCAAAAGGAATTGAGCGCCTGCGTCCTGGGCGCCAACCCCGACGCCGTCGCCCGCGCTTACAAAGCCGGCATTCTTGACGACGCTTTCCTCGAAAGAATTTCCACCGAACGCGCCAAACGCACAATTGCCGACTCGACCGATGGTCCCGCTGCCGTCGAGAAGGCCCGCCAGCGGGTGCGGACGGCCGTCATAGTGGATCTGTTAAACCACATCAACTCCCTCTAACACCTATGTTACGCAGACTCTACATCTCCGATGCCGCCGCCGGCGGCAGCACTGTCGATTTCGACAACGGCGAATTCGAAACCACCATGCGCAAAGGCATGAAGTCGATTGCCGGCGAGCAAAACAAACTCCGCAACGACGTCACCAAGGTCATGTCCGACCTCGACCGCGCCGATAAGGAAGTCAAAGCCGCCCTCGAGGACCTCACCAAAATCAAAAACACCACCAACGCCACCTTCGAGGACATCACCAAAAAAATGGAGAAGGTCCAGCGCCAGGTCCTGCTCAACGCCCGCTCCAGTTTTCGCGATCCCATCGAACGCGCCCTGGCCGGCAACGAAGAGTTCCGCGCGTGGCTGAATGCATCGGCGCGTTACATCGCCCACCACACCAAGGGCGTTGCCACTCCGCTCGATCCCGAGTTCAAGAAGATCGTCGAGAACATCAACGCCAAAGCCCTTACCGGTGTCGACGCCGGCCTCGGCCAGGCTGTCGTGCCCATCGAAACCTTCAACGAGATTTACGACCTGCTCCTGGAATACGGCGATTTCTCTTCCCTCGGTGTTCAGCGCGTCGGCGCCCGTACCACCGTCCTGCCGGTTGCCACCGCCCGTCCGCAGTTCTACTGGATCGGTTCGCAATCGACCCTGGCCGAAGGCAGCACCATCACCAGCGGCGCATTCTCCGGCAGCCAGGTCCTGCTCATCATCAACACGTTGGCCGTCCTTATGTACGTCGCCCGCGAACTCCTGGCCGATTCCACCGTTGACCTCGCTCCCTACGTCGTCCGGCAGATGATCCAAAGCTGCAACTGGGGCATGGATACCGCGGGCTTCATCGGCACCGGCAACCAGGACACCACCAACGCCGGCTACGTTGGCATCTTCAACGCCGCCCTGGCCAATGCCAATCTCGCCTCCGTCGCCAGCGCCGGCCATACCACCGCCGGAACCACCACGCTTGAAGACTGGATCGCCACCATCCTCACCGTGTCGCCCGAGGTCTTGAACCGAAAGCCCATGTGGTGGATGCACTCCCAAATGATCGCCCGCGCCGCGCTCATCCGCGACAAGAACGGCCGTCCGCTGTTTCAAACCTGGCTGGAAGTGCCCAACCCCGGCGCCATCGGCAGCATTCTGGGCTACCCCGTGCGACCCACGGCCGTCGCGCCCACCACCGATGGTCCCAGCCAGCCGGTTGCCGTCTTCGGCGATCCGCAGGGCATGGCCGTCGGCATCCGTTCCGATCTCGAGCTGGCCACCAGCGCCGACATCGGCTTCCCCCAAAACCTCATGGCGTACCGCACGCTCATCCGCGCCGGCTTCAAGCTCAAAACCGCCGCTGCCAGCACTACGCTCAAACCGTTCGCCGTGCTCTCCACCGCCGCGCAATAACCGGCGCCTTGACGGCCAAACCAAAAACCATATCTGAATATGTATACCGAAAACCAAATCAAATCCCTGCCGCTTGAAGAGCAGCAGAAAATCGTCATCGATCTTAAACAGGTCCCGCAAAGCGACAAGTATTACGAGACCGCCCAGCGCCTCATCAAGTTCATCACCGGCTTGAAGACCTACAAGGCGCCCCAGGAGATCGAGGTCAAAAACATCGCCGGCCACGTCGTGACCGTCGACAACAAGATCATCGAACCCGAGCAGACCGCCAAAATCCATCCCTGGCAGCTCAATGCCCTGCGCCGGTTCCTTGAGCCCGTCGCGGCCGCCGCCATGTTGTTGTTCGTGTTATTGTTCGTGCTGTCGGCTTCCGCGACCACGACCAATTTCCTCGGCTCGCCCGGCTCCTACAATGTGTCGTATATCGCCGGCCTTAACGGCGGCACCAATTCCGTGTGGACCAATACGACGGTCTCTTACACGGCCCTCACCACCAATACCACCAGCATCGTCACCAACTCCAATTGGACCGTCGTCAATGGCCAGGCCACCAACCAAACCACCACCACGACCAATGTGACCGTATCGGTGCCCGGTCTCTTCACCATCCCGCCCAACGCTCCATTCTCGTTGATCATGGCGGGCAACCTGTGGGTCGGCAATGGCACTGCCGGCACCAGCGTCGGCAAATTCAGTTATTCGGCCGATGGCAGCTATTGGCAGTCCAACTATTGGGTGCTGCCACTCACGCCCATCGGCGGCGCCGGCGAAATTACCAGCACCAATGTGCAGGTTCCGGCCATGAGCGGCGGATATGGCCGGCTTGACACCATCTCCGGCCTTGGCACCGCCGGCATTTCCAACCTCGCTGTCGAGGTGGCCAAGCCCCAATAACCGTCCATAAACTCCATGTTAAACCAGCCGCCAAAGGACCGGATGCTCAAGCCGCGTGACACCGTCACCCGGCCAGCTCCGTCGCCTTTGGCGGCCATTCGTCCCATTCGTCCCATTCGCCCCATAAGTCCCAAACCCCAACCCTCAACCGCCCGATGAACGCCGGCTTTTCCAACCTCGCCACACTCAAGGCCCAGCTCCTGGCTCCGGCCCTTCAGAACCGCGCCGATTGGGACCCCGTCATCCTCGCCATTGGCCGGGGCGTCGCCAACGCCATCGAGCAATTTTGCAATCGCAAGTTCATGTTCGCCATTGGCCTCATGGATGTCACCCAGGGCGAGCGCGATCACTGGTACGCGCGCTGTCACCCTGTCACTCAATTCACCAAGGTCGAGCTGCGCTATTTTCGCTCCGATCCCTGGACCGATATTTCCGGCCAGCCACTCGCCGCCGATGAGGGCAAGGGCCTCATCCATTTCGGTTACACTCTCGGCCGCCGGCCCATCCAGGTGCGCATCACCTACAACGGGGGATTCTTCTGGGAACAGATCGAGCCCAACACCGCCGGTTACCCAACCGCCGTCCCAGACGAGATCACCAACAACCCGGCCGGCCTAAACCCAAACGATTTCATGCTGCCCGCCGCGCTGCAGACCGCCTGGTTCCTGCAATGCCGCAAAGTGTGGGAAGCCATCGACAAGCTCGGCACCAAAATTACCGAGGTCGGCTCCAACACCCGTAATGCCTCCGAAGCGTTGGCTGGTCTCGATTTCATTCCGATGGTTCAGGAAATAATCCGCACCTATAAGCGCTACCAACTCACGTGAGCGACGTACAAATTACCGTCCACGACGACGCGACCAAGGCGCTTGAACGCCTGGAGCCGGCGAAGATATTGCCCCGTCTCGCTCGGGTAATTGATTACCAGAATCAACTCACCGTCGCCCACATCCAGCGCGATTACCTTTCGCTCCCCAAGGACGGCCCTACCTCCATGGACGGCTGCCGCGTCATCACCAACCGCCTGCGCGGTTCCATTCGCGCCCAAAAATCAACTCTGGATGGCAACGGGATTCGCTCGTCCATCGGTTCCAACGTGGTCTATGCCCACATCCTCGAAGAGGGCGGGAACACCCCGCCTCACAAGATCGTCGCCCGCAACGCGAAGGCGCTCGCCTTCAACGGAATTTTCCGCCGCTCCGTAAATCATCCTGGCTCCCATATCGAAGGCCGTCATTATGTTCGCCGTGGGATAGCCGACCGCATCCAGGTTTATAACCGCGCTCTGTCGCTTACCATCCTGGCCAGCGACGCCGCCATCGGAGGTGAACCATGAACGATCTCGTCGCCCTTCAATATGCCATCTTCCGCGGCATGCGTTCCTCCACCGTCTTTGCCGACGCCAACGTCGTCCTGGGCCGCGACTACATCGCCCGCCGCATCGACATGGCCAACGCCTGGCTTACCCCTTCCAAATCCGGCAAGCAAGGCATCGGCCTCATCGTCCAGGTCCCCGCCACTCGTTTTCCCAAACCCAACGGCCTCCAGCGCGAACGCCTCTTCGGAGTCGCCATCTACGAAAATCCCGAGGACAATTGGAATCCCAACGTCGGCACCCTGCGCGGCGCCGATGATTGGGCCGACTCCGTCATCAATTTCCTTTGGAGCTGGCAACTCTGGCGCTCCTCCGGCCTCGTCCTCGAAGACCACGTCACCGTCGAAGACAAGACCTACGCCAAGGCCGGCATCCTGGGCATCAACGCCTTCGCCTTCCTGCGCCAGGAATCCAAGCCCCTCGCCCGCGCCGCCACGCCGACCATCGCCATTGATGGCAACCATTTCGTCACCCTGTCCGTCACCGACGGCTCCGCCATATATTATACAACGGATGGCTTCAGCTATCCCGGCCCGGATACCGACGGTTCCCTGGCCGGCGAACAAGCCGCTGCTGTTTATTCCGCGCCCTTCCAGGTCGCTCCCGGCGCCACGCTCATGGCGGCCGCCTTTGGATCCGCGCCGCTCCCGTCTCAAACCGCCGTGCAACTGATCACATGAACCATCAACTCTCACTCTAACCATGCCTACCATCGCCCTCGGCCAAATCACCATCGGCGGCCCGTGCAAAATCGTCGACTCCACCTACTCCATTTATTTTGACGGCCCCGTCAAGATCACGCCCAAGCCCGTCTGGCGCGCCATACCCTCATCCGTCGGCGGCGAGCTCGATGACGTCCTGGTCGACCTCACCTATTCCATCACCGGCACGCCCAAGAGTGTTTGGGATTCCAATCGCCGCACCGTCCTTTTGCCCGCCGCCCTTCACTCCTGGAGCACCGCCGGCGCCTCGCTCATCGGCGCCGCCAACCGCGCTGTCTCAGTCAACGGTTCGGATGCCAACGGCTTTACCTTCACCCGCGCCATTCTCACCCGCATGCCCGAGGTCTTCCTCGGCCTGGGTCGCGCGCTCTACGGCGAATGCGAGTGGACCGCCTTCATCGGCAACGGCAACGCCCTCACCGACGCCGCCGCCTTTTATTCCCTTAACACCACCGCCTGGTCCCAATCTGATTACCCCACCACGCTCCAGGAACAAATGTGCACCGCCGCCTGGGGCGCCGTTTCTGGTTGGGACACCGTGTTCTCGGAGGATGGTTTCCTGCTCACGCACGATCTCAAGCTCAACCCCGTCAAACAGGGCAATGTCACCGTCGACATGCGCGTGGCTGGTTACCGCGGCATGGTCTCCTTCAATCCCCAGGAGCCGACCACTGCCCAGCTCCAGGCCGCCCTGGCCTTTGACAACTCCGGCGGCGGCATTGGCATCCGCCGCTCGGGCAACGCCGCCGACTTCGTCGTCTCCGGTTCCGGCATCAGCGTCACCCTCAAAGGCGCCGGCCTGCGCACCGGCGAATTCCTCTTCGACAACAAGATGAATCGCCATGGCAAATTCGCCATGGTCACCGCCCTGCCCACACCCGGCACCCGCCTGGTCTTTGCATAATTTTCAACCATCAACTCTCAACCTCATCCCCATCATGAAGACCGAAGAAATCATCGAAAAAATCGCCAAACTCAAAACCGATCTCACCGCCATCGAAAAAGATTGCCAGGCGCTGGCCTCGGATCTGCATCTGAGCCTCTGTCCCTTTGTCGCGCCCGTTCGCGCGCCCGTCACCGCCGCGCTCGAACGCATCGAGCATTTGGAAAAATGGATCATCGGCAATCCCGTGCCTGAAACCCCCGCGGCTCCCGCAATACAAAAATAGCGTGTGTCGCAAGGCTTCCAACATATCTTCTACCCCGGCGGTTCCGGCAGCCCCATCACCCTGGGCGACGATGCCATCGGCGATCGCATTGACGGCGGACTGCCGCAAAACAACCCCAATGTCGAGCGCCGGCCCATCGCCGGCGCTGCCTATTCCGCCGTCATCGAGCACCTCAACGACTCGCCCTCCTTTACCTGGCGCGTCGATTACGACAAGGGCACCCTCGACGCCGCCACTGCCTTCCGCCTCACTCATCCGCAGAGCATTCCCGTCCTGCCCGGCCTGGCCCAGGGCATCCTGCAGATCCTCTGCGACGACGGCATCACCTACTTTCTTCAAAATTGTTCCCGGCCCAAAGTCCGCTGCGTCAGTTACGTCGGCCAGAATGTTGTCTTCGAATACACCGTTCACTTCGGCCAGGTTACCGACACCTTCAACATTGTTTAAACGCCCATGAAAACATTTTTAAAAATCTCGTTGGCCCTCCTGCTCTTTGGCGTGCGCCTGTCCGCCCAGCCCGTCCACTGCATCTATGATGCCATCAACTGCATGAGCCTCACCGCCGCGGCCGCGCCTTTCAACAGCGCCATTACCATCCAGCCCTGGCCCATGACCAATAGCGTCTCCCTTTACGGAGTCCATTTTATTCCCGGCGTGCCCACCACTTTCACCCCCACCAACGCGCCCGGCGGCACCAACGCCACGCTCGATCTCTACCTCTGGCCCAACACCTACCGGCTCACCATCGCCGGCATTCCGCAAGCGTTGCTCTTTCCCGTCTCCTCCAACTCCGCCACCGTCGAGATCGCCAGCCTCATCACCAGCGGCGCCGTCGTCACCTATCCGCTGCCCGGCAACTACAGCGTCACCGTCGATACCAACGACGTGAACCCCGGCCTCCTGGCCACCAAGCTCATCGGCAACGGCTTCATTTCTTTCGGCGTCACCAACATCGCCGGCGTTGAATACCTCCAGGCCAACCTGACTTCGAGCAACCTCAATATCAGCGTTTCTTCCACCAATTTCACCGGCGTGCTTTCGCCCACCAACCTGCCCGCGGCCGTCGCCTACACTCCCTCCAACAACGCTTTTCTCGGCACCAACACCTTCGCCGGCATCAGCGCCTCCAACCTCGTCATCGGCGGCTTCACCGCCGGCCTCATCACCAATTCCGCTTACCTCTCCGGCTTCTCCGGCGAGCCGGGCATGAATGGGCTCTTTGTCGCCCTCAGTTCCATCCAGGTCACCAACTACGCCTCCAAATATTTTGCCACTTTCGCCGGCGGACAGTGGTTCTGGCAAAATGCCGCGGGCAACACCCGTTTCACCACCTACACCGAATACACCAACACCTTCACCATCGCCGGCGGCACCGGGCCTGGCGGCGCCAGCGTCCAGGCTCCATCCTCCTCCGGACCCATGGTATGGAACGGTTCCAACGTCTTCACCAGCCTCCAATCCCCCAACGCCGTCATCGGCGGCTTTTTCTCCGGCAAAACCACCGACCAAATTGGCCTTACCAATGGCGATTTTTCCCTATCGCAACTTTTATTTTTGGGCCAGCCCCAGGTCGATTGGAAAAATGATCAACTCAACGACACCGCGGGTACTCTCGCCATCGATTGGTCGGCGCGGCAGCTTTACGATCTCCATCGCAACCCATTCCTCTCCTATGCCGCCAGTACCAATGCAACCATCTACGGAAATTTAGCGGTGACGGGCGCCGTTTCCGCTTCCTCGTTCAACCTGACGAATGGGCTCACCGCGGCAACTGTCAGCGCCTCGGCATTCTCGGGCAACGCCTCTGGACTGACCAACGTGCAAGGCAGCAACATCGTGGGAAGTGTTAGCAACGCCGCAACCGCAGCGCCCGGTTCGCCGATCTTGACAAATGGTCTTGCGGACATTTTGGTCTCAAATTTCAGTGCGTATGTGTCCGGTTTAGGCGTTGGGCATTACACCAATTATTCCAACTCTTCGACACTTGGGTTGCAGGAGTTGATCTCTGAGGCGCCCAACGGCACCAATGCCTACACGGCCTATGGTCACGAAGTCGATATTCAGGCCGGATGGTACAACATTACCAACCCGGTTATTTTTCATGGTGCCCCGCATGTCGTTGGAAAAGGCATGGTGGTGTTAAACTTTGCCGGGGGCTCTAACTCTGTTTCGGCATTCACCACGAACAACGTGTGGGCATGGTATTCTTCCGGCAGTCAGTTGGACAAAATGGCCAAGGCGCAAAAGATTTCGATGTTCAGCACGGATACAAACATCAGCGACAACCCTACGTTTGAGAATATTATTTTTCGGGCGGGAACCAATGTGCCAGCGATTCTGTTTTCAGCTTTTGGCAACAACCCACATTTCGTTAACTGTTATTTTGCCGGCCCGGACACCTTCCGAGACGGCGTGAACAGTGTTGCTCCCAATAGTGCCTTGGTTCTTTTACCGTCTCAGGTTCATGTTGCGCCCGCCGTCATTGGCCTGTTCGCCGACGGTGCCAGTGAGACAGTTGTTTCCAGGTGCTATTTTTCTGACCTAGCATACGGAATTGAAATGGACAATTCTGGCGACGGGTATGCAACGTTCGATGGAGTTTATACCTCCGTCATTGGGCAATGGGCGAACAACAACACAAATTTTTACAGCCAATTATGGCCTCTTTCAATTGGCGCTGGCGTTTATAACCGCGGAGTGTTTGGGGGGCATCTCTTTGGTTTTGTGCCGTACCAGAACCAGGTTTGTTTTTTGACCGACGATACAGCCCTGGATGGAGCGTTCAATATTGAGCCATTTACCGTTCAGGCCGACACTTACACGGTTGGCATAATTCCAACTGGAAATGGTTCATCGGGAATAGGAAGCGTTCCGTTTCCGTACCCGGTTAACATATTCACGAACGCCGCCAATGGGGCATTTGTTCCGTCTGGGTCTGGTTCAACTGGATCGCCGGAAGCGGATATTACGGCAGATGCGGTTAATATCTTTGAGTCCGTTGGTGATGTGAATGCGTGTTCTTGGTACGCAAATAATGTCTTAGTGTTTCAGGTAAATATTGGCTCTCATCTGTTTTATGTTGGACCAAATTACACTCTGACTACGGCAGGTTCAACTGTTGTGGGCTCCAGCCTGAACAGTTACGCAGCAATTACCGCCACCAACTTTATAGGCAACACGATCGGACTAACCAATTTGGGTGGCTTTACCGGTCAGACCAACGCCACGGCTCCGGGGAATACCTCAGTTATAAAAGTGTGGATCAATTTTACCAACGCTTCTGGCGGAGTATTTAAATTAGGGGCGTACCAATGAGTCATCGCTGGTACATCTCCCGTGACGGCATCGCCTGCGGCAACGGCACCGGCGACGAGCCGGGCAACGCTGCCGCCAGCATCTCCGACGTAAGACATCAACCAGCCTGGCGCCTGGGCGATCGCATCGTCCGTGTGCCGCAGTTTGACTGGTATGGTTTTGACGGGTTTCTCGCGGCGATCCTGCTGATCATCGCGGCCGGAATCATCGCGCTCATGTTTGTCGGCTGCGCACCGGTAGCTCAGAAGGCGAACATCAACCCCATCGGCACCCAACCTCAATTGGCGCATAAGCCGCTGGTCCATCTTACCGCCTTGGCCACCAACGGCTCCTGCATCACATGGTCCAACCTGGACACCGCGGCCGTTTTTACAAGCTGTCCCACGCCGCCGCGAACCAACGTCGTCATGGCCTGGTCATGTTCCCAAACCAACAACATCGTCTTCCTTATTTATGCCAAATCGAGCTTGGATCCGGGCGCGCGTTGGTTCTTTTACGCATCCACCTCCGCCACGCAATTCACCGCGCCCGTTGACATGCCTGAGTTCTATTTCAAGGTCCGTGCCAGCAACACCGTGACGCACCTGGTCTCCACCAACTGAACAATATGGATTCTTCGAACAACATCCTGGAGATCCTCATCAAGCTCGGCTACATCGGCGCCGATCAGGCCGCCGCCGCCCGCTCCGCCCTCGCCGGCATCAAGGAAGAAACCGGCGACCTCAGCGAATCCCTTCCCGAAGGTTCAAAGCTCTGGGAAAAATATAAAAATGTCCTCAGCGACACCGGCACTCAAACCGAAAAAACCGCCGGGCACAGCCGGGAAATGCGTCGCGTTATGGGCGAGTTGGATCGTGTGCTTCCCGGCTTGGGAGAAGGCTTCCGCGGCCTCATCAACGGCATGGGTCCGATGCTTGTTTTGGTGGAAGGCATCCAGGCCGCCGTCACCTGGTGGAACTTCTACGAGGAAAAGGTCAAAGCCGTCGCCGATGCCCAGGCCGCCGCGCTCGATAAAATGCGGGACGCAACAAAAAAACTTGTCGAGGAAAATACCAACTTTGCCAACTCGCTGGAGAATATCGAGACCGCCGTCCAGAAGTTGAACACGGCATACCAGCAAGGCAAAGCTGTTCTGGATGCTCAATTAAAGGTCCGCGAAAACATTCTTAAAGCCGACGAAGATGCCGCCTTAGCCGCCGCCGCCTCTCCGGAAGAAAAACAGGCCATTAAGGCAACCTTCGCCGCCCGCCATGCGACTCTTCAAGCTGGAGGCGAACAAGCTGGCATCGATCTCCTCGGCAATGTCATTGCCGCCGCCACATCCCAACTCAATCAACGGATGGGTGAACGGGAGGGATTGGAACGGCAGGCAACCGCCACCCAGGACCCCGCAGAGCGCCAGCGACTTGGCTCTCAAATCGTTGAAAAGGATAAACAAATTGAGGAGCTCCAAAAACAAATCGACAGCCTTCAATCTGAAAAAACTAAGAATGAAAACGTCTTCTCCACCGAACGCGCCGGCCGGGCTGAGGAGGGCGTTTTTGAAATTATACGCAATTCCCAATCGCGCGGGTCTGTGTCGCCGGATGAACAGAATGTTCTCACTCGTGTTGCCAGCATCTACGCCGGTCACCAGGTTAATCTGCAACAATCGTTCCAGATCCTCATGGCGATTGAGCGAAATGGCAATCTTCAAGGCGAGCTACTTAAGCGCATATTGACAACACAAGACGACTTGAACAATAAGATTCAGGCGATTCGGTTGCGCAAATGAGCGACTCTCTTACTCTGTGGACTTACGACCCGGTCAGTGGCTACCCGGCCAACGGCGTCACCAAATCCTTTGCCGCCTGGGGCATCGCCGATGATTGGCAGGCTGAATTCGTCTCCGGCTCGCCGCACTCCCTCACGCTGGATTTCCCCGGCCTGGCCCTCACCGGCACCGCCTTCACCCGGCGATCGCGCGTCCTCATCACCTGCGACAATAAACCCTTCTTTCACGGCTACGTCGCCGATGATACCCGCGCCAAATCCGGCACCGCCGATAATCAGGTCCTGCACCTGGCCGGCATCTGGTGGTTCCTGGAAAATACTCCCTTCCGTCTGCCGGTCCAATTGCTCCAGAACATCGATTCGCACGGCAACCCGGTTTGGCAAACGCAATATTTCACGCACTTCGCCCTCAATGCCGCCTACCAGGCCAACTTCGTTCCGGCCGCCGGCGGCTCGCCGGCCTCCGTCAGTTATTCCTACGTCCCGCAGGATAGCCGCCAGATGCTCGTCACCCTCCTCAACGCCGCCATCGCGGATGGTGCCTGGCTGCAGTTCAACGCCGCCGATCTCTTCGAGGTCCCCATCTGGGCCGCCACGGTCATGGATATTTCGTATGCCGAGGGCATCCGCCGCCAGATCGAAAATTACGATTGCGTCATCAGCTTTGATGAATCGGTCACTCCGCCCCGCATCAAAATTCAGCAGCGCAAAAATCTGCCGGCCGTCAGCCGGGCGCTCTGCCAGGGCATTTACAACTCCGCCAACCACATCGAGGCGTTTTCCATCAAACGGCGGGGCGATCTCGCCGTCAGTTACGTCCAGCTCCTCTACGAACTCACCGCCTCCATCAACGGCGCTTCTACCATCCAGTCTCAAATTGACGTCTATCCAAATCCAAAGCCGGCGGATAACTTCCAGGCCCTCACTCATACCATTCCGCTCGGCTCCATCAGCGGCACTACCCATCGCGCCTTCATTCAAACCGCCCTCATCGAACCCGAAAGCATCGGCTGGTGGCAGGCGCGCAAGCCCGAGACAAATCCCAATGTGAACCCGTCCGCCGCCGTCGAGTATGATAGCCTCGCGCTCATCGGCGGCAGCTCCCGCCGCCTCCTCGATCCCAATGCTTTTCCCAACCAGATCGTCGGCGGCTCATGGACCTCGTGGATGGGTGGCAACTACGGAAAAGATCACGTCCTGGTTCAGGCGCAATACCATCGCCGTCCCACCGCCGGCCGTGACGGCGATAAAATCGCCGCCCACACCTGGCGCACACAATGCGATTGCACTTCCCTGAATGTTCCCAATGGCCTGCTCGCCTCCTTCACTTCCTGGTCCGGCGGCTACGTCGATCCCAACACCTACGCCGGCATGGCCCAGCAAATTTATGAGGACCTCAACCCGCCGGGCGGACAGTGGGAAGGCAGCATCCCTATCTACGAGCCGACGTTCTCCGGCACGCTGACCATCGGCAACAATTTTAACCTGACCGGCAGCCTGCCCTCGCATGCCGCCATGAACGCACCCATCCAGCGCATCAACGTGCGCCGGCGCACCGGCGGCTTTTATTACACCGTTGAAATCGGCCCCAACAAAACGCTCCATCCCCAGCAAATCATGGATCGCATGCAGGCCGCTCGCTACAATTATATCTTCGCCGCCAATCCTCTGACCTCGCCGCAAGCGCAGGTGCTGATCCCGGCCGCTTTTGCCACCGCCGATAATTCAAACGCCGAGCCCACCGCCTCGGCGATTCACGCCTTCGATCCCGCCGGCTCCGGCGGCGTCAATGCCGATGGCAATGGCGCTGATCCCTTCCTTCGCATGGGCATTGTCAAAAACGACAACACCCTCGATCCAACCCAGGGCTCGATGTATATCGCGCCGGCCAGCCAGATCCCCGCCGCTGCCGTTGCCGCCGGCACCGGCCAGGTCCAATTGCGAAAAATCGGCAAAGATACTGCCGGCAAAGACTGCTACATCCCTTCCACCGGCCCGCTCGATCTCTCCGGCGGCAGCGGTGCCATTGCCGCCGTCATCACCGGGATCGTCAACGACGAACTGCTGCTCTGCACCTTTGAAGATGGCACCCAAAATTATGTCCTCAAGCCGTTCGCGCTTTTGATCAAGCCCAACGACACGCCCACCCCTGAAATCTTCCCCGCCTATCAGACCGCCGCCGGCCCATATCAAGGTCCAAATCCCCCTCAAGGTTCTGAGGCGTTAAACCATATTTTAGTCAGCGAAATTCCCGACCTCGGCTACACCGATCCCGCCGGCCATCCCGTCCTTTACCAGGACATTAACATCGATGCCCGCGCCTGGGCCGTCGAGTTGACCGACTGCGAATATGTCGATCCCAGCGACCCGACCAAAGGCACCCAGGACTTCAAGCGCTTTTTCGTCGCCGGCCCGCGCCATTGATTCCATGACTCCGCACATCGGCATTTCGCCTTGCTGTCGAGAAACCCTCCTCGATGGTTACGTCGCCCAATATTTGAGCAATCCTCAACAAAGCCAGGGCGGTCCTGCCCCACTCCCATGGCCTCAGCCGACCTGGGCCAAAAGCGGCCAAAAACAATTCAGCCAATGTCTTCAGCCCAACGGCTGGAAGGCCGTTCAAGCGCGTAAGTTATTCCACGGCGCCCAAGGCTTCACCGCTGAACCCGGCGTCACCGATAGCGTCAACTGCAGCGACGGCTCCAAGTGGTATTACGAGGCCCTTAACCTGGACAGCCCCTACAACACACGCTATTTGACAGTCGATTACGAAGCCTCAATGTCGTATAGCAACACCAACATCACCTACATCCTTTACAATCCCACTTATCAGGCGATCTCGCAGCAACCGGCCGACCGTCAGCTTTCAGATTCCGAGAAGGCGGACGGGTGTTACTTTTGCAGCGTCGTCACTACCACCAGTGTCACCTTCAATTCCTCCTGTACTTGCTCCGTTGACAAAACCAGCGGCGTAAAAAGCCCCTACCGAAAATTATATACCCACAGCGTCACCGTTTCGATCGATGGTGGCGGCCTGCCTCTGGTCGGCGAAACCAAGGCCACCTTTGAAAATACCGGGTCTGACAGTCCGTGGCAGGGTTGGGATTTTCCATACGTCGAAGGTCTTTCCGGCGAGAAACAATATGTTGGCGCCCCAACTCTGCCATTAGGCGGTTGGGACCATGACACCATCAACGGTTTCCTGGGTTCCTCCGGCGATGGGATCCGCTGCAACTTTCAAGGCCCTGGTCCTTCGCTGCGGCTCCTGGCCGAGCCGGCCGACATCAACACCGCCCTCTCACAATATATTTCCAACCTCAATGTTTTCGCCGGCGCCAATATTTATTCGGGCGCGTCAAAACTCTCTTATTCCGACACGCTCATCTCTTGGGACTTCCAGGTTAATAAAAACGGCTGGAACGAACCCGAAGACGCTCAGAATAACACGACGGGCACCTACACTTCACACGCATCAATCACTCTTTCGGATGCCTGGAGCTTGGGCGATTGCGTTGCCATGGTCAATTCTCTGCTGGCAAATTGGGACTTGTCCGACGACCTGCAATATCCGTGGCGCACCGACGACAACGTCAACGTCTCGCCCTTGGTCATGTACAACGAAGCGCCTTTTTCAGTAACACCACTGGTTGGACCCGCCACCGACTTGAACTTCGGAAACCCAGGCCCATTCATTGACCCGTTGTCCGCGCAATGCGACGGCACAATTTTGGGCATTCCGTTGCCGGCGGGTTATTCGGGTTACTGGAATCCTGCGCAGAAGTTTTATAACTTCGACGGTGGTCCAACTTATTACGGCGGTTTTGTGCCCGATGGCCTGCCCACCAACGCCACCAATTGGACCGACAACTTTGTCAGTGCCTCCATTCCAAAAGGCGCGTTCATCGCCACTGGCGGCAACCTTCCGGGTTTGTGCGATGGCGTATTCGCGCAAAAATGGGCGGAGGCCAAATGCCCGATCCCCTCACAGGACGGCCAGCTTCATTGGACCTTCACCTTCCGCGACTGGGTTTTCAATTTCCGCGACTATCAGGAAGTTGAGAGAATGCAGGGCGTCCTGGCCAGTTGTCCCGGCGACAATGGGAATGGTGTGACTTGTTCCTGCAACAGCATTCCTGATCCCGGCGCGCCGCCGCAAAGTTCGCCTGGACTGCCTCAAGGCGTTCGCCAGCAGAACTGCTCAGACTATACCATCACTCCCGGCCCATGTGGCGCCGGCGTGCTTTGTATTTCTCCAAATGGGGAGACTTTTCCACGCGGCGTCACTGTAGGCTTTGGAACCTTCAATCCGGACAATCGCTACGGCGCCTTTTGGCAGGGGGACATGCAGCAATTATATCAGTCTGGCGATGCCAACAATTCCACCTTTTACGAAGCAACCTGTGCCCACGTCGATCCGCGGCCAACCATGGATCAAGGAGGGAATCTGCCGTTCCAAGGCTTCACTGGACTCTACAGCGTCTTCGGTTACGCCTTCGATTTTTTTGCGTGGGACCAAGCTGGAGAATTCGAAATATGAGCTGCTGCGGTCGGGTGGTTGTCACCGTCAAAAAAGGTTCTACTGGATTGGTCAAAGCGTATACGCCGGGATTCGCCCGAGCCACGGTGGAAGAAAAGCAGCGTCGGCGCGACATCTGCCGCACCTGCCCGGAACGCACCGGTAAAACATTGACCAATCTGAGTTTTTGTCGGGCTTGCGCCTGCCACATTCAAAGCAAGACTCGCGTTGCCTCTGAAACCTGTCCAAAGGGTCTTTGGCAAGCATTCAAACCGCCCGGTTAACCAGCCATAAAAAGCCTTTTCAAACCGGGATTTTCGTCCAAAAGTTCCCAAACCTATTCAAATTCTTCTCAAACCGGCCGCGTTTTTACATGTCTGCCGAGTGGATCCGGCAGGAACTCGGCGAAGTGCTAGATTACTACAAGCTGTCCCCGCCGG
>Ga0335085_10002667_pt1 | contig 32771 bp, 28 predicted proteins | sample Lox_Sample_45_FD_206712 | JGI IMG/M metagenome (GOLD analysis project Ga0335085, IMG submission 206712) | Soil microbial communities from Loxahatchee National Wildlife Refuge, Florida, United States - Lox_Sample_4.5 | ecosystem: Environmental > Terrestrial > Soil > Wetlands | place: USA... | reverse complement strand
ACGATGCTGCCGAAATTGATGTAGCCGGCATAGCCCAGCATCAGATTGAGGTTCGAGGCGAGCGTGATGTAAACGGCGGCGAGCACCAGGCTCTCGCGCATTTCTACGTTATTGCCGATCGCGGGCAGCCCGGCGAACACGGCGATGACGAGCGCAATGATCCAGAAGAACGGCCGTCGCAGCATTTAGAGCGCTCCGCGCCGAGACGCGAAAATGCCGCGAGGAAAAGCGATCAGCACCAGGACGAACAGGACGAACTCGATCACGAGTGTCCAGCTCACCGGCACGAACGGCGTGACTGCACCTTCAAGGAGCCCGAGCGCCACGCCGCCCAGCAGCGCGCCGACCGGATTGCCGAAGCCGCCGAGCACGGTGACGATGAAGCCCTTGAGCTGATAGCCGTCGCCCGAGAGAATGGTGAAGGGAAACAGCGTGCCGATCAGCATGCCCGATACGCCGGCGAGCGCGACGCCGACGCCGACGGAGATGGCGAGAAGCCGCGTCGTCGGGATGCCGACCAGTTCGGCAGCTTCGCGATTATTGGCGACGGCGCGGACCGCCTTGCCGATGCGCGTCTTGTGCAGAAAAACGTAAAGCGCGCCGGCGATCACCGCGGCCAGCACAGCGGCCAGAATATGGGCGCCGGGAAACGTATAGCGGCCGATGCTCAGCCCCGGCAGCGATACCTCGACATTGAACAGCGCGGTGCCCCAAACCGCGGTGCCCAGGCCGATCAGGATGAGATTGACGGAAAATGTCGAAAGCAGGCTCATCAGCGGCGGCCGTCCGACCATGCGATGAATGGCGATCCAGTACAGCGCCACGCCGACGAAAAAGCCGCCGAGCAGGACCGGCGGCAGGGCCATGTAGGGCGAGACGCCGAAAGCGCTGGTCAGCAGATAGAGCGCCATCATGCCGGCAACGACCATCGCGCCGTGCGTCAAATTGATGACGTCCATGACGCCCCAGATCAGGGTGAGGCCCATGGCGGCGAGGCCATAGACGAGCCCCACCAGCACGCCGTCGATAAGCGAAGCGAGGATGCCGAGCATGCGCGGTCTAGGCGGTCGGGGCCGGCGTCACGCCGCCGGCCCCGCGCCTGTTACTGGCTGGCCGAGAGCGGATAGATGAGTGGGGCGGACTGTGCCGCCGCGGGCCACACCACCTGCCGGCCCGGCTTGCCGTCCACCTTTTGCCACTGCGCCAGCACCATCTCGTGCGACGCCTGCAGCCCGTGATGTCCGGGATCGGTGGCGAACTTGATGTGGCCGAAAAAGGTGGTGACGTCGGTTGCGTTGAGAGCCGCCGTGACTTTCTCCGGATCGATCGAACCGGCCTGCTCGATGGCGTGCTGCAGGATCATGCCGTCGGTATAGCCCGACGCCGCATGATAGTCCGGCACCGCGTGGAACTTGTCTCCGAAGGCTTTGACGAATTGCTGCGTGGTCGGGCCGAATTGCGGTTTGTAGGAAACCTGGACCTCCCACTGCGACGGCACCGTGACGCCCATCGCGGCCGGTCCCAGTTCGCCGAATTTGGCGTCTGCCGGCGCCACCAGGATCGACACCCACTTCATGTTGGCCTTCTGGTCGTACATCTGCCGCGCCAGCGTGGCGCCGTCCGAATAATGGCCGCCGCCCATGAAGGCATCGGCGTTCGACGAGATGATCTTGTTGACGATGGGGCCGAAGTCGGTGGTGGACGGCGAATAGGATTCGTTCATCACGACCTGCAGCCCGGCCGCCACGGCTTGCTCCTTGGCCGCGCTCAGCACGGTCTTGGAGAATGGATCGTCGGAATAGACCATCGCAATCTTGGCGTGCGGATTCTTCTCCTTGAGCGCCGCGATCGCGCCGGAGAGATAGTGACTCGCCGACGTGATCACCATGAACAGGTACTTGTTGCCAAGCTCGAACGGCTTCTCCTCGGCGCCGCCGGAGTCGATCATGATCTTGCCGTACTGCTCGGAAATCACCGCGGCCGGCGCGGTGAGCCCCGATGAGTACGGGCTGAACAGGAATTGCGCTTTGTCCTGGTTGATGATGCGCGTGTAGAGCTGCTGGACGCGACCGCCTACCGATTGGTCGTCGTAACTGGCGAACTTCACCATGTAGCTCTTGCCGCCGGCCTTGATGCCGCCGGCGGCGTTAACTTCGTCGCGCCACAGCTGATAGCCGCGGCTCTGGCCCAGCGAATCGACATTGAGCGGTCCGGTCTGCGATTCCGTAAACCCGATGGTGATGGTGTCCTCGGCAAAAGCCGGCGCGGCGAACAGCGTCGCGGCAGCGCCCAATAAGCAAAGCCGTTTCATGAGATCCTCCCTGTTGGACCCTGGTTGGTGATCGCGGCGGTTTCCGATTGCGTGCACCGGTCCACTTGCTTTTCAAGCTTGGCCCGAGCCTTTTGTGGCGGAGTATGCTCCACTCAACGCGAAAAAGATCGCATACGCCGCCGGCAAATGCCATTCAGACTGATTGACGCATGGCCTGCGGGAAAACGCCCGTTTGCCCCTGAAAGCAGCGGGAACTCCGACATCGTCCGGCGTGCGCCAAGGGAGCGATGGTCGAAAACCGGAGCCCGACAGGCTCGCCAGTGCGACATCCTGCCCTAACAGGCCGCCGGCAGCTGATGTATCTTGTTTGAGAGTTGCCGAATGCCGACTCCTGTGAATCCGAAGGCATCGATTGTGCCTTCGGCGGGCAGGCAACTCGAAATTGGAAATCATTGCGTCCCGGCCGTCGCCTGCACTGCGAAAGACATGCGCGCGGGATGCGTCGATACCGGCTTCGCGGAAGATTCGTGCATTCCGACGCCGGTCGCAGGAGAACAGTCAAGGCGCCGCTTTGTGGAAGACAGTCAACCCCTGAGGTGATGTCATGAAACTTCCGGACCATCAGTCTCCGTACAGCCACATCAAACCATCGAGCACCTTTGCCAAATCAATCGTCTGCGCCGGCGCGCTGGTCGGCTCGCTTGCGCTGATGCTCGGCGCCGCGCAGGCGCAACAAACCTATCTGATGAAAATCTCCACGCCGACGATCCACGACATCCCGGACACCTGGGCCAAGAACTTCGGCGAGGCGGTGGAGAAGGATTCGGGCGGACGCATCAAATATAAGGTCTATCCCGCGAGCCAGCTTGGCTCGATCCCACGGCAGATCGAGGGTGCGCAGTTCGGCTCGATCGAGTGCGAAGTCGTTCCTCCAGAGTTCATGGTCGGTCTCGACCCGCGTTTCGAAGTGATGGCGGCGCCGGCGCTGGTGGATTCGCAGGCGCACGGTCAGCGCGTTGCGGCGAATCCGGCCGTGATCAAACTGATGCTCGGACTCGGCGCCGACAAGGGCCTGCACGGCGTCGGCCTGTTCATGGCCGAACAATCCGCAATCGTCTCGCGGATGCCGCTGCGCCGCCTCGACGATTTCAAGGGCAAGAAGATACGAATTTTCGCCTCGGAGTTTCAGAGCGTGGCATTTGAACGGCTTGGCGTTACGCCGGTGGCGATGTCTCTCGGCGACGTCATGCCCGCCATACAGCAAGGCGCCATCGACGGCGCCAATACCGGGATTGGCCCGATCGCCAATTTCCATATGGCGGATGCGGCCAAATACGTGACTCAAACCGGCCAGCCCGCGATCTTCATCATCGCCGAGGTCAACAAGCACTGGTACGATTCCCTGCCTGCGGATTTGCAAAAAATCATCGACCGGGACGGCGCCGCGCAATCGCTCGCCATCAACACTTTCGCCGCCAAGTCAGTCAAAGAGAGTGAGGCGAGTTACACTGCCGCCGGCGGCGAACTGATCAAGCTGCCGCCCGGCGACCAGGCGGCCATGATGAAGACCATCTCGAATGTCGCCACCGACGTGTCGAAAAAGGATCAAAGTCTTCAAGCGGCCTTCCGGATCGTCGCGGACGCGGCGGCACAGACACGGCAGACGCCGACCCAATGACCCACAGTCGCCGCGCCGAACAGCGGTTTGGCGCGGCGAATTTTTTGCGCCGCAAAAAAACCGATGTCCGAGACAGGTCCGCAGATGCCATGCGGCGACGCCGTGAACGACGCTGCGTGAAAGGGCCGCGCCACCGTTCAGAGCAGGGCTGCCTCAAGAACGGAGACGTCGGATCGTGTTGGAAGACATTGCAGCAGCCGAAGCTCGGCTTTCCCCAGCAGATCGTTATACTCCTCTCGGGAACGCATTCGGCCGGTTGTGACGAGAAGAAATGTCAGGTCCATCAGGTGGGCGAGATCTGGCTCATTCCTGATGCCGGCAAGCCCTTCGATAATCACGATCCGACTGTTCGGCTTCATGGCCGCTCGACAATTACGCAATATTTTGATCACCTCTTCGTTGCTGTGATCGAAGAGGACGCGCTTGAAGATGTACAGATCGATATCGGTCGGGACCTCCGTGAAATAGTCGCCCTCAATGAGTTCGCAGCGCGGTAACGGTCCGCCGTGGCCGTTTCTTGCCGCATCAATCGCAGGCGCGCGGTCGAGCAGGACGCCTGAAACGGAGGGGTATGCCGTGACGATAGCGGACAAAAAAGCTCCGTTACCTCCCCCCAGATCCGCGACCCGATGGCAATCGCCGAAGTTGTAAGCAGCCAGGATCGCCGGTGTCTCGATCCGGCCGCGATTGGCCAAACCTGCGTGGAAACGGGCCGCCGCATCTTTGTGCTGCTGAAGGTAAGCAAAAAGCGAGGCGCCAAGCTCCTGCTCCACGATGGGCTTTCCATCGCGCACGCTGTCAGGAAGGTGCCTGAACAGGTCGTATAGAAATTCGTGAACGTAAATGGCGTAGTCACGTATTGATTGCAGTGAATCGGCGCGCAACGTTTCGCCGACCTCGGTCAGGAAATAGCGGCCTTGATCGCCGTAACGCAATATGCCGAGACCGGTCAGCGAATGCAGCAGCCGTACAAGGCCAGAGCGGTCGGCGTCGAGCCGGGCCGCCAACTCATCCTCGGTCGAGCCTGCACGGTCTATCTGATCAACTAAGCCAAGTTTGGCTGCGGTGTAGACTGCTCGCGCCGATATGAATCCCATGAGCAGCCGTACGATCACCTGCGGCGGAGACAAATCTAATTCGCTCATCATGCAGCCCACCCAGGACTAGCTACGCGCACATGGAACAAATTGTCGAAGCTAATGGCAGCCCTTTATCGGCTCCCAGTCCAGCACCTCTGATGTCGCATATGGGTCGGGAATGACCGAGGCGGGTCTGCGTATAGCGACTGGATAGCAGATATGGCGCTGCTTCAGTCGAATGCTAAACGGCAGCGATCGACCCAACAGCGGCCCATCACCGCTCGTCGCGTTGGGGTCGCATAGGATCGCGCTCGAAACCAAGCGGAGTCCCGCGCCGCCTCATTCGATCACCTCGTCGGCGCGGGCCGACAGTCCGGGCGGCACCTTGATGCCGAGGGCTTTGGCGGTTTTCAGATTGATCACCAACGCGAACTTGGTCGGCAGCATAGCCGGCAGGTCCGCCGGCTTCTCGCCCTTCAGAATGCGAGCGGCGTAAAGGCCGGCTTGACGGTACGCTTCCACCTGGCTCGCCCCGTAGCTTATCAATCCCCCTGCTGCCGACTGCTCGGGCAGGACGAACATGGCTGGCAACGCATACTGAGCGGCAAGTGCAGCGAGCTGTTGACGGCGGGCGACGAAGAACGCGTCAGATCCTATGACGAGCGCACCGACATTCTTTTGGGCCAAGGCTGCAAAAGCTGTATCGATCTCGCGTTCGCTGCTCGCGTTGAAGACATGAATTTGCCGCCCGAGTACCGCAGCAGCCTTGAGCAGATCGGCGGTTTCGGCCGGCGTGTTTGGATTGGCCGGATTGACCAGATATCCAATCGACGTGGCACTCGGCACCAGCTCGTGCAGCAATTCAAGCCGTTTGGACCCCGTTTCATTGTTTTGAAAGCTGACGCCCGTGACATTGCCGCCCGGCCGATTGAGGCTCTCAACGAGACCTTCTTTGACAGGGTCGCCCGCGGTCGTGAACACGATTGGTATGGTCGTGGTCGCGTCTTTGGCGGCGAGCGCGGCGGCGGTGGTGCCGGTCGCGAGGATCACGGCCGCCGGCAGACGAACCAGCTCGGTTGCGAGCATTGGCAATCTGTCATAGTGGCCGTCCGCCCAGCGGTATTCGATCCTCACATTGCGCCCCTCGGTGAAGCCGGCTGCGCCCAGCGCTTGACGAAATGCATCCACATAGTTCGCATACTGCGTCGGCGATTGGCCATTGAGAAAGCCAATCACCGGCAAGGCATTCTCTTTCGCTGTTTGCTGCGCCCGTGCCACGAGCGGCCAGCCTGCGCCAGCACCGCCAATAATGGTGATGAACTCTCGCCGCCTCACTGTGCCCTCTGGTCGACCGCCTCAATGTAACACATCGCCGAGGTGAGGAGTCGGCGTTGTGCGCGGCGTCGCAACGTGCAAACAACGTTAGACCTGCAGCTTTTTCCAACACGATCGACCCATCATGCGCCAATGTCGTTTAACGGCCGTTCGCTACATGTCGGTCCGATGAATTGCTGGCCCAAAAATAATCCCTGAACCCCGTTCCTCGCGTCGCAAAACCTTGCTGTAATGGTCATCGGGTGATCGTGTGTCCCAGGCCTGGGGGAGGCAATGCGACGACGCGATTTCATGACGGTTTTGGCCGCGTCGACCGTCGCCTGGCCGCTCGCTGCACGCGCGCAGCAGGCGGACAAGATGCCGACCATTGGCGTTCTGGGCGTCGATGAAACCGGCTGGGCGCCGTGGACGGCTGCTTTCGTGGCACGCCTGCATGAACTGGGCTGGATCCAAAGTCGCACCGTCACGATTGAGTATCGCTGGGATGAGGGACGCCCCGCGCGCGACGCCGAGATCGCGGCCGAGTTTGTCCGTCTCAAGGTCGACGTCATTCTCGCCAATGGAACGGGCGCCGCTGCAATAAAGCAGGCTACCGCCACCATCCCCATCGTCTTTCCATTGGCGCCGGACCCGGTCGGCGGCGGTCTGGTCGCAAGTCTCGCGCGACCGGGCGGTCAAATCACCGGATTATCGATCCAGGCAACCGATCTCGCCGGCAAGCGACTCGGACTGTTGCGTGAAGTCGTCCCCGGTCTGCGCCGGCTGGCCATCATGTTTGACGCTGGTTATTCCCAGGCCGCGCTGGAGGTGGACGAGGTTCGGGCCGTGGCTCCCACGCTCGGCTTCGAGGTTGTGCCACTCGCAATCCGGCGGGCGGAGGATATCGCGCCCGCCTTCGAGGCGCTCAACGGCCGAGCCGAGGCGCTTTACGTTGTGCTCAATGCGCTCATTAACGCCAACGCCACGCGCATCACCGCGCTCGCGCTCGGCGCGCGGCTGCCAACGATCTTCGGCGCTCGCGAATATGCCCAACTCGGGGCTCTCATGTCCTATGGACCGAACTTTCCGGATCTGTTCCGGCACGCCGCGGACATCGTCGATAAGATTTTGCACGGCGCCAAGCCCGGCGATATTCCGGTCGAACAGCCGACCAAATTCGAGCTCGTTTTCAATCTCAAGACCGCCAAGGCCATCGGGCTGACAATTCCGCCAAATTTGCTCGCCATCGCCGACCAGGTGATCGAATAGTGCGTTACTTGCCGATGTGAAGCGGTCGGCATGCGACGACCGAGTCTGCCCCCGACCGAGGTGATGATGGTGTGGAACTACGCCATCATATCATTTCTGATCGCCAGTGCCGAGAAAGTGGGAACACACCGGCCGCTGGGGCATAAAATCGGTGGTCAGGCGCGGCATTTGGCGCGCGTCGAACATCATGTCGCAACCTGATCATTCAGTGTGGGATGCCGTGCCTAAGAAGCCTTCCGCCTCCGAATTTTCCCTCACCAGCGTGCCGGCATTCTGGCCGATGGCGATGGCGGCTTCGCTGGCGGAACAGGGCGCCGCGCTTTACGCCCGCAACCTCAAATTCGTCGAGGAGGAAATCAAGATCCACGGCGAGCTGCGCCCCGACCTCGCGACACCCAACACGGTGCGGCTCGATTTGCGCACGATGAAGCTGCGGGAATACGGAAAGCCCGGCGGAATTCCATTGCTGATCGATGCGCCGCATGCCGGCCATACCGCAATGATCGCCGATTATCACAAGGGCCAAAGCCTGGTCGAGACGTTGCTGGCGAACGGCATCGGTCACGTGGCGCTGACCGATTGGAAAGCGGCGACCGACGACATGAAGGATTTGGAAATCGACAATTACCTTGCCGATGTGATCGTTGCGATCGACGATCTCGGCGGCCGCGTCAATCTCGTCGGCCTGTGCCAGGGCGGTTGGGTCGCGGCGATGGTGGCGGCGCGCTTTCCCGACAAGGTGAATTCGCTGGTTCTGGCCGGCTCGCCGATTGACACCGACGCCGGCAACGGGCCGATCAAGCGCATGGTGCACGAATCCCCGATGGCATTCTACGAGGAGCTGGTGGCGCTCGGCGGCGGCTTGATGAAGGGTGAATTCATGCTGCAGGGTTGGAAGAACATGCACCCGGAACAGCACTATTTCCAAAACCAAATCGATCTCTACGAAAACATCGACGATCCCGGCTATCTCGCCAAAGAAGAGGCATTTGCGAGCTGGTATGAGAATCCGATCGACTTGCCGGGCCGCTGGTACCTTCAGGTGATCAGACAGTTGTTCAAGGAAAACAGACTCGCCAAAGGCACTTTCGTCGCTCTCGGGCGATGCCTGAACCTGAAGGACGTCACCTGCCCCGTTTACCTGCTGGCCGGCGACGCCGACGATATCACCCCTCGGGAGCAAGTGTTCGATGCCGAGAAATATCTCGGCACCGAGAAGTCTCACATTGAAAAGAAACTTGTCCCCGGCGGCCACATCGGACTGTTCATGGGGTCGCGGACGCTGAAGCAGAGTTGGCCGGCGATCGGTCGATGGATCGCCGCTCATGGGGAGCCGGAGAGCTCCGGTCATGGCCCTTGGCGACCATGAAGCACATCCCGGGACCACGGTGCTGCGGCCGTCGACCCCAATACGACGCCGATGACCGAAGGCAACCAGGTTATTTCAAGTCCTGCGCGGCTATCGGCCAGTTACCGACGCGACCTGCCGACGAGACGGTGCGATGGATAGACCCCCGCGCTCGGCGGCGTTGCGGGCGAAACGCCGCGCCGGGCGGCTTCCGCTCTTAGGAATGTCATAAAGGCCTGCAGCGGCCCGCTCACCTGTCGGCGGCTTGGGTGATAAAGAAAAAACCCCGATAGGCGCGGCGACCATTCCTCAAGCAACGGGACCAGGCGGCCGGCTTTGAGATCGGCCGCAATATAATCGTGCAACAGGTATGCCAGACCCAAACCATCCCGGACCGCGCGGATCGAAAGCTCTATGTCGTTGACGATCAACCGGCCCTCAACCGCGGCGCGCTGCGTTCTGCCATTCCTTTCAAAATCCCATCCGAAGATGGCCCCGTTCGGCAGACGATTGCGGATGCAGTCGTGGTGACGCAGGTCGCGCGGGCTTTTGGGCCGCGGGTGATCCTTCAGATAATCAGGCGAGGCGACCACGAGAAAGCGCGCTTCGCCGATGACTCGCATCGTGATCATGTCGTGGTCGATTTGCTCGCCAAGACGAATGCCGGCGTCAAAACCCTCGCTGACAATATCGGTCGGCATTTTGACGACGGCGACGTCCAACTGGATGCCGGGATATTCACGCATGAACCGTGCGAGGATCGGTTCAATGAGCAAGGTCCCGACCGGCGGCTGCACGACGAGACGCAGCAATCCCGTCGGATTCGGCCGATAGTCGGCAAGCTCCTCGGCAGCCGCTTTCAGTTCGACAAGCGAGGGCTGCACGCGCGCCAGCAAGCGCGCCCCCGCTTCGGTCAGCGAGACGCTACGGGTCGTTCGATTCAACAGCCTGACGCCGAGCCGCTCCTCCAGCGACCGGAGATTCTGGCTGAGCGTCGACTTGCCGACTCCGAGCTGCGTTGCCGCTTTGGCAAAGCTGCGCTGCTCGGCAATCGCCGCAAAGGCGGACATTTCGGCAAATTCAGCCCCTCGCATTGTTCGGCCCATGCGAACAGGTCGTTCCGACAATGTCGAATTATCACATAATCGAGAACCCGGTAAAAGGCGGCCGACAAAGTGGAGGATGAGACCGTGCCACGAAAACCGCTGCTGATCGCGATGATGTGTGTGCTGCTGTCGCCACTGGCCGTCCGCTCGGCGCCGACCCGGCCAGCCGTCGAACAGTTCGTGGGCACCTGGTCGCTCGTCTCGATCCGCTACGTGCGCCCGGACGGCACCGCGATCGAACCCTTCGGACCAAACGCCAAAGGCATGCTGGTGTTTGACGGCTCGCGCTTTGCCACGCAAGTCATGGCGGCAAATCTGCCGAAATTCGCTTCTAATAATCGCATGGTGGGCACGCCGCAGGAATTCGAGGCCGTATCGAAAGGAGTCGTCGCGTATTTCGGCACCTACAGCGTGAATGAGGCCGCGCGCATCGTCACCCTTCATATCGCGCGCAGTTCATTCCCGAACTGGGAGGAAACCGATCAACAAAGAAAGTTCGAGTTCGTGGGTGACGAACTGCGCTACACGGCGGCAAGTTCGACGGCGAACCCCGCGGAGGCTGCACAGCTTGTGTGGAAGAGGGTCCGTTAGGACGCGCACTCACAAATCCACGGCGCGGGCTTTACCCCCTAAACGTCGCCGTGAGACCACGGCGTGTCCGGTTTATGCCAGGACGCACATGCCGCATTCGCATGCCAAATTCGGAAGTGCGAGGCGATTTCTCAAGCAGGCAAGCCAGCCGAATGAAGGGCGGCAATTTTTTGTTCCAGCTGGACGGCGTCGCGACGAGACTGGGTCTTCACCCACGCGGCGATGGTAAAGTTCTTGCGCACAGCCAACAGACGCTGGGCCGCCCGCTTGGCATCGTCCGGTCGACCGATGCTTTGATAGGCAATGACGAGATCAACAAGACCTGAACCGGGAACACGGGAATCGTACTCCTTAAACGCGGCAATCGCCTCCTCGATCCGTCCCGATTGGCGAAGCGCGTTGCCGAGATTACCCAGCAAAGCCGGGGGTGGTTCGGGGTCAGGCCAATCGCCTTCTGGACCTGCGTCAGCGCCTCGTCCGCGTGGCCGGAGGAAACAAGAATAAAGCTGGCCAGCATCGCGACGTCGGCTGAGCCGGGCGCAAGTTCCACCGACAGCTTCGTCATAGCGTCGTTCCAACAGCGAAACACAGCCCGAAGTCACGTAGGCGTCGGCATTGTTCGGCTCAAGATCGAGCGCCCGCTTGCAGGCCTATGAATTCGCGTCGCCTCATGGGACGGCCCAACTCTGGAAGGCAGCACTCTACCATACTGCCGGAACCGAAAAGACCGCATTGTGCGTCACACCTCTGACGTCGGAACGACCAGCCCTTATTGCTCTAATCCTTCAATCGCAAACACTCGGAATTTGCCGTATCTAGCACCGACCTGACGCAGGTCTTTTGACGCCTTAGAATCCCACCAGTGTTTGACTTCTTCCATGCTGTTCCAGACGTGGAGCACCACACGTCTCGGCGGCTCCCCTTCAAGCGCAAGCGTCTTACCTCCGGCAGCCAAGTAACGACCACCGGCCGCCCTCACTATCGGTTGATTTTTTACGCTGAATTCCTTCGCCATGGCTTCTGGGTTGGTTACATCAACCTCGGCGATGACATAAACAGGCATGATGGTTCTCCAGAGTTTGCCCGAGCGATTACAGCAAGAAATTCTGGTTGGCAGAATGGGTTCTGGCTCACATTGCGCAGCGACAATCTCGCTTCGCTCATGACCGTTCAGGGTCATGAACTGCCGCGCCATTCTCTGGTTGGCGAGGCGGCTTCGGCACGCCATGCGATTGACGTCTAAAGCTCCTTGCCAATAACGCGGTCAACCGAATAAGGGCCGCCGCCGCGGATCGCGATGGTGAAGCAAACCGCGCCGATCAGCAGCACATACTCGTATCCGCCACCGCCCGCCGCATAACCCTTCGGCAGATGTACAAACAGCAAAGCCACCAGCATCTCGATGGCGAGGGCGGCCGCGAAAAAGCGCGTGAATAGACCGATGATCAAGCAAGCTCCACCGACCGATTCGAGAAACATGACGACGTAAGTCCACATGAGTGCAGGCTCGACACCATTCTTGGCGAAGATGTTCGTGGCAACCACGTCAGCACCAAGTTTGAATTTTGTTGAAACATGCATCAAAAACATTATGCCGACGATGATGCGCACGAGCGTTGCGGCAATCGGCAGCATTGCCTCATAAAATCCGTTGAGACCCGGATACAGCAGCCTCGTTTCCCCTTGAGCCACGGCACTCTCCCTATCTGTTTTTCAGACCCGTGCGATCACTGTCATCAGCTGCGACGCCGACGGGCGACCCGCACAATACAATTACAGCAGGGATTTCGAAGCGTTGAAATGGGGTTCGCCCCCATGTCCGTTCCTCCCCCCGATAACGACCAAACCGGCGACCCCGACATGACAGTCGAAAAGAGCCATCTTCTGCCGCACGCACCTAAACAATGAGGACCGCCCCGAAGAACGTCGCAGACCGGCATTTTGAGGCGTGATATTCTTGTCTCTAGCGCAGCGAGGCGGATGAAATGGCAGTCGGCATCGGAAGGCGGCAATTCATGTCCGCGCTCGGCAGCGTGGCAGCCACATGGCCGCTCGCGGCGCGCGCGCAGCAGCCGGTGATGCCGGTGATCGGCCTCCTCAACAGCATATCGCCGGAGGCAGCTGAGACCAGAATGAATGCCTTCCGTCGCGGTCTCGGCGAAGGCGGTTTCGTTCAAGGGCGTAACGTCGCTTTCGAGTTTCGCTGGGCCAACGGGAAATATGACCTATTGCCGGCGCTGGCGGCCGACCTCGTCGCGCGCAAAGTTGATGTGATCTTTGCAAGCGGCGGCCCTCCAGCAACACTCGCGGCGGCGGCCGCAACAAACACGATTCCGATCGTCTTTATATCCGGCGTTAACCCCGTTACGGCTGGTATCGCCAAGAGCTTCAACCATCCCGCGGGGAATGCAACGGGGTTCATGCTTTTCACGGTCGCGGGATGGACGAAGCGGCTAGAGCTTGCCGCGCAGATCGCGGAGAAGGATTCCGCGGTCGGGGTCCTGCTCAATCCAAAGAATCCGAAAGCGGACCCTTCGGTGGAAGAGATGCAGCAAGCCGCACAGGCTCAAGGACGGAAGCTGGCTTTTGTCTCGGCCAGCACCACCGGGGAGATCGAGATGGGACTGGAGAGCTTGGCGAATGCGCGGGTTGGCGCGGCGATCATCAGCCCCGATCCGTTTTTCGTCGAGCAGACCGCTCTCATTGTGACGCGCGCATTGCAGCACAAGCTGCCGATCGTGTGCGAATGGTCCGACGAGGCGAAAGCGGGTGGCTTGATGAGCTACGGAATCGATCTTCTCGATGATTATCACCAGGCCGGTGTCTACACTGCCCGACTACTTAAGGGCGAGCGGCCGTCAGACCTTCCTATCGTGCAGCCCACGAAATTTGAGTTCGTGATCAACCTCAAGACCGCGAAGGCTCTTGGGCTAACAATCCGACCGACTCTGCTCGCCATTGCCGACGAAGTAATCGAATAAACCCTTCGCAGTGTGTCAATTGGCGATGACGAAGCGCCGGTTCGGGCCAATCACTACAGATCAAGGATGCCCCCGCGATGTCGGCTTGTGCCCCAACTCGAGACATATCGTTGCGGCGCGGCGAACGGTAGGAACGGGCCACTTACGACCAAAGTGCAACGCAGCAACGGTGGACCTTATTCTATCACCTCGTCGGTGATGGCGAGGAGCGCAGCAGGAATGGTAAGACCCAGCGCCTTTGCAGTCCTAAGGTTGATCGTCAGTTTGAATTTAGTTGGGGCTTGAACCGGCAAATTGGCAAGTCTTTCTCCTTTAAGGATGCGATCCACATAATCAGCCGAACGGCGATAGAGGTCGAACAGGTCAGTTGCATATGATATCAACCCACCGTCCTCGATCATCTGCGGCGTAAACACCACGGCTGGAATCTTATACTTGAGAGCAAGCGCACTGATCGTCTTGCGGTGCATTTGATTGAAGATTTCAGCGATGGGCAATAAACCGCCGCTTCCTTGCTGAGCCAGCGCGGACATCACTGCCTCGATATCAGCGTCGCTTTGGCATGGCGCATCACGCAGCGTCACGCCGATCGATCCAGCGGCGTCTTTCATCGCCTGGACCATATGGCTAGCGTATGGGGCAGTTTGCGGATTGTAGATGGCTGCCACAGTTGTCGCAGGCGGCTTGATCTGGATAAAAAATTGCAGTTGTTTGGTGTAAATTGAAGGATCATAGCTCATGAAGCCGGTAACGTTGCCGCCGGGATGCGCCAAGCTTTCAACGTAGCCCATTCCCACCGGATCGCTGACGAGCGCGAACACCACCGGTATAGTTTTGGTATGCTGCCTGACCTTCTCAACGGCTGGATTGCCACCTGCCAGCAGTACATCCGGCTTGAGTGCAACTAACTCAGCCGCTTGGCGCTCCGCGAGAGCGGCGTCAGCTCCATACCAGCGCCAGTCTATGTGCAGGTTGACGTCCTCATCCCAACCCAGGGCATGGAGACGTTGCGTAAAGGTCACTTGGAGGGTGTTTCCAAAGACATCGCTCGGAACGCCTAGAGATAAGAAGCCAAGCCGCCGTACTACGCCTTGTGACTGCGCGCGCACAGGGGACGGCGGTGCAATCGCTAAAATAGCAGCTCCTTGAATAAAATCGCGTCGCCGCATTGCCTCCCCCAACGCTCAAGAGCGCCAACTGGCAATCGAAATTACAGCAGGGATTTGCGGCTAGTGGAATGGGTTTAAGGCACCTTGCACAGCAGCAATATTGAGCGGCCGATGTCTGCTGTGGGTCAATATCGCCGGATTAGCACCTTTGGCGGCAGGTCTGTTGTGGACCCGACAGCCGACGTGGAGCGAGAAAGCTCGCACGGCTAAAATGCGCCAATAGCGGTCTCATGCACTGCAGCAAAGAACGACTACTCGATCACCTCGTCGCAGAAGACGAGAAGTTCGGTGGGCACGTTCAGCCGAAGTGTCCGGGCGGTCTTTAGATTGATAATGAATTCAAACTTGGCCGCCTGCACGACTGGTAGGTTAGCCGGCTTCTCCCCTTCGAGAATCCGCCCGGTATAGATGCCGGCCAGACGAGCGTTATCTGTGAGGCTCGCACCGTAACTCATTAGCCCGCCGGCCTCGGCATCCTCGCGAAAGCAATAGATCGCTGGCAGCGCGTGTCGAGCAGCCGTTGCGATGAGCTGTGCGCGATAATTGATGAGGTCGGGACTGACCAAGATTGCGTCGATGCGATTTCGGAGCAGACTTGCAAAGACCGTATCGATATCGATCCCATCTGTTGTGACGATATTGATTTTTCGACCAATGGCCACGGCCGCTGCCTGTAGGTCTTTGATCATATACGCATTGTCGGGCGCCGTCGGAGTGTTGACCAACAGGGCAAAGTTTGCGGCGTCCGGCAACAGTTGGTGCAACAGGCCGAGCCGCTTTGGGGCAATCTTAAAGGTCATCCCGGTTATCCCAGTTACGTTGCCGCTCGGTCGATTGAGACTGGTGACGAAGCCGTCTTCAACTGGATCCCCGCCGGTCGTGAAAACAATAGGAATAGCCTCGGTCGCGGCTTTGGCGGCCAATATCGCTCTTCCACCCGCTAGGGTGACGATGACCGCCACTTTGCGATCCACTAACTCGGCGGCCAACATCGGAAACCGGTCAATTTGATTCTCCGCAAAACGGAACTCAATGGCGACATTCTTGCCCTCCACGAAACCTGTCTCGCTTAGGCCTTTGCGGAACGCCGCGGTGAGATATGAACTTGATAGAGAGTCGCCGCCGTACAGATATCCAATTCCTGGCACCCCCAACTGCTGCGCACACAACACGCGCGGCCGCATCGTCGCCGCGCTGCCAAGAAGTGTGATGAACTCACGGCGCCTCATGCAATCCCCTGCAGGCCAAATCCATACCTATCACGAAAGTGAACAACAACTCTGCATGACCGCCACTCTTGCCCGCGTCGGGCCACTTTCGATCGATTTTGGCGACTTGGGCCATGTCGGCTGTTCCACCGATTGCGACCGCGATGGCAACCTGCCGTCACGTCGCGAAGGGCCAAACTGCGACATCAGGTCGTTCGATGTCGCAGACTGTCTATTGGTCGACGGCGCATCGAAGGCAAAGCTGTCACCGACCGCTCAACGCCTTTATGACGCCTCAACTCCCTTTGGACCATTCGGATCGGACGGGACCAATTCGGAGGACTTCTGGAAATCCGCCAACGCGCGTTGCAGATCGTTCTTCCGTTCTTATGAAATGCCGCGGTTGTAGAACGCCATCAGGCGACGCGCCTCACGCAGGGGTGTGAAGGCGCACCCCCTTCAAGGGCCAGCTTCGCATCGGCGGAAAGTTTAAGTGCACTGCCATCGAGCGAGCGGCGGACTTCGACGAGATCGGGCGTAAACACGAGCCCGTCGGGTGGCGCGAACGCAAAACTGTGGTGGCCGTTACCGATGCCGCTGCGTTCCAGGTCTCCCCGATAGCGATTGGCCAAAACCTGACCGATCAGCCGGCCGCCAACCAAAATATCGAGACAGACCGGCGCCCCGGGACGATCGACATTCTGCACCCAGCCTTCGATGACCTGCGGAGTGATCCGATCGATGAAGCCGCGCAGCTTGCCTGCCGACTCCGGAGTCTGTTCCGGCACCTGGCCGGCGCGCCGCACAATGTGTCGCCGGATCGCGTCGACCTCGTAGCCGTCCTGCAGTCGCGGCGCGAAATATGGCGCCGCCGTCGTCGCTGCCGTCGCATACAGCTCGCGGTATTCATGTGCGTTGTGGAACATGAAGCGGCTGTCGTCGTCGATGAAGGTCTCCGACCAAGCCCCTTCAGCGACGATGACGTCGTGCGTCTCAAGCTCGATGTGGAAATACTCGACTTCGTCTACATGCTCCGCCTGAACGATGGAGACGCCGTTGACCAGATCCTTGGCCTCGATCAGCACGCCCTCGAGATACATAGCGTGGCGCGGGGAGAGCCACAGATTGCGCTTTGGTATCTTGTCATCTAAGGCGCCGGCCTTGATGCAGATCGGCAGAATATCCTTGCGGCCCATGACAAAGCGGCCGGGATAGCTCCTGCGACCAATCCATTTGATCGGCCGGGTCCAGCCCGACTTCGTCATGACTTGGTCGCCAATCTTCAAGTCTTCAATGCGCTTTTCGCCCTGCACGGTCTCGATCAGGGTGCCGCGGCAATAGCAAGGGTTGGATGAGAAGACGAAGTCGGTGGCTTGCAGGTCGAGTTTGCCGGACATCTGGATTTCGAAGTCGGCGCCGCCTGGGCTGGTGACGTCGCCTTCAACGAAGGTGTCGTCGCCCGAGATGAATTCATCGACCTGGCCGGGGGCCGTGAGCGGGCCGGCGCCGATGAAGTCAAGCTCATGACCAGCTTGCATGAAGGCGGAAAAATCGAGCTTGTCGGTGCCAGACTTGAAATCGCCAATATAGTCGACGCCGTTCGGGTCGTTGACCGGCGCGTCGCCGGGCGCGAACACGAAAGTGTTGGCGCCAGTGCCGCCATACATCGTGTCGATGCCGGTACCGGCAACAAGTGTGTTACCGCCGCTGCCGCCGACAATATAGTCGTTGCCCGAGCCGGCGATCAGAGTGTTCGAATAGACGCCATCGCCGAAGATGCTGTCATTCTGATCGTTACCGGTGCCGGTTAGGCCGCTGCCGTAGAGGTAAAGCGTGTCGACGTTTTCCGGCAACGTCGCGTTTACGCCAGTGGCGTGGAGCGTGTTGTCGCCGCTGGTGTAGGCGTCCGTGACCGTGGTCTGATTGCTGTAGACGTAAAAACTATCATTGCCGGCGCCACCGACCAGCGTGTTGGCGTCAGGGCCGCCGTAGAGGGCCGTGGTGCCAGAGCCGGCATAAAGTATGTTGGTGCCGTCCAGACCGAACATGCTGATGGTGCCGTTGGTGGGCACGCTGTCACCGTAATCGTAGCCATAGATAATGTCGTCGACCGAAGTGCCGTGAATGGTCTCGTTGGCGGAAAGAGCGGTCTGGGTAAGTGTCTCGGTGGTGGCGTCCCAAAGCCAAAATGACACCGAATTGACGCCGGAGGCGGATGCGGTTTCAACGCCGCCAGTACCGGCGGGGCCGTATAGATCGGCGGCCGCAAGTTTGTCGAGCGCGAAGAGGGTGGGATTGGCCTCGTTGGCGGCGTCTGCGGTCTCCGACATGATGGTGTAGTCGGCGCTGTTCTCCCCCGGATCCAGCACCTGGTTGTGTTCGACGCCGTCATACGAATAGACGACTTTGTCGGGGTGCTTCATGCCAATGGCATGGCCGATTTCGTGCAGCAGGGTGCCGAGATCGACCGTGCCGTTGTTGAGGTAATCCGAGTTCATGTACACGTCGCCGCCTGTACTCAGGTCGCTGGTAAAGCTGTAACCCGAGCTGGCGTTGCCGGTGAGATAACTCCAATCGCCGGATGGAGGAAAACCGATGCCGGCGGCGCTCCGATAGTCACCGTTCTCCGACCCCGTGGTCGTGGTGCTGAAACTGACATTCGCGAACGTGATGTCGCCCTCACCCGGCGGCACCTCGATGAAGACGATGCCGGACGCGGCGGCCCATTGACCTAATGCCGCGAGCGCCTGGGCCTGCTCAGCCGCAGTGAACGCCGTGAAGCTGGCAATCGTCGCCTGGGTGAATCCGCCAATCGTGTCGTCATCGGCGGGCTGCGAAGTCGGGAAAGAGAAGGTGACGATGACGGGCGCGCCCGCGGCGTCCACACCGTTCCATGACTCGCCACTCTCGATGGCGGCGGGATCATCGTTGGGGACGACGACACCAGTGTCGGACATCGATCGAATTCCTTAAAGTAGCCCAAACGCTCAAATTCTCGAATGGAAGCGGAGAAAAAGTCAAGATTCATAAGAGCGCATGGCGTGAGAGGAGTCTCTAACATCTTTGGCTTGTTCCACCGCCGGGCGGTTTCTTCGCCTCGCGGCTTGGCCGAATTGTGACCGCTTTGGCCGCCGGTAGTGCCGTGTGGGTTTGCGCCCGACTCTCTCGAGTTCCATCGCTTAGATCGATAGGCAGAAACGTTATGCCAATTTATCATCGGCTATTCAGTTGTTCGTCACGGTCGTTGGCCAATGACCAAGCTCACACTCACTCTGTCGCAGGCATTGGATCGTGCCAATTCTGCTTATCAGGCCGGCAAATTCGTTGAGGCCGAGCAAATATGCCGACAAATCATAAACACCAAACCGGATCTGTTTGCTGCTCTTCACCTATTGGCGGTAGTGCAATCAAGGCTCGGCAAGAAAAACATCGCACTCGCGAGCTATGACCGCGCGCTCCAAGTACGACCGAATTCTGCCGAAGCCCTGTCCAATCGCGGCACCGCCCTGAAGGAACTCGAGCGCTTCGAGGAGGCGCTGGCAAGCTATGACCGCGCGCTCACGCTGCAACCGGACTTTGCCGAGGCGCTTTTTAATCGTGGCAACACCCTGCATGAACTCGGGCGCTTCGAGGAGGCGCTGGCAAGCTATGATCGCGCGCTCGAAGTACGACCGAACTATGCCGAGGCGTACACCAACCGCGGTCTTACACTCCATGAGCTCAAGCGGTTCGATGAGGCGCTGGCAAGTTATGATCGCGGGCTCCAAATGCGACCTGACGATGCCGAGGGCCACAACAATCGTGGCAATACTCTGCGTGAACTGAAGCGGTTTGGCCAGGCGCTGGCAAGCTATGACCGCGCGCTCGCTTTACGACCACATCTCGTCGAGACGCTTTCCAACCGTGGCAACACCTTGAATGAGGCGCTGGCGAGCTATGACCGAGTGCTCGCACTGCGACAGGACTATGCCGCGGCGCACATCAACCGTGGTCTTACGCTCCATGAGCTGAAACGGTTCGACGAGGCGCTAGCAAGTTACGACCGTGCGGTGCAAGCGCGACCAGACCTCGCCGAGGGACACAGCAACCGTGGCAGAACTCTGAATGAACTGAAGCGGTTTGACGAGGCGCTGGCCAGCTTTGACCGCGCGCTCCGAGTGCGACCGGACGACGCCGGCGCGCTCTTCAATCGGGGCAACGCCCTGAAGGAACTCGATCGCTTCGAGGAGGCGCTGGCGTGCTACGACCGGGCACTCCAAGTGCGACCGAACTATGTCGAGGCGTATACCAACCGCGGTCTTGTGCTCATTGAACTGAAGCGGTTTGACGAGGCGCTGGCAAGCTATGATCGCGCGCTCCAAGTGCGACCGGACTTCGCACAGGTGCATCAGAACGAAGCCTTGGTGAGGCTCCTAACCGGCGACTTTAGCCGAGGGTGGGTTAAATATGAATGGCGGTGGAAGACTGAACCTCTAGCTCTCCGGAAGCGCAGTTACTTGCGGCCGCTTTGGCAAGGCGCTGAGGCTCTGGATGGCAAGACCATCTTGCTTCACGACGAGCAGGGATTTGGCGATCAGATCCAATTCTGCCGCTACGTCCCACTCGTCGCCGCACGCGGCGCACACGTGATCCTGGGGGTCGAGTGGCCGCTCCACGAGCTTATGACCAGCCTTGTCGGGGTGACGCAGGTTGTATCCGAGGGCGATCCCTTACCCAAATTCGACCTTCAATGTCCCTTGCTCAGCTTGCCGTTGGCGTTCGCGACGCGGCTCGAGACGATTCCGTCCGTGACGCCCTATCTGCACGCGCCGGTCCAAGCTGTAAAGAATTGGCAGACACGCCTTGAATCGAACGTCCGACCCAGAATTGGCCTGGTCTGGTCGGGCAGGCCAACGCACAGAAATGATCGAAATCGTTCGATCAGCCTGCGCTCTCTGCTACCACTTCTGGATATCGAAGCAACATTTGTGAGTTTGCAAAAGGATGTTCGCACCGACGATATGGCTGTGCTGAAGGATCAGAGCGATCTTCTGCATTTCGGCGATGCGCTGCAGAGTTTCTCCAACACTGCGGCGCTGATTGCCAATCTGGACCTGGTTATCTCTGTGGATACCAGTGTTGCTCATCTCGCCGGCGCGCTGGCAAAACCCGTCTGGGTGTTGTTGCCATTCGTCCCCGACTGGCGTTGGTTGCTCGATCGTAACGACAGCCCATGGTATCCGACTGCCCGCCTGTTTCGGCAGGATGATACACGCCAATGGGATAATGTGATCGCGCGCGTTCGTACTGCGTTGCAGGACTACCTTCGGTATGTGCTCTGAAAATCAAGTCCATTCGCCGCAGCCCCGGAGAGTCTCCTTCGGGTCAATATCGCCGAATGAGCACCTTTGGTGGCAGGTCTGTTGTCCACCCGACGAGCGATATGGAGCGACAAAGTCCGCACGGCTGAAATGTGCCGACGCGACACTGCGGCCCTTCGACCAAGCCCAAGGTTGGGGTAGCCTCAAGCTTGAACGAAACCACCACCTCGGTTCACGATGAACATTGTCCGCCGCAAGTTTCTCCGTTCGGCTGCAAGTGCCGCTGTTCTGCCGGCCCTGCCGCGCGCGGCGGCTGCGCTCGAGTATCCGATACGGCCAGTGCATGTCGTCGTCGGCCTTCCGCCCGGTCTGACGCCCGACATTGGCGCTCGAATTATTGCGCAGTCGCTGTCGGAGCGGCTCGGCCAACAATTTGTCGTCGACAACCGCCCAGGCGGCGCCAGCAACATCGCCACCGAACTCGCGGTTCGGGCGCAGCCAGACGGCTATACGCTGCTTCTGGTGGTGGCCGGCAACGCGATCGAAGCATCGATCTACAAAAATCTCAGTTTCGATTTCATTCGGGACATTGCCGCAGTTGCGAGCATCGGTCGCACGCCGTTTGTCGTGGTGATCAATCCATCTGTCCCTGCCGGAACCCTTGCCGAATTTATCGCTTATGCGAAAGCCAACCCCGGCAAGATTAATTTTGGCTCGCCTGGGATCGGCAGCGCCAATCATGTGTTCGTTGAGCTATTCAAGATGATGACTGGCGTCGATTTGGTGCATGTGCCATATCGCAGCAGCATGCTTCCGGATTTGCTTGCGGGCCAAATTCAGCTGCTGTTCGCTGCCATTCCTGGGGTCCTTGAGCAAATCCGAGCCGGCAAGCTACGAGCGCTTGCGGTGACCACAAAGACGCGTGTCAAGGTGCTGCCTGACACCCCTGCGATCGACGAAATCGTACCCGGTTATGAAGCAAGCGGTTGGCTGGGGATAGGCGCGCCAAAGGACATCCCGAACGAGCTCGTCACCACGCTTAATCGGGAAATTGACGCCGTCATCGCCGATCCGGCTGTGCGAGCACGCCTCATTGCGCTGGGCATTGAGCCGATCTCGATGGCACCCGCCGACTTCAGCAAATTCATGGCCGCTGAAGTTGAGAAATGGTCCAAGGTGGTCGCGTATGCCGGCATCAAGCCACAGTAAATGGATTGTCCTGTCTTGGCTTGGCTTGCTCGTACGCTACCCTTATCCGACCGTCGTGCGCGCCAGAACAAGCGGCCTTGAGCCACACCACAGCGGGGTGGCCTAGAGACCGGCGATCGCCTTCTTGTAATAAGAAAGATCGAAGTATTTCTCTGGCGCCGGAGTCTTACCGCCCCATTGGCCTTCGATTTCCGCGCGCAGCTTCAACACGTTCATGAAGCCCTCCATGTCGAACTGCGCATCCTTATCGAAGCCCTCATTTGGATCGACAACATAGTCATAGGCGCGCGCCGCAATGTCCGGAGGAAGCTTGACACGTTCAACTGCCAGCTGGACGGCCTCGGTCTTGTTCGCTGGATCGAGAAGCCATCGTCGACCCTCAATGATCGCTTGAAGATACCGAACCAGCACCTCGCTGTTAGCTTTCGCCCACTCGCCCATGACGACCACCGAGCCAGCTTGATAGGGACCAATTGATTTCGTTGCTGATCCGAGGTCCTTCATTCCCAAGGCCAGCAGGCGGAAATTGAACGGCACATTAATCACTGCGGCCGCAGCATGGTCCTTATCTTTGAGCATCGCGTCGATGCGTTGAGTGGTTCCCCCAGCGGAATTGACCGAGTAATCCCCCTTATTCAGGCCGGCGTTCTTTAGCGCCTTGTACAGCAGGAGTGCATAAGCGGTATCAGGTGCGTCGACCACCACTGTTTTGCCGCGCAGGTCGGAAAGAGAATTGATTTCCGGCTGGGCAATGATCCGGTTGAAACCGTTATCGCCTCCGGTGACGATGATTGCATTCTGGTGGGCGACTTCGACCATCGCGACAGCGTTATCGGCCGCAGTGTGGATAATCTGACAATCGCCTTTGGCGAGGCTGTCGCGCTGGAATTGCGAACTCGGCGTATAGACCAGATCGACAGAGAGGGCGTGCTTTGCGAACAGGCCCTTATGCTCGGCTGCGAAAATTGGGTAATTGGAGAGCCCCGGGAAAGACATGACCTTAAGCGGTGTGGGACCTTCCGCTGCCGCTCGGTGCGGCAGGCCCCAGACGCTCAAGCCTAGCGTTGCACCCCCACCCACGAGAATTTCCCGTCTCGTTGATGAAGCGTCCATGGTTCCCTCCCTTACGTGTGCCATCCGGTAGCTGCCCTTTTGAACTTCCTGACGGTGGCCTGAGGAGATAAGGGCCGTCAAGGCTGGGCTCACCCTGTTGCCAGTCTGTGGCAAGACGGACTAGTGCCGCCGGACCGAAGGTCTGCGCCGGCGGGCCATTCGCTTGCGCCCACAGCCGTTCACTGCAGTCCAGGAGTTCGGGCCAACGCCGCTTCAGTCTGATCGACCAGTTGCCGCATGATTTCCGCGACCGTTAGGATCTCTCTCACGCCGCCGGCGGTCTGGCCCGCCCACACCAGTGTTTCTCGGCGTTGCCCCCGCCGAAGTCTCTCGCCGATTTCCGCCCAAAGACGTGCGCCATTACGACGAGCTTCATCTCGTTTCATTCCCCATTCATCCAGAAACGGTGTGCGCAGGGTTCGCCCGACGGTTCCATATCCAACGGTGCCCGGCACGGGAATGATGTCGTTGATAACCTCCGCTTTCACGGCGTCCTCGGAGCGCGCCTCGATGATCGCCTGCTTCCAATCGTCATCGATCGGCGACTCTACGGAGGCAAGAAAGCGGGTACCCATGTTGACTCCGACGGCTCCCAGCATCAGGGCCGCAGCAATACCCCGCCCATCATAGATACCGCCCGCAGCGACAACTGGAACCGGTGACACAGCATCCACGACCTGCGGCACGAGCGCCATCGTGCTGATGGTGCCGCCATAACCGCCGGCCTCGGTGCCTTGCGCGATAATCACATCGACCCCGTGTTCGGCTGCCTGGATGGCTTGTGCGACCGTTGTGACCTGCAGCATGACGCGAGACCCTACGTCATGGGCCTGGCGGATCAAATCGCCCGGATCGTCCAACGCGAAGGAAATGACGGCAGGGCGAGCTCGCAACGTGTGCCGAAAGCTCTCAACGTCCAAGGTTTGCGGAATGTGATTGATCGCGAAGTGGCGATTGGTCAGGGTGGGTAATCGGTCAATGTCCCGCTTGACCACGTCGGCGGAGCGAAAAAGTGACCCAACGCTCCCAAGGCCACCTTCATTGGAGACCGCTGCGGCGAACTCAGCCGACGTGGCGCCCGCCCCCATCCCTGCCAGTATGATTGGTACATCGATGCCGAGGAGATCGCAGAGCCGCGTCCTGAGCATATTCTCCTCCTCAATCGGTTCAGTGCGTTATGAAGAACGCTAGATTGTTAGCACAACGTCTGAACGCGATCATGCAAGGGCAAGCACGACTTGAATCGCCAATCATCGCCAATCATCCTCTCGGCATCACAACGACCGCTTTTGGTCAATCGATACCGATTTACGTACTCTCAGCACGCCTGTTTGTCGCTCCCAAAAGCAAATGTGCTGAGCAGCTTGCGATGTCTCCACTTTTACCAGGAAGACACCTCTTGCACCGTAGCAAACGACCTATTCGATCACCTTGTCGGCGATCGCCAGCAAGGATTGGGGCACATTGAGGCCGAGCGTCTTCGCGACCTTGAGATTGATCACGAGCTCAAATTTGGTCGACTGCAGAACCGGAAGATCGCCGGGCTTCTCGAGGCGGACTTGGCCAACCAAGTTTGACCTGACGATCCGTCAAGGCTCTTCACAAGGTCGCACTTCGGCGACGACAAATCCGCCGCTCTGACGCACCCCACCACCATCTTGTTTTAATGTGCTAGACTCTTTTGCCTTGCGAAGAAATCGCCGCTTCATGAAAATCTTCCGGCAGCGATTTTGACGCCGCGAGGATCCGGTGAAGCGCCTTGTTGAGGGGACGGATCGCGGCGGGAGCTGTTGATGGGGGGATTGGACACAAGAGCGGTGTTTCGCGGCCTTGCCGCGGCGATCGGCGTGCTCGCTTTGGTCTGGCTCGCCCTCTGGTATTTCATTCCGGCGCCGCCGACGAGCCTCACCTTGTCGGTCGGGCCGAAAGGCGGCGCGTTTGATCAACTCGGCGAACTTTACCGGCAAAAGCTCGCCAGCCATCACGTCACGCTCAATCTGAGATATTTTGACGTCGGGAATGAGGGAGTGCGGCTTATCAACAATCCGAAATCCGGGGTCTCGGCGGCATTTTTCTTCACCGGGCAAACCAACGCCGCTGAATCGCCGGACCTCTTGTCGTTGGGGCGCATCGATAATGCGCCATTGTGGATTTTCTACCGCGCGGCGGTGCCAATCGATCGGCTCGCACACCTCAAAGGCAAGAAGATCAATGTCAGTCCCGGCGTGGCGAAATTGGTCGGAGAGATTCTTGCCGCACATGGGGTCAACGCCGGCAACGCGACGATTTCGGCGCTGCTCATTCCAGCGGCGGTGAAGGCATTGCGGAATGGCGATGTCGACGTTGTCTTTCTGCCGGCGGTTCCGATGGATAGCCCGGTCATTCAATCGCTACTGCACGATCCGCGCGTTGGCCTGATGAGCGTCACGCAGGCCGATGCCATCACGCGACTATTTCCCGCGCTGCATCGACTGGTCCTGCCGCAGGGCGTAATTGACTTGGAGAACGATATTCCCGCCGCCGATGTGAACCTGATCGGCTCCAGCAACGTTGTCGTCGTCCGCAAAGACCTGCATCCCGAACTGATCTATCTGCTCGCGCAGACGTTGAAAGAAGTGCACGGCGGCGCGGGAATCTTTCAAAACGCGGGCGAGTTTCCGACGCAGGTCGATCCAGAATTTCCGATGGCGCAGGAAGCCGTCGACTATTACCGAAACGGACCGTCATTTCTGCAGCGCTATTTGCCGTTCTGGATGATCAACTACGCGAAACGCCTCGCGGCGATCATCGTGGCGGCAGTTGCGGTCGTCATCCCGATATTCACTTATGCGCCGAGGCTCTATCACTGGCTGATAGGCGCTCGCTTGATGAAATTGTACCGCCGCCTGCGAGACATCGAGGCCGAACTGGAAGCGCAACTCACCGCGGCTCAGATCGAAGCCGTGCAGGAGAAGCTGGAAGGCATTTATCGCGCGGCACGAATTCTCCCGATGCGACATTCGGACTTGTTCATCAATTTGATGACGCATATTCGTCTCATGCGGATGGAACTTGCTGCGCGCCTGGCCCTGGTGCGTGACTGAGTGTTGGTGCGCCAGTTGCAGAAATTTTGGGTGGCGCCAAGACTTCTGATCTCCCCGTCATGCGGCCGACGCGATTCGAACTAGTGATCAATCTCAAGACGGCGAAATCGCTCGGAATCGCTATCCCGCCGCAGCTTCTGGCGACCGCGGATGAAGTGATCGAATAAAAGGCCCCGTCTCGCGCGCGATCGCCTCCATGGCGGCCGATCATTCCACACGATAATATTGACGGCCCCGTTGATGGTCTTGGGTCGCGGCCGTTGGCCGGTAGGCCTGACCTCATGAGCCTGGGGGCAGATGAGAGGGATCACGCAATGGAACGGAAGACAACATCAACCGGCATCGATCGCCGCACGCTGGTTACGGGCATGGCGGCAGCGCCGGCTCTCGTGTTTACCCAAAAAGCCTTTGCGCAGCAGAATCCGATAACGGCGATCGATATTGCGCTCGAACCTGACGCGACGATGATTCAGCACGCCAAGGACGCCAATGCGCGGCTGCTGAAGTCTTTCTCCAAGGGCTTTGCGCTCGACGAGACACACCACCCGCACGTCAGCATGTTGCAGCAGTTCGTCCGCACCGACGATCTGGACAAGATATTTGCGGCGGCGAACGCGATCGTGGTCAAGGAAAAGCCTACGGCATGGACGCTGAAGGCGTTCAAGTATTACTACATTCCGGACCGGCCGTTCGGCCTCGCGGGAATTGTCGCCAAACCGACCGAGGACCTGCATCGGCTGCAAGATGAACTCATTGCGGCGGTCAAGCCCTACACCGTGAAGACCGGAACCCCCGCGGCCTTCTACAGCGAGGTCGGCGGCCGCGACATTCAAAAATCGCTGATCGAGTACGTCGCCTACTTCGTCAAGATCGCTGCAGGCAAGCGTTTCAATCCCCATGTGACGATCGGCGTCGCAATGGAAAAATACTTGAACAAGATGCTGGCGGAGCCGTTCCCGTCGTTCACGTTCTCGCCCGCCGGCGCGTCGGTCTATCAACTCGGCAGCTTCGGCACGGCGCGCAAAGAACTCAAGGCGTTGACGGTGTCGGCTTGACAGCGGGGTGATGGCGCCTCGCGATGCGCTGCGACAGCCGCCCAGCGCGTACCGTCACGCCGGTAACCCGAACATCAACCGGCATGCCGGGCACGTGTGCTGCCCCGCCGGCATCATCGTGTAGACTTTGAGATTCGGTCACACAGAAACTCAATCACGGCGCGCACCCTCTTGGTGTGTGTGAGGTCCCGATGCACGAGAACGAAAAGCTCCATTGCCAATACCTTTTCGGGCGGAAGCAGGCGAACGAGATCAGGGTCCTTATCAGCAGATAAGGAGGGCAGGATCGCCAAGCCCACCCCTGCTTTGCATGCAGCGTAGTGAATGCGCATTGAGTTTGCTTCGAACGCCACAACTGCGTCGCCAGCATGTTCGGCAAGCCACGGACCGCCACGGAAATGGGCGCATTCCTCGGTCCAAGAGATGATGTGAAGATCAGACAACTTGCTGAGTTCCGGCTCCAGGTTGTGCGCTTTGGCATAGGACTTAGCGGCGTAAAGCCCGCATTTCCACCAGCCAGCATGTCGGATCAAAAGATCGTTCTGCACCGGCCGCACGGTACGCAAGGCGATATCTGCTTCTCGACGGCCCAAATTTGCCAGGCGCGTATCACCGACAAGCTCAAGAACGATCTCAGGATATCGCACTCGAAATTCGCCAAGTAGCGGCGCTACCAGGTGTGTTGCAATCTCATCGGTTGTCGTCACGCGGACTTTTCCTGACGGGCGCAGATCGCGGCCAAGCACTTCGCGCTCTACTTTCAGTACTGCGTCTTCGACCTCCTCAGCTCTGATACGAATCGCGTCCCCGTTCTGAGTAAGCGAGTACCCGGTTTGATTTCGGCGAAATAGACGGGCCCCCAATTTGCTTTCCAGGGCGGTAATCCGCCGGCCCACAGTTGCAGGACTGGTTTTTAGACTACGCGCAGCGTCCGCAAGGCTTCCGGACCGTGCAACGGCAAGAAAATGCTTGAGGTCATCCCATTCCATGAGGGATTCAAAATTGAACGGCGGGTGTTCAATTATTGATGTATGGCCCGGAACTTTCAAGCTGCTAGATTCGCGAGCTCCGACACAGTCGTCCCGCAATGAAACTCCGCGAGTCCACCATGAAGCTTTTCCACCGTAGGCAATTTTTGCACCTTACTGGGGGCGCTGTGGCGCTGCCGGGACTGTCCGTCATCGCGACGGCACAATCCTATCCAACCCGGCCTGTGCACATCATCGCCGGATTTCCTGCCGGCGGCCCGGTGGATTTTGGCGCTCGCATAGCAGGCGAAATCTTGTCCGAGCGCCTGGCTCAAAACTTTCTGGTCGAAAATCATCCCGGTGCAGCCGGAAACATAGCCGTTGAGATGGTCATGCGATTGCCCGCTGACGGCTATACACTGCTGGCGGTGGGCCCTCCTGCCGCAATAAACGCGACGCTGTATCAGAACCTCGCTTTCGACTTCCTCAAAGATCTGGCGCCGGTGGCCGGAGTACTCAGCGTGCCCTATGTCATGGAGGTCACGCCGTCATTGCCGGTCAAGACAGTTAAGGAATTTATCGCTTACGCCAAGGCCAATCCGGGGAAAATCAATTTTTCCTCGAGCGGCAATGGCACTGGCCAGCATATTGCGGGCGAGATGTTTAGAGCAATGACAGGCGTTGATATGGTGCACGTCCCCTACCGTGGCACTCCGGACGCTCTGGTCGACTTGATGGCCGGTCGAGTTCAGATGATGATCGATCCGATCTCTTCGTCGATTGAGCACATAAAAGCTGGCAAGTTGCGTGCGCTCGCTGTGGCGAGCCTCACTCGATCGAACGCACTTCCGGAACTCCCGACTGTCGACGAATTTGTTCCCGGGTTTGAAATGACCGCCTGGTATGGCGTTTGTGCGCTGAAGAAAACGCCTGCCGATATCGTCAACAGGCTCAACGACGAGATCAACGCCGGGCTTGGGAAAACCGCGATGAAGGAGCGTATTGCCGGTCTAGGCGCTGAACCACTTATCGGCCCGCCTGCCGAATTTGGAAAGCGCATCGCAAAAGACACAGAGAAATGGGGCGAAGTGATCCGGACCGCCCACATTACGGCGACGTGAATTAAGAGCACGCTGAAGTCGCAGGGCCTGATGGTCGACTGCTGTGCCTGACAATAAACGCCGAGGTCGGAACTATGAGATGACAGACACCGCTCATGACTTCGATGACGCCGCCGCATACGAGCAATTCATCGGGCGCTGGAGTCGGAGCGTGGGCGGCGTGTTTTTGCAATGGCTGGCACCCCCACCGCACTTGCAATGGCTGGATATCGGCTGCGGCACAGGCGTCTTCACCAAATTGATATGCGACAGGTATGCGCCAAAAACGGTTTTTGCGAGCGACCCTTCGGAAGCGCAGATAGAATATGCAACACGTCAGTCGATAGCGCAGCGAGCGGAGTTCCATGTCGCAGATGCTCAGGCGCTCCCGTTCGCAGACTCAAGTTTCGACATCGTCACCGCAGCGCTGGTCATCAATTTTATTCCAGACCGTCTTCTGGCTCTCGCCGAGATGCGCCGCGTTCTGCGTGCTGGCGGAACGGTAGCCGGTTACGTCTGGGACTTTGCGGCGGAGCTTGCTCCAGGGTGGCCCTTACGCCTGGCTATGCGGAAGGTCGGCGTCAACGCTCCTAACGTGCCGGGCACTGAGGATACAAGAGCCGAATCGCTTCGGAGACTTTTCAAGCGAGCGAAGTTCGAATGCATCGAGACCAAAACCATCGACGTCACACAATCGTTCCCCTGCTTCAAGGATTATTGGCGAGCACTATCGTCGAGCTATGGCCCCACGACCAAAATAATCAATGCAATGAATGATGCGGCTCGCGCGAGGTTGGCAGAAACGGTTCAAGCCATATTGCCGTTCGGCGAAAACGGCAAGATTCAATATTGGGCGCGCGCCAATGCGATTAAAGCCGTTGTTCGACCTGAGCCGACAAGACGGTCGTGCTGCGACATCGGCCAGGGAAGCCGTAAGTGATGTCGGCAATCCGGACATCGGCCAGACATGCCGCGGGGATCGCCAAAGGCGGTAATGACGTTTCACGTCATCGCGCCGGATCATTTTCGGTGCCGCGCAACGGCCCGCCAGTGTGGTAGGCTCAATTGCTGTCCAGACGATCGGGGTCCACGGCGTGAGGGATGAGGTCGATGCTGCGTTGGCGGCGATGGTCAGTCAGCAGGCGGACGCCGTCTATGTCGAAGGGACTTTGCCCCGCAAGCTCACCATCGATCTGGCGCTTGAACATCGATTGCCGGCCGCCGGAGTGAGCCCTTTTGCTCGCGAGGGCGACCTGATTTCGTACTCCATGACGGGGACATGGCCCCCTACGCAGTCAAAGGACGCCTTTTCGCCGTCCTCTGGGTGCGGGTCAGGCCATCCAGAACGGCTTGTCACCTTTAAAGTCGGAACGCGACAGGCCCATGTCTTGCAACGATCTGTCGCTGAGCGACATCAATTCCGACCTCGAACGCAACCGCCGCTGCCATTGGCTCATGGTGCTCAAAAACCCGGAGGCTCGATTTCGCGAACTACGCAGGATCGATGCTGTCATGGCACACTCCCCTTGTGCCGCTAACCATAGTCCGGGCGTTCGGACAACAATGTGATTGCCAGCACAGAAGAGCGCTTTCTGGTGCCCTCCGGCGCTACACGGGTCGCACAGCCTCAAGGGCCAAAAACGGGGCCGGTCTTGATCCAAAGGCCGTCATTATAAGCCCCGCACCGAGACAGGCTTGGCCTGGGTGGGAGATTATGACTTGCAGCGTGAGGATCACGAAGCCGCGTTATCAAGCGTCACTTTCCGGGCGGCTTGTAGACGCTCCGAATTTGCCGGGCCTTTTGTTGGGCAGCCCGCACCTCGTCCGGCGTGAGCAGCCGTGTCAGCTTCAAATTCTGAACGCCGCCGCCGGCCACGGCAATCGCGGCGACCGAGGCGGCCGAATTGGGGTCAGGCACGTCGAAGATCACCATCACGCCCGGACCTTCCGCGGGGTAGAAATACACGGAAACGAGTTTGCCGCCGGCCGCATCCATGAGTTTCGCGATCGCCTCGGCACGATTGGTATTCGGATCATCCAGCATCGCGTTGATAGCCTGCGGGGTGTATTGCGCGGTGATGCAGAACAACATTGATTCCTCCTGTGCTGAAAGCCGGGATCAGATCCCTTCCAAAGCCTGGCCGCCCGTTGTCCGTTCTAGCCGCTCAAAAGGTTGGCAATCTTATCAGCGCGATCAGATGCGTACTACGAGCTTGCGTCGTCTTATTCCGTCGAGGTGGAAATTGAGGCGGACAGCTTTCGGGGCCAGATCCGGCATGGCCACACCCGCTGCCTGCGCGCTCTTGATGCAGATGATCCCGTCTCGGTCATCAGCAGCCAAATTTTGCGGTGCTGCATCGTGGCTTCATCTTCCGGCAAAACGGGTACACTCCGCTCCTCGTGATCCCCGGCTGCCAAGTTAGGTCGCCGCAGCGGGGCCGACAGAGCGGCCGGGAAAGAGCGGCAACAATGATGGATATCCTGTTCAACGGCGTCGGATGGACAGACCTTGCACTCGCGCTCAACCGCATCGCGGTCGGGACGTTCTTCATGCTGTCGGGCTATCACAAGCTGTTCAACGCCGAGCGCCACCGCACCGTCGTCGATGAATTCAAGGCGCTCGGCATTCATGCGGTGGGCTTCAATCAATGGTGGGTGCCGCTGGTCGAGTTCGCCGCCGGCGGCGCCGTCGTTGTTGGACTGCTGGCGCCGCTCGCCGCTCTTGGCCTGCTGTTCCTCATCCTCGTCGCCATCGTCACGTCGGGGCCGCAGCGGATCAAACTCTACAAGCCGATCGATGAAGCGGACCGGATCGACGATTGGCTCTATCTGCCCGAGGTCCTCTATGTCTTCATGCTGATCGTGGTTGTCTCGGCCGGCGCCGGGCCTTACAGCCTCGATGCCCTGGTTCTGCGCGTGATCAACGGG
>Ga0335085_10002666_pt1 | contig 32775 bp, 24 predicted proteins | sample Lox_Sample_45_FD_206712 | JGI IMG/M metagenome (GOLD analysis project Ga0335085, IMG submission 206712) | Soil microbial communities from Loxahatchee National Wildlife Refuge, Florida, United States - Lox_Sample_4.5 | ecosystem: Environmental > Terrestrial > Soil > Wetlands | place: USA... | reverse complement strand
CCCTCGAAGACGCTTCCCGGATCCTCGAAGCCGGGCGAATCCTACCACCCTGGGATCGGAAGAAACCGCACGGGATCAGCACGTTACCCGGTCCTGGCGGCTCCGGCCGCGCCCCGTGATAGGCTCTGTCTGAGTCCATTCGGACTCAACTTCTCAGCCCTTAGGCCACTCGCCATGTCCCGCTCGATCGTCTTGAAGACCGCCGTCCCCGGCCCCCGCTCGGTCGCGCTTGCCGCCCGCCGCCAGAATGCCGTCCCCCGGGGCATCGCCCATTCGACGCCCGTCTTCGCCGAGAGAGCGGAGGGGGCCCTCGTCACGGATGTGGACGGCAACACCTTCATCGACTTTGCGGGAGGCATCGGAACGTTGAACGTCGGCCATGCCAATCCTGACGTTGTGCGCGCCGCCTCCGAGCAACTCCAGAAGCTGACCCATGCCTGCTTCAGCGTGGCTCCGTACGAGGGTTACGTGGCCGTGGCGGAGAAGCTCAACCAAATGGCGCCCGGCGCCTTCCCCAAGAAAACGATGCTCGCCAACAGCGGCGCCGAGGCGGTGGAGAACGCCGTCAAGATCGCCCGCAGCTTCACCGGGCGCGAGGCCGTCGTCGTCTTCGATCATGCCTTTCACGGCCGCACTCTGCTGACGATGAGCATGACGAGCAAAGTGCGCCCCTACAAGTTCGGCTTCGGTCCCTTCGCGCCCGAGGTCTACCGGCTGCCGTATCCCTATGCCTATCGCGGCCCATTCCCCGACGCCGCCGCTTACGAGGCGGCGGTCGAGGAGTTCTTCTTCACCCAGGTCGCGGCCGAGAAGGTGGCTTGTCTGGTACTCGAGCTCGTCCTCGGAGAAGGGGGCTTCGCCGTCGCGCCTCCCGAGGCCGTGTCCTTCCTCGCCCGGCTCTGCAAGGCCCGCGGCATTCTCCTCGTCGTGGACGAGGTCCAGACGGGATTCGGCCGCACGGGCCGGATGTTCGCGTGCGAGCACTACGGAGTCGAGCCGGATCTTTTGACGATGGCCAAGTCGTTGGGCGGCGGCCTGCCGATTTCCGCCGTCACCGGCCGGGCGGAAGTCATGGACCACGCGCCCGTCGGGGGGCTGGGCGGCACCTACGCCGGCAACCCCGTGGCCTGCGCGGCCGCCCTCGCGGCGCTGGAGTTCATGGAGAAGAGGCGCCTGCCGGAACGCGCCGCCGAGATCGGCCGGAGGGTCGAAGAGCGCTTCCGCTGCCTCTACGACCGGTTCGCCTTCATCGGCGACGCGCGAGGCCTGGGGGCCATGCGCGCCCTGGAGCTCGTCGTCGACCGCGAGAGCAAGGAGCCCGACAAGGAGCGCACGAACCGGGTCGTCCGGAAGGCCTACGAGAACGGTCTGATCCTGATCTCGGCCGGCACCCACGGCAACGTCATCCGGACACTCATGCCACTGGTGATCACCGATGAGCAGCTCCAGGAGGGGCTGGAGGTCCTGGAGCATGCGCTCGCATAGGCGGCGACGGTTCTTCTTCTCGGTCGCAGACTCTTAGGCGGACCCGACTCGCCCGACAAAGGATCTCTCAAGAGACGGGAAGTGGGGTCACCATGGATACCAAAGAAATCCTGAAAGAGTCTCAGCGCTGGCTGGACATCATCTCGACGCCGGACTTCTCGGAGGAGCAGAAGGCGAAGATCGTCGCGGACACCGTCGACAACTTTTCCTTCTATTACAACCGCGGCTATCTCGACTACCGCAAGTCGGTCATCGAGATGCGCGACAGCCCGGCCCTCGAGTGGGAGGGCCAGGGCTCGATGTTCCGCGACATCATGGGCCGCGAGTTCATCGACTGCCTCGGCGGCTACGGAATCTATAGCGCGGGCATCCGCCACCCCAAGATCGTGAAGGCGGTCGCCGACCAACTCGCCCGAATGCCCCTTTCCAGTCAGGAGCTGCTCGACCCCCTCCGCGGGGCGTTGGCGGAGCTCTTGGGCGAAATTGCGCCGGGCGACCTTCAGTACTCCTTCTTCATCAACAACGGCACCGACGCCATCGAGGGCGCCATCAAGCTCGCGCGCCTCTTCACGGGGAAATCGAACTTCATCTCCTCCCTGCGGGGCTTCCACGGGAAGAGCTGCGGCTCGCTCTCGCTGCTCGGCAAGTGGGAGTACCGGGAGCCGTTCCTGCCGCTCCTGCCCGGAATTCAATTCGTCGAATTCGGCGACGCCGATGCGGTGATCGACGAGCTCTACAAGTCGGACGCGACGAGCAAGGGTGTCGCCGCCGTGATCATGGAGCCGGTGCAGGGAGAAGCGGGAGCCATCGTCCCCCCGGACGACTTCTGGCCCCGGATCCGCAAGGCCTGCGACGAGTACGGTGCGCTGCTGATCGCCGACGAGGTTCAGACGGGTCTCGGCCGCACGGGCAAGATGTTCGGGGTGGAGCATTGGAAGACCGTGCCCGACATCATGTGCTTGGGCAAGGCGCTCGGCGGCGGCGTGATGCCCCTGTCGGCGTTCATTTCGACTCCCAAGATCTGGAACGTTTTGGAGACGAACCCGTTCATTCACACTTCGACGTTTGGCGGAAACCCCCTCGCCTGCGCGGCCGGGATCGCCGCCGTGAACGTGACGCTCGAGGAGGATCTGCCCGCGCAGGCGGCCCGCAAGGGCAAGTACTTTCTCGGCCAGCTCATCGCGCTGCAGCTCACCTACGATCGCATCATCCGCAAGGCTCGGGGAAAGGGCCTGCTCCTCGGCCTCGAGTTCGCCAACACGGTGATCGGGTACAAGGTGGTCTCCGGTCTCTTCAAACGAGGCGTGCTCGTCGCGGGCACTCTCACCAATTCGAAGGTCGTCCGGATCGAACCGGCGCTGAACATCCCCGACCCGCTCATCGACAAGGTTCTCGATGCCCTGGAGGAGACGCTCAAGGAGGTGGACCAGACGACTCCGGACATCACGCCCGACAGCGACGAGTAGACGGATGCGTGTCGCTCTTCTCGGGGCCGGCGGAGCCATGGCGTCGGTGGTCCTCAAGGACCTGCTCGAGTTCGCGCCGGATGTCTCGGTCACGCTCGCGGACCGGCGGCCCGTCGTCGCCACGGATCCACGGGTCCGTTGGGTCGCAGCAGACGTTCGCGACGAGGCGGCAACGGCCCGCCTGCTCGAGGGTCACGACGTCGTCTTGAACTGCGTCACCTATTACTTCAACATGCCGGTCATGCGCGCGGCACTCTCGGCGGGCGTTCCCTATGCCGACCTGGGAGGCCTGTACCACGGCACCCTCGAGCAGTTCGCCCTGGACGAAGAGTTCCGACGCGCCGGCGTGCCGGCGGTGCTCGGCATGGGCTCGACCCCGGGGATCACCAACGCCATGGCCGGGGAGCTCGCCCAGGGGCTCGATACGGTCGAGGCAATCCACGTCCGAGTCGGATGCATCGACCGAAAAGCCGCCGGCCCGCTTCCGGTGCCGTACGCGCTCGACACGATTCTCGACGAGTTCTCGCTCGAGCCGATGGTCTTTCGCGACGGCCGGCCGGAGGCGGTCGCTCCGATGAGCGGAGAAGAGACGATCGTGTTCCCGCAGCCCATCGGCCAAGTCCGCGCCTTCTACACGCTGCACTCCGAGGTCGCCATGTTTCCGCGGTCCTTTCCGGATCTCCGAGAGTCGAGCTTCAAGGTCGCCTTCGACCCCGAATTCACCGTCAAGATGCGGTTCCTGGTCGAGCTGGGCTTCGCCTCCCGGGAACCCCTCGCAGGCGGCGGCTCACCGCGAGACGCGCTTCTCGCGTTGGCCGCGAAGCTGCCCCGGCCAGCTGCCGAGCCCGACGACTGCGACGTCCTCCGCGTGGACGTCTCCGGGACAAGCCAGGGGCGCGCGACCCGGGCCCGCGCCGAACTGACGGTTCATCCGCACCCCGACTGGAGGGTCGGCGCAGGCGCGCTCGACACCGGTGTGCCTCTCTCGATCGTGGGACAGATGCTCGCGCGCCGAGAGATCGCCCCGTCCGGCGTGCTCTGTCCCGAAACGGTTCTGCCGAACTCCTCCTTTTTCGGCGAGCTCGAGCGCCGGGGCATGCGCGCGAGGTTCGAGCCGGATTCGAGGAGCCAGTAGTGAGGAGAACACCTTGAGCATCGAATCGATCAACCCCTCCACGGGCGCGCTCTTGCGCCGCTTCGAGCCCCTCCCCGCAGGCGAGCTGGCTCGCCGTGTGGTCGCCGCCAGCGAGACTTTTCGAAAATGGCGGGAAACCCCGTTTGCCGAGCGGTCGGCGCTGATGAAGCGGGCCGGGGAGCTGTTGGAGTCGGAGAAGGCGCGCCATGGAGAGTTGATGACTCTCGAGATGGGCAAGCCCATCGGCGCGGCGGTCGCCGAGGCCGAAAAGTGCGCGTGGGTCTGCCGGTACTACGCCGAGAACGCCGAGCAGTTCCTCGCCGACGAGAAGGTCGAAACCGACGCCTCTCAGAGCTTCGTCCGATATCAGCCGCTCGGAACCGTCCTGGCGGTCATGCCTTGGAACTTTCCTTTCTGGCAGGTCTTCCGGTTCGCCGCGCCGGCCCTCATGGCGGGCAACGTCGGCCTGCTCAAGCACGCCTCCAACGTGCCGCAATGCGCGATCGCGATCCAAGAGATCTTCGAGCGCGCCGGCTTTCCCGAGGGCGTGTTCCAGACCCTCTTGATCGGCTCCTCGCGCGTCGGAGCCCTCATCGCCGATCCGAGGATCCAGGCGGTCACGCTCACCGGAAGCGAGGCGGCCGGGATGGCGGTGGGGCGGGCCGCCGGCGGCGAGATCAAGAAAGTCGTTCTCGAGCTCGGGGGCAGCGATCCCTTTCTCGTGATGCCTTCAGCCAACCTCGAGGCCGCCGCCTCGACCGCGGTCAAGGCCCGAACGCTCAACAACGGCCAGTCCTGCATCGCCGCCAAGCGTTTTCTGATCCACCGCGACATCGCCGCGGAGTTCACGCATCGCTTCGTCGAGAAGGCGGCGGCGCTGAAGATCGGCGATCCCATGGACCCGGCGACGGAGATCGGTCCCCTGGCGACGCCGGCAATCCGCGCGGAAGTCGACGCTCTGGTTCAGAAGACCATCGGGGCCGGCGCCAAGCTGCTTCTCGGCGGCCGGCCCCTCGACCGGCCCGGGAACTTTTACGCCCCGACCGTCCTCGCCGACGTTCCGGGGGGCAGCCCGGGCGCCGACGAGGAGATCTTCGGCCCCGTGGCGAGCCTCTTCCGATTCGATAGCCTCGAAGAAGGAATCGCGCTCGCCAACCGGACCCGGTTCGGCCTCGGAGCCTCGGCCTGGACCCAGGACAGCGCCGAGCAGAATCGGCTGATCTCGGGCATCGAGGCCGGCGCCGTCTTCATCAACGGCATGGTCAAGAGCGATCCGCGCCTCCCCTTCGGCGGCGTGAAGAAGTCCGGCTTCGGCCGGGAGCTCTCGGAGCACGGCATCCGGGAGTTCGTCAACGTCAAGACGGTGTGGGTGGCATGAATCGCCCGTCGGGCCGGCCGCAGCCGGGCGAGTATGCGCCCTACGCGCAGGATGACGTCGCGCTCGTGCAGGGCGAGGATGCCGGCGGCGCTCTGGCGGCCCAGCTTCCCGAGACCCTGGCGCTGCTCTCCTCCGTGGACGAGCGCCGCGCCACGCGCTTCCGCTATGCGCCGCGAAAGTGGACCATCAAGCAGATCGTGGGGCATCTCTCCGACGACGAGCGGATCTTCGTTTACCGGATGCTGTGCCTGGCGCGCGGCGACCGGCGCGTGCTGCGCGGGTTCGACGAGAAGGCCTACATGCGTCGCGCCGGCTTCAACGACCGTCCCTTTTCCGAGCTGCTCGATGAGCTCTCGGCGGTGCGGGCGGCGACACTGGCGTTTCTGCGCGGCCTGCCGGACGAGGCCTGGGCCCGCAGCGGAACCGTCAACGGGTACCCCGCCACCGTCCGCGGCCTCGCCTTTCACGTGGCCGGGCACGAGCTCCATCACCGGAGGATCCTTCGGGAGCGCTACCTCGCCGGTTGACGACGCGCTATTTGCGCCAGTCTTCGTCGTCTCGCCGCCCCCGTTCCGACGGTCAGCTCGGCAGAAAGCTCGCCCCGACCGTCTGCGCGATGCGGGCCATGACGTGCTTGACCTGCGAGTAATCCTCCAGGGCGTACATCGACATGTCCTTGCCGTATCCGGACTGCTTGTAGCCGCCGTGCGGCATCTCGGAAACGAGCGGCAGATGATCGTTGATCCAGACGGTGCCGAAGCGTAGGCGGCGCGCGGCGTTCAAGGCGCGGTTGACGTTGGAGGTCCAGACGGAGGCCGAGAGGCCATAGTCGACGTCGTTGGCCCAGCGCAAGGCCTCCTCGTCGTCGCGAAACCGCGTCACGCTGATGACGGGACCGAAGACCTCCTTCTTGACGATCTCGTCGCCCTGCTCGGCGTCGGCGACGATCGTCGGCTGCAGCCAGTAGCCCTTCCCCGCCCTCGCGCCGGCACCGGTCAGAACTCGGACGTGCCCCGTTGCCTTCGCGCGGTCCAGGAAGCCGGAGACCCGTTTCCGGTGCTCGGCCGAGATGACCGGTCCCATGTTGGTCGCCTCATCCTTGATGTCGCCAACCTGTAGCGATTGGACGGCCGGCACCAGATCCGACAGCAACTTGTCGTAGATGCGCTGGCTCGCATAAAGACGGCACGCCGCCGTGCAGTCCTGTCCGCTATTGGCAAAGCCCGCCATCTTGATGCCGGGGATCACCAGATCCATGTCGGCGTCGTCGAAGATCACGACCGGAGCCTTGCCGCCGAGCTCCAGGTGAACCTTCTTGAGCGTCGAGGCCGCGGCCTTCGCCACTTCCCTTCCCGTTGCGACGTCCCCGGTCAGGGACACCATGTTGACCTTCGGGTGGCGCACCAGGCCGGCGCCCACCGGCTCGCCGTGTCCCGTGATCACGTTGAAGACTCCCGGCGGAAAGACGTCCGCCGCGAGCTCGGCGAGCCTCAGAGAGGTCAGGGGCGTTTGCTCGGAGGGCTTCAAGACGACCGTGTTTCCCGCCGCAAGCGCCGGGCCGATCTTCCAGACCGCCATCATGAGCGGGTAGTTCCAGGGAGCGATCGAGCCCACGACTCCGACGGGCTCCCGGCGGATGATGCTCGTGTAGCCGGCCAGGTACTCGCCCGCGGCCCGCCCCTCCAGGCAGCGGCAAGCGCCGGCGAAGAACCGCAGGTTGTCGACGAGAAAGGGGATCTCCGACCGAGCGAGCCCGATGGGCTTTCCGACGTTCTCGGACTCCAGTTGCGCCAGCTCCTCGGCGTGCTGCTCGATCCGGTCCGCGAGCTTCAACAGCATCAGGCTGCGCTCGCCCGGGGTCGAGTCCATCCACTTCTCGAAGGCTCCGGCCGCGGCCTCGACCGCGCGGTCGACGTCGCGCTCCGAACCCCTCGGCACGCGCGCGATCGCCTCCTCGCTCGAAGGATTGAGGATGGGCTCGTCCTGACTGTCGACGGCATCCACCATCTTGCCGTTGACGAAATTCTTGTAGCTCTTCATGGCCGAAGGGCTCCTTTCGCTCGGACGCGGAATCCTATCGCAGCGAATGTTCCGAGCACGGCCTCCACGCTGCGGAGGCGCCGACCCGCCCGCTCCGCCTCGCGAGGACGCTAGAAGCTGACGCGGACTCCCAGGCGCAGCGTGCGCGCCTGCTGGTACGTATTCGGCTGCCCGTAGTGAGCGTTCGTCGGTGTGGGCAAATCGTTGTTGACCTGCTGGGTCGCCCAGACCTGGTCGATCGTGAGCGCGGCCTGGCGGTTGAGCAGATTGAAGGCGTCCGCCAGGAAGTGGACGACGACCGGACCCAGGGCGAGCCCGTAGTCGAGATGCATGTCGATCTCGTAGATGTTCGGCGAGTGTCCTTCGGATCCGCGCGGCAAGATGAAGGTCTCCGGTCCGCCGTAGCCGTCCCACCACCCGACTCGCGAGAGCGGTGTGCCGCTCAGGTAGTAGGCCGACATCGCGAGCGTGAGATTGAAAGGAAAGACGTATGCGGCCTGGAGCTTCGCCTGACTTTGCCGGTCGAGAGTCAGGTTGCCGGTCGAGTTGACGACGAACTCGGGATAATCGAAGTCGTCGGTGATGTTCGGGTCCTTGGCGTTGAATCCGCCGATCGCCCGGAAGCTGCCGTCGAAGTTGCCTTCCAGACTCGAATAGAGATAGCTCGCATAGAGCATCCAGTGGTCCGAGAGTCGCTTCTGGACCGCCAGCTGGACGCCGCGGAAATAGCGGCGGGCGTTGGGGAAGGCCTGCCCGTTGTAGCAGGGGAAGGCGAAGTCCGGAGGGCACGGGGTGACGGTGCTGTTGCCGGGGTTGAAGAAGGCGTAGTTGTCGCAGACATCCACCGGAACGCACGTGTCCTCGAGCACACTGCGCATGGCGCGGAAGATCCCAGTCACCCCGATCGTCCAGTCATTTCCAACCTGACGCTCGACTCCGAAGAGGATCTCCTGCATGTACTCGGTGCTGATGAGCGGATCGATCTCGTTGACGGCGGCACCTTTCAAGGCCGTCGGATAGTCGGCGTCGATCAGCTCCTGGCTGGGAACGACGGACACCGGATCGAAATTGAAGGTCGTCGCGTCCCGTTCGCCGTTCAACGACCGGATGTTCATGTCCATCGGGATGGGCTCGACGAACTCGCCGTAGGAGGCGAACGCCTTGGTCTTTCCGTCGTTTAAGAAGTCCCAGGTGACGCCGACCCGCGGCGACCAGTGATCGATGTTGATGTACGTCGTCAGCCCATTCGGGGTGAGCGAGCCGGGCTCGCCCAGGTATTGCTCCCCCTTGATGAGCTGTCGTGTCCAGCGCACCCCGGCGTTCAAGGTCAGGTTCGGAAGGACCTTCCAGCTGTCCTGCACGAACGCCGAATAAATGTCCTGTTCCGGATTCGCGATGAGGGGCGCGGAGACCGGGTTATCCACGGTCGAGTTGATCGACGCGAAGAAGATGTGCGAGTAGACTGGCCGCTGCGCCGGGTCGTCCGCGAGGGGGCTCAGGATCTGGACGAGCTGCCCGCACGAAGGGCACGCCGCGGTCGCTCCCGAGAAATTCCGTACCACGTCTGCGGTCACCCTCTCCCAATCGAACCCCGCCTTGATGTCGTGGCTGGCCAGCAGATAGGAGCCTGCCAGCCCGGCCGCATCTCGCTTGAACGTCTTCGAATCCCACTGACCGTTGTTGCTGACGCCGATGAATCCGCCGGTCGCGGTGACGAAGTCCCCGGTCGTGTCCTGGACGGCCGGTTGATTCCCATCCGGACCGGGAAGCCGATCCGTGTTCTCGGTGTGAATGCCGCCCGCAGCCGTCAGGAGCCAATTCGCCCCGTAGATCCCTTCGTAGCGAACGCCCCAGTCCGTGCCACCCACCTTGACGTTGCCGTCGTAGGTGGAAGGAGGGCCGATGAGCTGTGTAACGGCGCCCGTGTCTTCCGTGGGGTCCCCGAAGACCGTCCCGATGATCGTGTTCGAGTCGGTGACGTGCCAGGTGAGCTTCCCGGAATAGAGATTGCTGGTCGTCTTCACGTTGGCGGACGTTCCGGCCGTTTCGCCGATCGTGACCTGCCGGTCGAGGCTGTTGTCGACCCGGTCGTAGGCGCCGAAGAACCAGAGACGGTCCTTGACGAAAAAGCCGCCGATGTCGGCACCGTAGTCGTAGTTCGAAAACCCGGTCGGGATGCCGTCGGGCGTCACCGATTCGATGTGCTTGGTGTTGGCTTGCAGGCTGGCATTGTTGAAGTAGCCGAAGCCGTCGCCGTGGAACTCGTTGCCGCCGGACTTGGTGACGACGTTCAGGGTCCCGCCTGTCGAGCCGGCGTACTCGGCCTCGTAGCCGCCCGACTTGAACTCGATCTCCTGCACGAACTCGAAGTTGAGCGTCTTACCTTGGCTCCCGAACTCGACGCCCGTCGTGTTGGCGCCGTCCACGAGATAGTTGTTCTCGAGACCCGTCGATCCGTACACCGTGATCGACTTGTTGCGGGTGTCCGAGCCGTCGGTGCCGACGCCAGCGTCCAGCTGCGCCACCGACGCATAGTTGCGGCCGGTCGGAAGGGCTTCGAATACCTTCGAGTCGAGATTGCGGCCGATCGTGGTGGACTCCGACTGGATCACGGAGGCCTCCGCGGTCACCGATACCTTCTCGGTGACGGCCGGAGTCAGTTCGAACCGGATGCTCAAGTCCTGCGCCAGGCCGAGCTTCAAGGTCTGGGTCCGGGCACCGAATCCCTGGAGCTGCGCCGTCACCGTGTAGCCGCCCGGCGGCAGCAAATTCAGGCTGAATCGACCCTCCCGGTCCGTGACCGCGGTCCGCGACCCCTGCAGGTTCGGGCTCTTCGCCTCGAGCGTCACGCCGGGCAACGGCGAGTTGTCCGCCGCGACGACCACGCCCCGAATGCTGCCGGTCGTTTGCGCCAGGCCGGCCGAGCCAACCAACAGAAGGACGAGCGCGGACCCGAGGGTGACGGCGAGCTTCCTCATGAGCGAGCTCCTTCTCGATATTTGGGCTTCTTCTTTGCGACCAAGCTCTCATCGGCCGGGGGCTGCTGTCAAGACGGGCCGGGGGCATCCGAAGATCGAAATGTCGGGGACACCGGGGACAGGTTACGATTCGGAACCATGGAGGAGTCGACCGGCCGCTGGCCCACCCGCTCGGAAGCCGAAGCACTGCTCTTCGAGTTCACCAAGTCCGACGCCCTCCGCAAACACGGCCGCGCGGTGGAAGAAGGAATGCGGGCCTACGCGCGGCGTTTCGGGATCTCCGACTCGCAGGAGATCGAAAGGTGGGGCATCGTCGGGTTGCTGCATGACTTCGATTACGAGCAAAACCCGACCGAGGACACGCACCTGCACGTCGGGGGCCGCATCCTGGCAGAGCGCGGCTACTCTCGCGAGATGATCGAGACGATCCAATCTCACGCGGACTACATGAAGATCCCGCGCGAAACGCCGATCAAGAAGGCCATCTACGCCTGCGACGAGCTGACCGGGTTCATCGGGGCCTGCGTCAAGGTCCGCCCGAGCAAGAAGATCGCGGATTTGCCCGTCGCCTCCGTCGTCAAACGGCTCAAGGACAAGGCCTTCGCCCGATCGGTCAACCGCGCCGATGTCTATGGCGGCGCCGAGGCTCTCGGCATCCCCTTAGAAGAGCACATCGGCTTCCTGATCGAGGCCCTGCGGCCGATCGCCGACGAAATCGGATTGTAAAAGCAGGGGTTAGCGGCGACGAGCTGGGGGGGAGGGAGCAGGGCAAAGTCCGCGCAGTGGCATAATTTGGGATTCCCCCGGGCCTGTCGGGAGAAGGGAAAGACAAGAAACATGAGCACTGTCGAGACGATCTCGCCCCGGACAGTCCGGGCCCGAGAGATCCGCAAGGACCTCACGGGCGATCAGCTGCGCGCGCTGGCGCGGCCCGGTGAGACGACGACCGAGTACGGCTCCCCCGTCTACTCGACGAGGGTCAAGAGCCGCTCTGCCAAGAACACTTACATCGTGTCGGACGGTGTTCAGGTCGGCGTCATGCAGCAGCCGATCGACCCGAAGCGCGCCCAGGAAGTGATCCGGCAGGTCCAGGAAAAGCTCGCCGAGATGGACATGCTCCAGGTGGACCGCCGCATGGGAGAGAGTCCCGAGGCGACGCTGCGCTGCCGGCTTTACGTGCCCGTCGAGTATGCGCGGATCGCCTTCATGTGGCACAACATGCTCTTCCCCTCGGCGTCCTCCTATGAGCCCGACTTCGTCACGGTTTACGTGCCCGACTGGCCGGAACGCCTGATCTTCTGCGACGTCAACCAAGGCTACACGTACGTCCTCGGCTCCGACTACCCCGGCGAGGCGAAGAAGTCGATGCTGCGCCAGGCGATGTTCTGGATGAAGCGGCGCGGGGGCCTCGGTCTCCACGCGGGCTCCAAGATCCTTCGCGTCACCGGCCAGGACGGGAAGCTTCGCGATGTGGGATTCCTTCTCTTCGGCCTCTCCGGAACGGGTAAGACGACGCTGACGCTCCACGACCACGGCCTGGCTCCTCCCGAGGCGGCGATCATCAAGCAGGACGACGTCGTGCTGCTGACTCGGGACGGCCGCGCGTTCGGAACCGAGGACGGCTTCTACATCAAGACCGAAGGGCTCGAGCCTTCTCAAACGGTTCTCTGGGGCGCCGCGACGCACCCGACGGCGACCTACGAGAACATCAAGGTGGATCCGGCCACGGGTAAGGTCGATTTCCTCGACACCTCGATCACGTCCAACGGGCGCGGCGTCGTGCTGCGCCGCTACATCAGGGGAACCGGCGACGGGATCGACCTGCCGAAGGCCAACAAGATCGTCTTCATCACGCGCCGCAACGACATCGTGCCCGTCTGCGCGCGGCTGACCTCCGAGCAGGCCGCGGCGTACTTCATGCTGGGCGAATCGATCGAGACCTCGGCCGGAGACCCGAGCAAGGCCGGGCAGGCCAAACGCGAGGTGGGAACAAACCCCTTCATCGTGGGACCCGAGGCCGAGGAGGGCAATCGCGTCCTACAGATTCTCCGCGAGAACCCCGACATGCACGCCTACATTCTGAACACGGGCTCGGTCGGCGCCCGCGAGGGCTTCGCCGGAGAAAAGATCTCGATCAAGATCTCGACGGAGATCATGAAGCAGATCGCCAAGGAAGCCGTCGTTTGGCGCCGCGACCCCGACTGGGGTTACGAGATCCCCGTGACGAAGCCGGGCGCCGATCTCCGCCTGTACGAACCGAGCCAGTATTACTCCGACGACGAGTACCGCGCCCTCGTGGAGAAGCTGCGGCAGGAGCGGCGCGCCTGGCTCGCGAAGTTCCCGGGCCTCGACCCGGTGATTCCGAGGGCGATCGAGCCCGAGTAGCCGAGCCCCCGCTGACGCGACGACCCCGCACGGGCTCTGGGACGGATCGGACTCGCCGGTGCCCGCGAGTCTTCACTCGCCCAGATATGCCTCTTTGACTCTGGGGTTCGCCGCCACGTCGGCCGAGGGGCCTTCGAGGGCCACCGTCCCGGTCTCCAGGACATAGGCCCGGTTGGAGTGCCGGAGCGCCGCGTTGGCGTTCTGCTCGACTAACAGCACGGGGGTGCCTTCGCGGTGGATCTCCTCGATCGCCTCGAAGATTGTGTGAACGAGGAGCGGCGCCAGGCCGAGCGAGGGCTCGTCTAAGAGCAGCACCTGCGGACGCGACATCAGGGCTCGTCCGATCGCCAGCATCTGCTGCTCTCCGCCGGAGAGCGTTCCCGCCGTCTGGGCGATGCGCTCCTTCAGGCGTGGGAAGATCCGAAAGACTCGCTCGAAGTCCGCCTCGACCTGTTTGTCTCGCCGCGCGTAGGCGCCCATCTCCAGGTTCTCCCGCACGGAGAGGTTCGCGAAGACCGCCCTTCCCTCGGGCACCAGAATCAAGCCGCGGCGCACCAGTTTGAACGTCGCGACGGCGCGGGTCGGCTGGCCGCGAAACCGGATCTGCCCACCCGAAGGCGTCACGAGTCCGAGAATCGCGCGCAGCGTCGTGGACTTGCCGGCCCCGTTGGCCCCGATGAGCGTGACGATCTCGTCTGGCATCAGCCGGATCGACACCCCCTTCAAGGCCTTGATCGCTCCGTAGGACACGCTCAAATCCTGGACCTCGAGGATCGGCGCCGGCAACTCGCTCAAGCGCCCCCCAGATAGGCCTCGATGACCTTCGGATTGCGTTGAATCTCGGCCGGAGGCCCCACGGCGATCGTCGAACCGTAGTCGAGCACGTGCACGGTCTCGCAGATGCCCATGACGACCTTCATGTTGTGTTCGACGAGCAGAATGGCCATTCCGAATTGGTCGCGGATCCACCGGATCAAGTCCATCAGCTCGTGGGCCTCCTGCGGGTTCATGCCGGCCGCCGGCTCGTCGAGCAGCAGGAGCCGGGGCGAGGTGGCCATGGCGCGGGCGATTTCCAGCCGCCGCTGGCTGCCGTAGGGCAGATTCTTCGCCTTCTCCTCGGAGAGGTGGTCGAGGTGGAAGATCTTGAGCAAGGCTCGGCTGTGCTCGTCCACGCGTTCCTCTTCCTCGGAATGCGTGTTCGTGCGAAACACGGCGGAGGCCACGTGCGCGGCCTGCCGGCAGTGAAAAGCGACCTTCACGTTCTCGAGCACGGTCATCTCGGCGAAGAGGCGGATGTTCTGGAAAGTCCGGGCCACGCCGTGCCGCGTGATCCGGCCGGTTCGCTTTCCGCCGAGGGATTCCCCATCGAGCGAGATCTCCCCCGCGGTCGGCTTGTACACGCCGGTGATGACGTTGAAAACGGTTGTCTTGCCGGCGCCATTGGGCCCGATCAGCCCGTAGAGCTGGCCGGACTCCAGAATCAGCGAAAGATCGTTGACGGCCACCAGGCCGCCGAACCGCATCGTCACGTTGGAAAGCTGGAGGAGCGCCATTCGACCGCCTACCCGTGCGTCGGCGGCGCCTCGACGCCGAGCCGCCACCGCCGCGGGAGCAGATTCACGAACTCGCGATGACCCAGGATCCCCTGGGGACGCACGATCATCAGCACGACCAGAAGGAGCGAGAAAACCACCATCCGATACTGAGCGAACTCGCGAAGGCCCTCGGTCAGACCGATGTACAGAATTGCGCCGAGCACCGAGCCCGTGATCGAGCCCAGGCCTCCGATCACGATCATGATGATGATCTCGATCGACTTCAAGAACGTGAAGGAGTTCGTGTGCAGATACATGAGGTAGTGGCCGAAGAGCCCTCCCGCGATGCCGGCGAAGGCCGAGGAAACGATGAACGAGATGACCTTGCTCTTGGTCGTGTCGACGCCCATCGCCTCGGCCGCGATCTCGTCTTCCCGAATGGCAATCAAGGTTCGCCCGAAGGAGGATCCGACGATGCGGGAGACGACCAGGATCGTGATCACCGCAAAGAGGTAGATCCAGAAGAAGTCGGCGAGCCTCGGGATTCCCGAAAGGCCGCGCGCGCCCCCAACCGCATCGATGTTCAGGATGAAAACGCGGATGATTTCTCCGAACCCCAGGGTCACGATCGCCAGATAGTCGCCGCGCAACCGCAGGGACGGAACTCCGACGAGGAATCCCGCGATCGCCGCCAAGACCGCCGCGACCGAAAGGCCCGCGAGCAGGAGCACGCCGCTCTGGGCCCCCTCGGGCAGGAACGCCAGCATCCCGCGCAGGCGCGTCCCGAAGGTCACGGTCAAAAAGGCCGAGGAGTAAGCCCCGATGGCCATGAACCCGGCATGGCCGATCGAAAACTGTCCCGTGAAGCCATTGATCAGATTCAGGCTCACGGCCAGGATGATGTTGATGCCGGCCAGGCACACGACCTGGAGAAGATAGGGAGAGATCCGGAAACCGGGCACGAGCGATCCGGCGGCCAGCCCGTTGACGAGCCAAAGCCCGACGACCACGCCGGCTCCGGTGGCGACCCGCTTCAAACCTTCTCCTTCTGCACCCGTCCGAGGATCCCCTGCGGCCGCAGGAGCAGCACTAGGATCAGGATGCCGAACGCGATCGCGTCGCGGTACGTCGACGACAGGTACCCGACCACCATCACCTCGGAGATCCCGATGAGCAGGCCCCCGAGCACCGCGCCCGGGATGTTTCCAATCCCACCCAGCACGGCGGCCACGAACGCCTTCAGCCCGTAAACGATCCCCATCAGGGGATCGATCTTGGGAATCTGCATCCCGATCAGCACGCCGGCAGCCGCGGCCAGGGCGGAACCCAAGGCGAACGTGATCGCGATGATCCCATCGGTCGAGATGCCCATCAGCTTCGACGCGTCGATGCTGAACGAGACGGCGCGCATCGCCTTGCCCGTCCGGGTCTTCAGGATGAAGAGCCGCAACGCCACCATCAGGAGAAACGAAACGACGATGACGGTGAGTTGCTCGCTCGTCACGCGGACCGGACCGAAGCGAAAGTCGGCCCGCGGGGCGAGCGACGGAAAGAACTTCGGGTCGGCGCCGAACACGAGCTGCGCCCCGTTCTCGATGAAGAGGGAGACCCCGATCGCCGTGATCAACAGCGTCAGTCGCGAGGCGCGGCGCACCGGGCGGTAGGCGAAGCGCTCGATCACCATCCCGATGATGGCGCAGGCGAGCATCGCGCCCGCCATGACGATCAACGCCGAGACGAGCGACGGATCCCTCCCCTGAAGCCGGCGCGAAAGGTAGTAGCCGGCGTAGGCCCCCAGCATGTAGACGTCGCCGTGCGCAAAATTGATCAGCCGCAGCACGCCGTAGACCATGGTGTAACCGAGGGCGATCAGGGCGTAGATCGACCCGAGGGAGAGACCGTTGACCAGCTGCTGGAGGAATGTGCTCACGGCCATCGGGCGTCGCCGGCCTTCGGGCAGCCATCGCGGCGACAGGCCGAGGCGGGCGCGCCCGGCCCGGGAGCGCCGCTCTCGAGACCCACGGACTTCAACTCTCAGACCTCGACGAGGACCGGCCTACAGTTTGATGGCCTCGGGCTTGATCGTCTCGACGAGCGTGAACTTCCCGTTCTCGATTTTCAAAATGACGGCCGGCTTGACGGCGTTGCGATCCTTGTTGATCGTGATCGAGCCGGTGACCCCCTGGAAGTCCTTCGTCGCCGCCAGCGCATCGCGGACCTTGGCCCCGTCGGTCGAGCCGGCTCGGGTCATCGCGTCGGCGAGGATCTTCGCCGCGTCGTAGCCGAGGGCGGCCAGCGCGTCCGGCACGCCGTTGTAACGCCTCTTGTACTCCGCGACGAACTTCTGCACGACCGGCGACGGATCGTCCGTCGAGTAGTGATTGGAGAAGTAGCAGCCGTTCAAGGCTTCGCCGCCGATCTCCCAGAGCTTGGGAGAATCCCATCCATCCCCGCCGATCAAGGGCACCGTGAGGCCGAGCTCCCGCGCCTGGCGAGCGATCGTGCCGACTTCGGTGTAATAGCCCGGCACGTAAATGGCCTCGGGGCCTGTGGCCTTGATCTGAGTCAGCTGGGCGTGGAAGTCGGAATCTCCCTCGCTGTAGGACTGCTCCGCCACGACCTCGCCGCCGAGCTCTCGGAAGTGCTGGCGGAAGAAGGTCTGGAGCCCGACCGAATAGTCGTTGCGGACGTCGACGAGAATGGCGACCTTCTTCAACTTCAGCGTATCGTGCGCAAACTTCGCCGCCACCGCGCCCTGGAAGGGGTCGATGAAGCAAACCCGGAAGATGTAGTCGCCCACCTGCGTCACCCGTGGGTTGGTCGACGAGGGCGAGACCATCGGTATCTGCGCCGCCTGGGCGATCGGCGCGGCGGCAAGCGAGCGCGAGGAGGACACCTCTCCCAAGAGTGCCGTGACGTGGTTCTGATTGACCAGCTTGGTCGCGGCCGTGGCGGCCTCCTCGGGCTTCGACTGGTCGTCCTCGACGTAGAGCTTGAGCTTCTTGCCGAGCACCCCGCCGGCGCCGTTGATCTCGTCGAACGCCATCTTGACGGCGTTGTTGGTGGACTGGCCGAAAGTGGCCGTCCCGCCGGTGAGCGAGCCGTACTCGCCGACCGGAATCTCGTCGCCGGCGCCGCGCTTGCCGCACGCGGCAACCACTATCACCCCAGCCGACAGCAAGGCCGCGAGCGCGAGACGAAACCTCATCTGAATCCTCCTCCGTCGAGCGATGGATCCGAAAGACGGGGTATTGTTTCGCAGGGGTGCGTCAAAGTCAAAACCTCAATTCGATCAATCGTTTCGGATAGAATTTCGAGCGGATGAGCTCGACTCCGACGGGAAGCCGGGAGACGGCCGGAACCGATCCCGCCCCGCGCGTCCGGCCCCGCAGCCAGCACCCGATCTCCCGAAAGCAGATCGATCCCGACGCCTTGAAGGTGCTGTACCGCCTGTCGGGCGCCGGCTACCGGGCCTACCTGGTCGGCGGCAGCGTCCGCGACCTTCTTCTTGGACGCGCCCCGAAGGACTTCGATATCGGAACCGACGCGCACCCGTCGGCCATTCGCCGTCTTTTCCGCAATTGCCGCATGATCGGCCGCCGGTTTCGCCTCGCGCACATCCTGTTTCCCAACGGCAAAGTCATCGAGGTCGCCACGTTCCGCCGACGGCCGGCCCCGGTCGATCCGAACGCGCCCGAGCTCCTGATGACCGAAGACAACACGTTCGGCACGGCGCGCGAGGACGCCCTGCGTCGCGACTTCACGATCAACGGGCTCTTCTACGACATTTCGAACTTTTCCATCCTGGACTACGTGGGCGGGCTCGACGACCTCGAAGCCGGCCTGATTCGAACGATCGGAGATCCCGAGATTCGTTTCCGCGAGGACCCGGTTCGGATGCTCCGCGCCGTCGAGTTCGCGAGCCGCCTGGGCTTCGCGATCACGCCCGACGCGTATGAAGCGATCCTGAACCACCGTCGAGAGATCGCGAAGTCGGCGCCTCCGCGGGTGACCGAAGAGCTCGCGCAGATGCTCCGGGGAGGACACGCTCTTCCCACGTTTCTGCTCCTGCGGGAGGTCGGGCTCCTCGATGTGCTGCTGCCGGAGCTCGCGCAGGTGTTGCGCGAGATCGACCCGGAGCATCCCCACGGCGCCGGCCACCTCTTCTGGGCGCTGCTCGACGTGCTCGACGCCGAACGCCGGCGCGGACGACAGTATGAGGACGCCCTTCTTTTCGCACTCCTGGCGCTGCCGGTCGTGAGGGCGGCGCTGCGGCAACGCGTGCCGGATGGCGAGCCCTCGCCCGGTGTTCTCACGGCGGTTCTCGAAGAAGTCGTCACTCCGATGGCGATTCGGATGGCCTGGCCGCACGCGACCTCGCACCAGATCAAGCAGGCCTTGACGCTCGTCGGCAGGCTGTCGTACCGGCCCGACAATCGCATTCCCACGCGCCGACTCGTCTTCCGGGACGCCTTTCCGACGGCGCTCGCGCTGTTCGAGTTGCGGGCCATGGCCACGGGGCGCGCCGAGGACCTCGTGCGGGAATGGCGAACGCTCTACGACCGAATGCAGCGAGCCAAGGCGACGTTCGAGGCCGAGACGGGACTCGAGACGCCTGCGCTCGTGCCGCCCCGGCCGCGCCGCCGCCGCCGCGGCGGCCGACGCCGACAGCCGTAGGGACCGCCGAATCATTCGGCGAGGCCCCGCTGCTATCATCGCGCCATGTTCCTTTCCTCCAATTTTCTCGGAATTCCCGAAGAGGAGCACACGCTCGAGAAGAGCCGCGTCGTGGTTCTGCCGGTGCCCTACGAGCGCACGGTGTCCTACGGCGTCGGGACGAAGAACGGTCCGGCGGCGATTCTCGAGGCCTCGCATTACGTCGAGCTGTATGACGACGAGCTCGACGAGGAGACCTACCGCATCGGCATTCACACGCTGCCTGCCTGGCTCCCGGAGAACATGGAGCCGGCCTCCTGCGTCGAGGAGCTCGAGGAGCAGGTGGGGAGCATCCTCGAGAAATCCAAATTTGTTCTCACGCTCGGGGGCGAGCACTCCATTTCGCGCGGGCCGATCGCCGCTCACCAGGCGCGCCAACCGCGACTGTCGATCCTCCATTTCGACGCCCACGGAGACCTGCGCGACGAATACGAAGGACAGAAGTTCTCCCATGCGTGCGCGGCGCGACGCTGGGTGGAACTCGACCTGCCTACCGTCCAAGTCGGCATCCGATCGATCTCGCGAGAGGAAGTCGAGTTCGTTCGGGAGAAGGGTACTGTCCGGGTGGTTTCCAACCGGGAGATGCATCGGTCCGACGACTGGATCCCGGGCGCGTTCGGACTGCTGACCGACGACGTCTACGTGACCTTCGACGTCGACTTCTTCGACGGATCGCTCGTGCCCGGGACCGGAACTCCGGAGCCGGGCGGCGGGACCTACGACCAGGCGCTGAACATCCTACGGCGCCTGGCGAGTTCACGCAGGATCGTCGGCGCGGACGTCGTCGAGCATTCACCGGTTCCGGGCAACCGAGCGCCCGACTTCATGATCGCCAAGCTCTGTTACAAGCTCTTGGGCTACGCCCATTTCCCCGAAAAGGCACGACACCCGGTTCTGTCGCCCGAGTGAGAACCGTGAGGCGAGGGACCGGACGCTCCACAGGGCCCCGGAAATCACTGTGCCAACACTCCTTATCGACCGGGTCTCGGCGCTGCAACGAAAGGACTTCCCGCGCGCCCGGAACCGTCGCGCCGGCGAACTTTCTCCAAAAACCTGCGTTTTCTTGAGCTGAGGAAGTGTTGAGCGTGCCGGATGAAAAGGACCTCGTCGAGCGCTGCCGCAAGGGAGACGACGAGGCCTGGAGGCAAATGGTGGATCATCTCGGTCAGAGGGTGTACTCCGTGGCGTACCACTTCACGTTGAAGCGCGAAGACGCCGAGGAGCTCTCTCAGGAGATCTTCCTGAAGATCTTCGAGAACCTGCACCGCTATGACGGCAGCTACCCCCTGCTCGCTTGGGTGGTCTCCCTCGCCCGCAACCTCTGCATCGACCGCTACCGCCGCCGGAAGCGGGAGCGCTCCTTCCGGTTCGTTTCGGACGAGGCGGTGGCCCCGTTGCTCAAGTCGGCCGACGATCCGGCGGCGGAGGCCGTGCGCCGGGAGCGCACGAAGCTGCTCTTCTGGGCGCTCGGCGAGATTCCGGAGGACCTGGCCGAGATCCTGGTCCTGCGCGATCTCGACGGACTCGCCTACGAGGAGATCGGAAAGGCCCTCGACCTTCCCGACGGAACGGTCAAGTCGCGCCTGTTCCGTGCACGCGCGGAAGTCGCACGCAAGGTTCGCGAGCGGCACGAGGGGCGGGCCCCGGGGGTCTTGACGTCGCTCGCGATCGCCGCGGTGGGATTCGTATGAACGGGTGCCGGGAGCTCGAGAGACTGCTCGCGGCTGGCCGCGAAAGCGATTTTGCGGCGCACCGCGCCTCCTGCACCTCCTGCGCGGAGATTGCCCGCGAGATGGAGCGATTTGCAGAGACGGCCGTCGGGCTCCGGTGGCCCACGCCGAGCGGCTCGCTCAAGCAATCGTTGTATGCGATCCCGAGCAAGACGGTTCCCTGCGAGGGAGCGGCGGAACTTCTGGCACGGGCCGCCGAAACCGAGCTCGCTCCCTCCGAGGTCACGCGTCTGGAAGGCCACCTCTCGCGCTGCGGCGGCTGCCGGGAGGCCGCCCGCGTGCTCGACGTCGCCCGCGAGCTCTTGCCGCCGGAGCCCGCTCCGTGGCTGTCACCACGTCTGGCCGCGTCGCGGCCGCGCGCGGCCCGGCGGTCCTCGGCGTGGAGCTGGCTCCTCGGACCCCGGGCCGCCATCGCGATCGCCTACGCGGCGGCGCTGGCCGTCATGGTACTGGGCTTAAACCCCGCCGATCTCGCCCGCAAGGCGGGCACCGCCCGGCTCGAACAAACCGCGCGGTCGGGCATCCAGACCGCCCGCAGCGCGCTGGTCGACCAGTTCGGCGCGTTCCAGGAGAGGACCTTCCGCACGCTGGAAGCCTTGAAGGGGCGCGTCGGCGGCTACGGCCGGGCCGCCCTCTCCAATGCCCTGGCCCTGGTCATGAGAACCGAATCCGCGCCACGTCCGTCTCGTCCGCGCAACGAGAGCGGCAGTGGCGCCTGGAAGCCCAACCCGATCGAAATCTGGACATGGCGCGCCGATGGCTCGCCAGGAGGAGCATCATGAGCGAGACCTCGACCCCGCAGAGCCCCGCGTCGCCCCTGGGCGCGCCGAGTCCGCCCCCGCCGGCGGTTCCCGCCGCGGCGCTGCCTGCCGTCATCTTCGAGAAGAAATCGCCCGCCCTGGCCGGGTTTCTCTCGATGTTTCCCGGTCTCGGGCACTTGTACCTCGGTCTCTACCAGCGGGCGTTCGCCTTCGCGGGCGCCTTCATCATCTTCATCGGCATGGCCCACCGTCGCGGAGAGTTCTTCGGGCCATTGATTGCGTTCGTCTGGTTCTTCGCGATCATCGACGCCATTCGCCAGGCCAAGGCGATCAACCGCGGGTATGCGGCGGAAGGCGGGTTCGCACGAGCGCCGCAACTTCGAAGAGCGGCGGAGGGCACCGGCGCCTTGACCTGGGGCGTCATCCTGGTCGGCCTGGGAGTGCTCTGGCTCGCGGACCGGTATCTCGACCTGGAGGCGTTCTGGGACATGATGGGCGCTTGGGGCGGCCCCGCCGCGATCATCCTGCTGGGCGTCATCCTCATCGTGACCCACGTGCGCCGCAAGCGCCGCGAGAACGAGAGTGGAGTCGGCATGCCCCCGCGAAGCACCTAGGCAGCGGGTCCCCGCTCGTGCCGTCGGGAGCCCGCCTCTTGAAACGTCGGCGCCGGATCCTCGCGCGCCTGACGCTGGCTCTCGCGGCGCTGCCGGGCGCGGCAGCGACGGCGGGCGCCACACCCGGACCAAGCGCTCGGCTGGCCCTCGAGCCTTGCGAGGTCCCGGGGGTCGCGGGGAAGCTCCGCTGCGGCGAGCTCGCCGTTTACGAGAACCGCGCGGCGCGGAGCGGACGGCAAATCAGGCTGAAGATCCTCGTCCTGCCCGCGACCGGAAGCCACGTTGCGGCCGACCCGCTCGTCTTTCTCGAAGGCGGCCCCGGAGAGTCGGCGACCGAAGACGCCGCGGGGCTTGCGGCGGGGCTCGCGAAGATTCGCGAGCGTCGGGACATCCTGCTGGTCGATCAGCGCGGCACCGGCGGCTCTCACCCTTTGAACTGCGTGCTCTTCGAGCCGGCGGGCGACCTGCAGAGCTCGCTCGGTGAGTTTCTTCCGCTCGCGGCCGCCCGGAGGTGCCGCCCAGCGCTCGAGAAGAACGCCGACCTGACGCAGTACACGACCCCCATCGCCACCGACGACCTGGACGAGGTCCGCGCCGCGCTCGGATACGAGAAGCTGAACCTCTACGGAGTTTCCTACGGCACGCGTGCCGCCCTGGTCTACCTGCGTCGGCATGGCCGGCGGGTCCGGACGGTCACGCTCGTCGGCGTTTCACCCACCGACCAGCAGATGCCGCTCTACTTTCCCCGCGACACCGAACGGGCGTTAAACGGCGTGCTCGACGAGTGTGCCTCACGGGCGCCGTGCCGAGCCGCCTTTCCCGACGCGAAGAACGACCTGCGAGCCGTGATCGATCAACTCAAGCAGGGAACGGTACCGGTCGAGGTCGTCAATCCGGAATCCGGCGAGGCTTCGACGGTCCGCCTCTCCCGCGACGTCGCAGCGGAGACGCTTCGGTACATGCTCTATTCGCCGGCTTTCGCCGGACAGGTCCCGGCCTTTCTTCGCGCCGCGGCGACCGGTGATTTTGTTCCACTGGCCGAGGCGGCGCTGTTCTTCCGGCAGCACCTCGTGGCGAGCGGCTCGATGGGCCTCTACCTGTCGATCACCTGCGCCGAAGACCTGCCCGGGATCGATCCGCGGGAAGCCGAGCGCCTCGCCGAGGGAACGGCGCTCGGTGACTACCGTTACACCGAGCAGCGCGCGGCGTGCGAGGTCTGGCCTCGGGCCAGCCTTCCCGTCGGGTACCGCCGTCCGGTGCACTCGAGGGTACCCGTTCTGATCTTCTCGGGAGCCTGGGATCCCGTCACGCCCCCCGAGTATGGGCGCGCCGTGGCCCAGTCACTCTCCCGCAGCCTCCACATCGTCGTTCCGCACGGCGGTCATGGCTTCGAGGGGCTCAAGGGCGCCGAGTGCGTCGACCGTCTCGCGGCCGACTTCATCGAGCGCGGCACGACGACCGGCCTGGATACCCGATGTGTGGCGAGCATCGAGCGGCCGCCTTTCCTGGCCCGGGCTCCCGCCTTGAGGCCCATCTCGATGACCCGCGCGGAGCTCGAGCCCTTCGTCGGCTCCTACGCGAGCAAGGAGCCTCCTTCGGAAGCGACGATCGAGTTCGCCCAAGGACATCTGCGGCTGATTCGACCCGACTCGCCGGCCGCGATTCTCTTGCCCGTCTCGCCGACCCGACTTCGAGTCGCGGATGAGCCGTTTACGGCACTGCAGTTCGAGCTCGAGAGCGGCCGAGTTCGCCGCGTCGTCCTGGAAGAGGGCGGCGCGCCGCAGATCACGCTGCAGCCGAAGCGCTAGCGCCTGTCCTCCGGGCTCGCCCCCGGCGGCCGTGCCTCAAGCGATCGAAGCGAGCTCGGCGAGATACTCCACGTAGGACCGCGCCGCTCCGTCGAATCCCTGGATCTTGGGGTTCGCCGATTCGATCACGTAGTACTCGTCGGGCGCGTGGGCGCCGCTGCCGTGGCCGAGGCCAAAGTGCCCGGCCGGCAGGCGCAGCGGATCGCCCGTGAACACGTAACCGGGCCAGGACCCGGCGTTGCGCGGCCAGAGCACGGGATCGACTCCGCCGCGACGATAGACGGCGATCTCGGCCCGGATCAGCGCGGCATCTGCGGGCGTGCTCGTGGGATCGTAGCCCCCGGTCATCTTGACCTCGATGTCCGCGAAACCCTTCTTCTCGAGGTGCTTCTTCAGCGCCGCGAGCGCTTCGGACGCCTTCATGTCGGGCACCAGGCGCAGGTCGAGCTTCGCCACGGCCTGGTGCGGGAGGATCGTCTTGCCGCCCGTCCCCGTGTAGCCTCCGACCAATCCCTCGATATTCACCGTCGGGCGCGAGACGAGCATCTCGAGCGCCTCGACCCAGCCGACGTCGCCGATCCAGTGCTCGACTCCGAGTTGCTGCTTCGCCACGCTCTCATCCAGCCGCCTCGCCGCTTGCGCGATCATGGCCTTCTCCGCCGGGCTGATCGGGCGGGCCCGATCCGCGAGCCCCTCGATCGCCGGCACGTTTCCGTCGGCCGAAACGAGGGTCGCCAGCGCCTCGACGAGGTGCCAGGCTGGGCTGTCCACCCGGGCCTTGTTGCTGGAGTGGATGTCCTTGCGAGGACCCCGGCCCCAGAGCTCCCCGCTCGAGGTGAGCTGACACTCGATGACGCCTTTCGCCCCGAGCGACACCGTCACGACACCGTCGAGGCCCTGCGAGGCGTTCGGCATGAATACGCCGCTGCAGCGGCGCAGCGCGGCCTCGACGTCGGGCCGGCGCACGATTTGCGGGAAGTGCGGCGACCCGATCTCTTCCTCCCCCTCTGCGACGAAGACGAGGTTGACGGGGAGCTTTCGGCCCGCGCCCCGGTAGGCGTGGAGCGCCGCGAGAAGTGCGGCCTCCGGGCCCTTCTGGTTGACCGCGCCGCGGCCCACGACGACCTGTCCCAGCCCGGCCTTCTCGACCAAAGCCGCTTCGAACGGCGGCGACGACCACTCCGAGGGGTCCGCCTGCTTCACGTCGTACATGAAGTAGAGCCCGACCGTCCGGGGGGCGCCTGCGTCCAGTGTCGCGAAGACCCCCGGCTGCCCATCGGTCGGGACCCGCACCGCGCTGTCGAAGCCCGCCTCCTTCAGCATGCGGATCACGAGCTCGCAGCCCTCCGACATCCCGCGATTCTCGGCCGCGATCGAAGGTTGACGGATCCATTCCTGGAGGCGGGCAACGGCCTCGCGGTGGCGCTTGCCCACTTCGGCGAGGACCGGCGCCAGATCCGAGGCAGGTTTCTTCGAGGCCGCCGGCGGGAATGCGAGGGATGCCGCGCCCACGGCGGCGCCCTGGAGGAAAGTTCGTCTGTCCATGGAGTGGGAGTCTAATCGAGCTCCGCCCCGGCTCGGCGCTCCCCCGGGGGGCGGACCGGCGTCAGCGGCGCTTGAAGTACTTCTCCAGCTCCTCCTCGGTCATCGAGAGCACGACCGGGCGGCCGTGGGGGCAGGTGAAACGGTCGGCGGTCTTCGTCCAATCGGCGAGCAAGCGGCGGATCTCCTCGGGTGCCAGGTGATATCGGACCGTCACGGCCGACCGGCAAGCGAGGCTCGCGGCAAGCCGGTCCCGTCTCTCGGCCGGCGTCGCCTCGCCTCCCTCGGCCAGGCGCGCCAGGGCGTCGTGGAGTGTCTCGGGCGGGTCGCGGTCCGTGGCCTCCGCGGGCAGCGAAGCAATGGCGTAGGAGCGCCCCGACATGGGCTCGATCTCGAAGCCCGCGGACTTCAGGTCCTCGAAGCGCGCCGCGATCGTCTCGACCTCTTCGGGCGTCGCCTCGAACAGCGCCCGCAGCAAGAGGCGCTGCGACAGCACCCGTCCCGAGGCGATTCGATCGCGGATCCGCTCGTAGAGGATCCGCTCGTGGGCGGCATGCTGATCGATGATCATCAGGCCCTCGGGCCCGGTCGCGAGGATGTAGGACTCGCGATGCTGGCCGATCGGGAGAAGCTCCGGCGGCTTCTTCTCCGCCAGAGGCGGCTCGGGGCGCGCCATCGGGGGAAGGCCGACGGGCTGGCTCGGGCCGGGCGGCGCCGCCTCGCCGTAGGAGGGTGTGGGCTCCGCCACCGAAGGCTCAGCCGGCACCGCGGTCAGGCGGCGCTCCTCCTTTCCCGAGAGAAGCGCGGAGTAGAGCGCATGGAAGACGAGCCGATAAGCCGTCCCCGCATCGGCGAACCGCACCTGCGTCTTGGCGGGAGAAACGTTGACGTCCACGGCCTGGGGCTCGGCGGTCAGGTACAAGAAGACTGCCGGGTGGCGGTCGGTCCGGATCGCCTCGCGGGAAGCCTGCCCGATCGCGCGCGCCAGAGCGCGGTCCTCGACCGGGCGTCCGTTGACGAACAGGTATTGGTTGCGGCGCGATGCAAACGTCACCGAGCCTCGGGTGGCAAATCCGGAAAGCCGCAGCCCGCCGGCCTTCGCCTCGAACTCGAGCAGGTCCCCGAGCGTCTCGCGCCCGAAGACCTGGAGGATTCGCGCGGCGCGGTCCACCGCCGCGGGCGCGTCGAGAATCTGACGCCCCCCCGAGCGCGCGAAGAAGGCGACCGCCGGGTTGGCCAGAGCCGCCTTCGTCACGGCCGCCGCCGCCGCCCGTCCCTCGGCCTCCGGCGAGGAGAGGAATTTGCGCCGCGCCGGCGTGCGGGCGAACAGGCCCTCGACCAGGACGTCGGTTCCCCGGGGGCGCGCCGCCGGCTCCTCGGTCGGGGCGCCGCCGTACTCGATCTGGAGGCGCAGCGCCTCCGGCAACGCGCCGTCGGAGCTGGTCAGCCGGAAGCGTGAGACCGATGCGATCGACGGAAGCGCCTCGCCCCGGAATCCGTAGGTCGAGACTCCCGCGAGATCTCGGTCGGAGGAGATTTTCGAGGTCGCATGCCGCTCGATGGAGAGGCGCGCGTCCTCCGGCGACATGCCGGCGCCGTCGTCGCGAACGAGGATGCGTTCGATCCCGCCCCCGTCGATCTCCACCTCGATGCGCGAGGCGCCCGCGTCCAGGGCATTCTCGACCAGCTCCTTGACCACCGAAGCCGGCCGTTCGACCACCTCTCCGGCGGCGATCCGGTCGATCACCTCCCCGGCGAGCCGGTGAATCTTCGGCATGAGCGACGAGTTTATCGGAGCACCGTCGAAGTATGGGGCTCGCCCAGACGGCACACCCTTCGGTCAATCGCCCGCCGCGGAGAAAAAACGACCAACAGGGCGCCGTGGCCCGCAAGGTTCGGCGACGGGACGTCGACCCTAGGCCGTCGAGGAGATCCCCGCTTTTCCCTCCGACATCGCCGCGCGCGCCGCGGCCAGACGCGCCACCGGGACGCGGTACGGAGAGCACGAGACGTAGTCGAGGCCCGCCGCGTGGAAGAACTCGATCGAGCGTGGATCGCCGCCGTGCTCGCCGCAGACGCCCACCTTCAGCCTCGGGTTCGTCTCGCGGCCGCGCCGCGTCCCGACCGAGACGAGCTCCCCGACACCGGCTTGATCGAGGCTCGCGAAGGGATCCTCCGGAAGGATGCCCTTCTCGATGTAGGCCGGCAGGAACGAGGCCGAGTCGTCGCGCGAGTATCCGAATGTCATCTGCGTCAAGTCGTTCGTGCCGAAGGAGAAGAATTGCGCCTTCTGCGCGATTTGGCCGGCCTGCAGGGCCGCTCGCGGGATCTCGATCATCGTTCCCGTCTTGTAGGGGACCGGCTGCCCCGTCTCGCGCGAGACCTTCTGCGCCATCTCGTCGACGAGCGTCTTCAGCCGATCGAACTCCGCCTCCGTCCCGACGAGCGGAATCATGATCTCGGGATCGGGCCTCCCGCCTCCTCGCAAGACCTCGGCCGCCGCCTCGAAGATCGCCCGCACCTGGGTCTCGTAGATCTCCGGGTGCGTGATGCCCAGCCGGCACCCTCGATGGCCGAGCATCGGGTTCATCTCGTGGAGCTGCCGCACGCGCTCGGCGAGCCTCTCGACGGGGACCCGAAGTTCGGCGGCCGTCTTCCCGAGCGCCTCCTCTTCGTTGGGCAGGAACTCATGGAGCGGCGGGTCCAGCAGCCGGATGGTGACGGGACGCTCGCCCATCTCATGGAAGATCCCGACAAAATCCTGCCGCTGCATCGGAAGGATCTTTGCGAGCGCGGCGCGCCGTCCCTCCGGGGTTTCGGCGAGAATCATCTCGCGCACGGCCAGGATCCGTTTCTCCTCGAAGAACATGTGCTCGGTGCGGCAGAGACCGATGCCCTGCGCGCCAAAAACGACCGCCACCCGAGCGTCCGTCGGCGTGTCGGCGTTGGCTCGCACACCGAGGCGGCGGCGCTTGTCGGCCCATTTCAGGATGCGGTCGAAGGACCGGAAGACGGCCGACTCTTCCGGAGCGAGCGTCCGCTCGAGCGTCACCTGTAGAACCTCCGAAGGCCGTGTCGGAAGCTGCCCCAGGATCACTTCCCCGGTCGTTCCGTCGATCGAGATCCAGTCTCCCTCCGCCGCGCGGAGCGACCTCGCGCGAATTTCGCGGCGCGCCTCGTCGACGGCGATCTCCCCCGCGCCGACGACGCACGTCTTGCCCATTCCTCGGGCAACGACCGCGGCGTGTGACGTGGCGCCGCCGCGCGTGGTGAGAATTCCCGCCGCGGCGTGCATTCCCGCGATGTCCTCCGGCGACGTTTCCTCGCGCACCAGCACGACGGGCTTGCCCTCCGCAGCCATCGAAACGGCGCGGGGGGCCGTCAGCGCGATCCGGCCGGAGGCAGCGCCGGGCCCCGCCGGCAATCCCTTGCCGAGGAGCCGCTGCGCCTTCATCGCCGCGCTCTTCTCCTTCAGATCGAAGACCGGCGCCAGCAGCTGCACCAGTTGCTCCGGCTCCACCCGCTCGAGAGCCTCCTCCTCGGTGATCAGCCCCTCATCCACCATCTCGGTCGCGATGCGCACCGCCGCAAATCCGGTGCGCTTTCCATTTCGCGTCTGGAGGAGGTACAGCCGCCCGTCCTCGATCGTGAACTCCAGGTCTTGCATGTCGCGGAACCGCTTCTCGAGCAGGCCGCGCACACGCTGCAGCTCCGCGTAGGCCTTCGGCATCGTCTCCTCGAGCGACGATCCCGAGCCGTCCGCATTCAGGGGCCGCGGCGTCCGAATCCCGGCCACGACATCCTCCCCCTGAGCGTTGGGGAGAAACTCGCCGTAGAATTTCTTCTCGCCGGTCGAAGGATCCCGGGTGAAGGCCACGCCGGTCGCCGAAGTCTCGCCGCGATTTCCGAAGACCATCGACTGCACGTTGACCGCCGTGCCCCAATCGTCGGGGATCCGGTGGAGCCTGCGGTACGTCTTAGCGCGCTCGTTGTCCCACGACTTGAATACCGCGCCGATCGCTCCCCAAAGCTGCTCGCGAGGGTCGTCGGGGAAGTCCTGCCCGGTCTCCCGGCGCACGACCTCCTCGTTGCGTCGCACGACCTCGGCCAGATCTGCCGCCGCAAGCTCCGTGTCGGAGGAAACGCCGCGTTCCTTCTTCTTGGCCGTCAGGACTTCCTCGAAGTGATGCCGGGACACGCGCAACACCACGTTCGAGTACATCTCGATGAACCGGCGACGGCAGTCGAGCGCAAACCGCTCCCCCGAGAGCGCCGCCAGCCCGGGCAGAGTCCGGGAGGTCAGTCCCAGGTTCAGAATCGTGTCCATCATCCCGGGCATCGAGGAGCGCGCGCCGGAGCGGACCGAGACGAGCAGCGGGTTCTTCGGATCCCCGAAGCGCCGGCCCGCCGCCTGCTCCACCCGGGACAAGGCGGCATCCACCTCGGCCTTCACGCTGTCCAACGAAGCGTTCTGCGTGTAGTCGGCGCAGACGGAGGTGTCGATCGTGAATCCCGCGGGCACCGGAATCCCGAGCGCCGTCATTTCCGCCAGCCCCGAGCCCTTGCCCCCGAGAGCCTCCTTGCCGAGTCCGGCCCCCTCCGCCTCGCCGTTGCCGAAGAAAAAGACCTTCTTCATTTCTCCACCACGATCTCCGAAAAATCGGCCAGCTTCGAGAGCTCCTTCTGGATCGCGCCCAAGAGCGCGAGGCGATTGCGCCGCAAGTCGGGCTCCGGGCAATTGACCAGCACCTCGACGAAGAAACGGTCGAGCGAAGGGGCGATCGAGGCCAGGGTCTCCATGGCCGCGCGATAGCGCCGCGCGGAAGCGAGCTCCCCCACCAGCTGCTGCGCTTGCAGGAAGTCGGACGCGAGCTGCCGCTCGGCCTCCTCGCGGTAAAGCGCGTTCTCCGGCGAAACCGCCTCCTCGTCGCCCAGGATGTTGCGAATTCTCTTGGCCGCGAGGACCAGAGAGCGGAAGTCCATCTTGCGCCTCGCCTCGGAGAGCGCCGACGCGCGGTCGGCGACATCGGCGAAGTCCCAGAGCCCGGCGCCCATGACCGCCGAGATCTCGTCGTAGGAGTGGCCACGCCGTTCGAGCAAAGCGCGCAATCGCTCGGCGAAGAACTTTTCGAGTTCTCCGAGAGCCTCTTCGACGGCGAGTCCGGTCAGGTCCTCGGGATACTGCGAGAGGGCTTGCCGCGCGATCGGCTTCCAGTCCACCCGCCACGTCCGCCCGATCGCGATCCCCACGATGCCGAAGGCCGCCCGTCGCAGGCCGTAGGGGTCGCGAGACCCGGTGGGGACGAGGCCCAGACGGAAGAGCCCGGCGAGCGTGTCGAACCGGTCGGCCAGGGCGAGAATGGCGCCCGGCGCCTCGCGCGGCGGCTCGCCGGTTCCGCCGGCCGGCCGGTAGTGGTCGTAGATCGACCGCCACACGGACTCCGGATGGCCCTGCAGCCTCGCGTAGATGCCGCCCACGATCCCCTGCAGGTCCGTGAATTCGCGGACCATGCGAGTCGTCAGGTCCACCTTGGAGAGGCGCGCCGCCGTCTTGACCGAATCGACCAGGTCCGGGCGCCCAACCAGCGGGGCGATTGCCTCCGCGAGGCGCTCGACCCGCTCCGTCTTCTGCCGGTAGTCCCCGAGCCGATCCTGGAAAGAGAGGCGCGAGAGCTCGGGTAGCCTCGACTCGAGCGTCTGACGCCTGTCTTCCTCGTAAAAGAACCGCGCGTCCGCGAGCCGGGCGTTCAAGACCCACTCGTTGCCCTTCGCGATCAGGCCGCGCCGATCCTCGGTGTTGTCCATCACCGCGATGAAGTGCGGCAGCAGCCCCGCCGGCCCCCGGACCGGCAGGTACTTCTGGTGCGTCCGCATCGCCGTCGTCGTGACTTCCTCGGGCAGTTCCAGAAACTCGGGAGCGAACGAGCCTCGCACGACGCCCGGCCATTCGACCAGATCGGCGAGGGTGGTGGCCAGATCCAGGTCCGACTCGATGGACCCCCCCACGGCGGCAGCGAGTTCGCGCGCCCCTTCCAGGATCCGGATGCGGCGCGCTTCACCGTCGGGCTCGACGCACGCCGTCCGCAGCTTCTGCAGATAGTCATCGGGTCCCGAGACGCGGATGGGCAGCTCCGAAAGGGCCGGGTGGCCGACCGTTCGCGAGCCGGCCGCGACTCCGAGGATCTCCATCGCCACCACGTGGCCACCGAACACGGCGACGACGCTGCGCACCGGCCGGACATACGTCCGCGAGCCGTCTCCCCAGCGCATCGTTTTCGGGAAGGTCATGGCCGAGATCGCCCGCGGAACAACGGCCGCGAGCACATCCGCGGTCTGCTTGCCGGAGATCGTACGGCGCACGGCCACCGTCGGCCCGCGCGTGGAATCGACGACGACGAGCTCCGAGACCTGGACCTCTTGCGCGCGGGCGAATCCGCGCGCCGCCTTGGTGGGATGGCCCTCGGCGTCGTAGGCAGTGGAGGCCGGAGGGCCGAGCACCTCCGAATACCGATCCTCCTGTTTCTCCGGAAGCCCGCGCAGGATGACGATCAGCCGGCGGGGTGTCCCGTAGGACTCGACCGAGGCCGCGGCAAGCCCCTCCCCGGCGAGGCCCTCGCCGACCAAACGGGCCAGATCCCGCCGAGCCGTTACGACGACCGGCGCGGGAATCTCTTCCGTCCGGACCTCCAGGAGAAAGTCGTGCCGGTTCATTCCGAGGCCATCAGCGGCAAAGGATCAGGGGTGCGGCGAGGCCCGGAGGCGGTAGGGATCGGCATCGACCGAAGCCATCAATGCTGACGTCGCCTTACGTCGTGACGCTCGCGACGGGCGCCGCCGGTGTCGCGCTCGATCCGGACGCACCGGCCGCGGCGGTCCGCCGGTCCAGGTACGCGCGGGCGCAAGCGCAGGCCAGCTCGCGCACGCGGCGGATCGCGCCTACGCGGTCCGTTGCGGAAATGGCGCCCCGCGCGTCGAGAACGTTGAAGAGATGCGAGCACTGTAGGGTCGCCTCGTAAGCCGGCAAGACCAGGCCCGCCGCGAGACAACTCTTGGCTTCTTGCTCGTAGCTGTCGAGCAGCAGCGCGGTTCGCTCCGTGTCCGCGGCCTCGAAGTAGTACTTGGACATCTCGTACTCCTCGGCGCGGCGCACGTCTCCGTAGGACAGTCCCTCATTCCAGCGGATGTCGAAGATGGAGTTGCTC
>Ga0335085_10002665_pt1 | contig 32776 bp, 30 predicted proteins | sample Lox_Sample_45_FD_206712 | JGI IMG/M metagenome (GOLD analysis project Ga0335085, IMG submission 206712) | Soil microbial communities from Loxahatchee National Wildlife Refuge, Florida, United States - Lox_Sample_4.5 | ecosystem: Environmental > Terrestrial > Soil > Wetlands | place: USA... | reverse complement strand
ATCTGCGAGAATAACGTATCCAGTCAACCCGGGGAGGGTTCTTATGGCGTCGGTGAAAGTCGGCTTTTATGGCCACGTTCGGCAGTATCACAACCTGAAGAGTGAAATCGATTCAGCCATTCACGAAGTTCTGGAGAGCGGCAGTTATGTGATGGGCCCCAAACTGAAGCAATTTGAAACTGACTTGGCGGCCTACTGCCACACCAAGGAAGCCGTGGGAGTGAACTCCGGCACAGACGCGCTGTGGCTGGTGTTCATGGCGCTGGGAATCGGGCCCGGCGACGAAGTCATCACCACGTCGAATACCTTTTTTGCGACGGCGGAGGCCATCTGGGTCGCCGGGGCCACGGCGGTGTTCGTCGATTGCGACCCCAAGACCTGCAACATCGATGTGAACTTGATCGCGGCGGCTATCACGCCCAGGACCAAGGCCATCGTGCCCGTACACCTTTACGGCCAGGCCGCCGAAATGCGCGCCGTCGCTGCAATCGCCAAAAAGCACAGCCTCTTTGTGATCGAAGACAATGCGCAGGCGCTGGGCGCCCGCGGTCCGGACTTCACCCTGGGCGAGCTTTCCGACGCGATGTGTACGAGTTTCATCATTCAGAAGAATCTCGGCTGCTTCGGCGACGGCGGGGCGGTGGTGACCAAGCGGGCCGACATCGCCGATGCCGTCCGCAAGCTGCGCAATCACGGCTCGGTGAAGCGCTCCGTGCACAGCATGGGATACAACAGCCGCCTGGATGACCTGCACGCGGCGGTGCTGAGCGTAAAGCTGAAGCAACTCGACAAGTGGAACGACCTGCGCCGCAGCTTTGCCAAACAATACGATGAGGGCCTGAAGGCCACGTCGCTTAAGCTGCCCACGGCGCTGTCCGGCTACCGGCACATCTATCACCTTTATATTGTCGAAACCGAGGGACGCGACAGCCTTCAGGAATACCTGAAGCAACATGACATCACTGCGCTCACCCACTATCCCATCGCCATTCACCAGCAGGAGGGATTCCCCTGGGGCAAAGACGCGCGCATTGCGGGCTCTCTGAAGCATGCGGAAGCCTCGGCGGCGCGTGTGCTCTCACTGCCCATGTTCCCGGAATTGACCCGCGAGGAAGTGCAGACCGTCATTGACGCCACCGTCGCCTGGGACAAGGCGAACGCGGGGAAATTCAAGGCCGCAAGCTAGCAGACTACAGGTGTCCCGTATCAGATGTCAGGTGCCAGGACTAGAGCCGAAGGCCTGGTTCTTGTACCCTGACACCCGACACCTGACACCTCATTCCAGGAGCTCACCTATGAGTCCAAATCAAACGTACACTGTCGTCGTTGCCGGCATGGGCAAACGTGGGACGCACCATGCCGACGCTTTCCAGAAGAGCGGCCGTTTCAAGCTGGTGGGCCTGTGTGATATCGACGCCGGGCGTCAGGAGGCAGCAGCCAAGAGGTTCGGAGTGAGCGAGACCAGTGCTGACGCTGCCGCGCTGCTGAAGAAAATGCGCCCCGATATTTTCTGCTTCTGCACCCTGCCCGACCTGCGCCTGCCCTTGATCCGCGCGGGCGTGGAGGGGGGCGTGAAGCTGATTGCCTATGAAAAACCCACGGCGCTTTCCACGAGCGAAGCGCTGGAGATGATGCAGCTCACGCGCGCGGCGGGCGTGAAGACCGTGGTCAGCCACCAGCACCGTTACGGCGAGCACTACAAGAAGGTGAAGGAGATCATCGCGAGCGGCGCCATCGGCCGTGTGCACACCGTTTACGGCACGGCCACCGGCTGGATGATGCACATGCTGACGCACCTCATTGACTACATGCGCTGGTACAACGACTACGCCGAGGCCGAATGGGTGGTGGGGCAGGCGCACGGGAAATCGAAGTTCGCGGACAACCACCCTTCGCCTGACTACATCGCCGGGCTGATCCAGTTTGCCAACGGCGTACGCGGCATCGTGGAATCGGGCGATGGCGCACCCGACGTGCCGGAAGTGGATTATTGGTGGCGCAAGTGCCGCATCGGCGCGCAAGGCAGCGAGGGCTTTGCGGAAGTTCTGACGGGCGGCGGCTGGCGCGCCGTCACCAGGAACGGCGCGATGGCCAGCCCCGGCAGCATGGACTACGAGCACGACATGGGTCCGTATGTGCAGGAAATGGCGGACTGGCTCGACGACGAGAAGAAGATTCATCCTTGCAACGGGGAAAGCGCGTACAAGGACCTGGAAATCATGATGGCCATTTGCCGCTCCGTGGTCCAGCGCGGCAAAGTGAAGCTACCCCTCCGTCCCGGCGAACCGGAACTGGAAGCGCTCAGGAGAGTGCTGCCGGATTAGCCTGTCACAGCAGGCCGAGTTTTCCCAGGATTATAGAGAGGCAAACGATGGCGAGGGCCGCGCCGCCCAGAACCATCCACAAGGAATGCTTCCACAGCCAGGACTGGACTTCCTTCTCCGCTCGGCAAGAAATCAAAAAAGTGGGCTCGTTCGTTCCCTTCAAGATAATGTTGCGGTCGTGCTCATCGCGGGGGCTGGGGTTTTCAGCACAAGTGCCGGTAATGTGGTACGTCTGGCCGGGGAACAGGCAATACTCCGTCAGCCGGTAGTGACCAGTAGCGGAAGGGGTATGCTGCCGAGCCATTCCCGCGAGTTGTTCGCGCCCGTAAGCCAGGGCGACTTGGCGTGCCTTTTCGGTCTCCGGATCTACTTGCGGCTCTGCGGCTCCCGCCACTTGGGCGACCATGGCCAACACTTGGGGATTCTGGCGAACCTGGGTCAGAACCGCCGAAGGATCAGGGGTGTTTTTGGTTGAAGGCATGGTGCGGCTGTAGGCTTGGGCAACCCGCACGAGGGCGGATTCAAATTCCGGCGTCCCCCGCGGATGTTTCCAGACATCCAACGCGAGCCGGGAGATTTCCCCGTTCGGGTCGTGCCGGGCCAGCATGGCCTTCATCATCTGGCTCCGGAAACCTTCCGCCCCGGCGCCGGTTGGGTCCGCCAACATGTTCAAGAACGACTGCCGTTGCGGCGCGTGTGACGGGTCGACTGCGTGGCTCACCAAGCTAATTCCCCGGCCGACCATCTGGGTAAAGTGCCGCAGTCTTGCTTGCTCGACGTACTGAAGCAGTTCTATATCCGTGGCAGGCGTGCGGGAACCCCCGGCCGTGCCTTGCGTGTTCGCACTGGGACTGGTGGAGACCACTGACGCATGGCTACCTACCTTCCGGACAGGGCCACACGGCAGGTCAAGTTCGGCGTTGGTGGCGTCGACCAGCACATTCCCCGAGGCGTCCTGGAGGTCGAATTTCACGCTCTGAATGTCGGTGGCCAAATGCTTCCACTCGCCCCCACCTTCTGACTCCGTATGCCACTGTTCGACAACCACCTTGAAGATGTAACAGGGTGTGTGGGTGATGGGGCTGAGGAGAGTCTCCTGCCCCCGTGCCTCGCCCCAGATTTGCACCAATCCCATAGGGATGCTGCGAATGTGAATCGAGGGTGTGTCCGCCACCAGCCTATACTTCCGGTATTCGCGGAATCCCTTGGCGAAGGTGTAGAGGCCCCCGCCGAAGCCGAGAATGGCAGCCATTAAAAGTCGCCCATCGTCCTGTGCCATGGTGTTTTGCCCTGGGGACCCATTATTTTAGCACAGGCTCGGGATGATGGATGAGAGAGGTTTTTCTGTCCGATTGCTCAAGGTGTCAGAGGGGTGACAGGATTCCAGAGCAAGGTCAAACGGAGTCAACGCCGGCCAAGGCAAGCTTGCATGTGCGGAACCATATGCTATGATGGCTGAGAAAATTGGCGAAAATTTGAAGCGAAGATGCCTTTTGGGTGGTACTGATGGAAGGGGTTTCCACAGAGCGTACAGTCCGGCGTCGCAGCCTGCGTATCGTCATGCGGGTGCCGCTCTATATCAACCCGATTGATGCGCCCGCGACCGACGAATGGGAACCCGTAGAAACGCTGGTTATCAGCCTGCATGGCGGGATGATCCGCAGCCGCCAGCAATTTCCCGTCGGCACTACCCTTGATATTCGCATGCGGGACAAGCAGCGATTCACGCGGGGTCGCGTGGTGTGGACAGCCGAGAGGGCAAGGGACACCGCGTTCGAGATCGGTTTTGAAATCCTGGAGCCTCCGGGATTTTGGGAAATCAAATTCCCTGTGGACAGGTGGCCCGAGGCAGAGAAACGGCCTCTCCGCCGGAGCTGAAGGGGGCCGGCCATGGCCCCTTGCAAAGGATACCCCTATGCTGGTGCGTGACATCATGACCACCGATTTCATCACGCTGCGCGATGACGAGGCGCTACTGGACGCAACGCTCATCTTTGCCCGCTCCGGCTTTCGTCATATTCCGATTTTGAACGGCAAGCAACTGGTGGGCATTGTTACGGAGAGGGACCTTAAACATTACACGCCGTCGATCCTTTCGGGTATTCCTCCGGAAGAGTACAACCGGCTGATGGAAACTACGCCGCTTTCCAAGATTATGACCCGTGACCCGATTACCACCGAGCCCAGCAAACCCGTATACGAAGCCGCCCGAATGCTCTACGACCGACGCATCGGGTGCCTGCCGGTGGTCGAAGACGGCGAGTTAAAAGGTATTATCACCACTACGGACATGCTGAAATTGCTCCTCCAATTGCTGAAAGCAAAAGACCCCCTCCCGCCGACGCCTGCAGCCTGAGGTGGCGAAGTCCAGGGGTTATTGGGGGCGCAGTCCCGGGGTGACGAATCGCGACAGTAATCATCCACCTTGATCCGGCGCCACCTGCCGCGCCGACCTGAACCGGAAATGAGGAACCATCCAGAGGAATTGAACGCCTGCCTACATGCATTTTCGCCGCATCTTGCGAAGGCTTGTGGGAGCGCACTCGTGCGCGCATTGATTCTGGCTTTGATCTGGGGGCTTTCCGGCGCCGCCTTGGCTGCCAAGGACAAGCCCCCTGTCCAATACGAAATCTCGATCCCCACGCCGCCGGATTTCTCGATGCTCGATTGGTTGCAGGGTCAATGGACCGGCAGAACTCAACCCAACACCCCTTCTGGCGAACTGATGCTCACCGTCAGCTCAGAGATGGGAAAACGCTTCCTGTTTTTTCGGGGCGAGGTCTCGCTTGCGGCCACTCCAACCGTGCCGGCCACCAAGGAATCGTGGATGGGAGTCCTGAGCGCCAGCCCCGGTGGGACCGGATTCATTCTCCAGGTATTTTCCAGCACCGGATTCATCACACGCTATCGATTGACGGTGGATGGGGCTGAGCTTCACCTGAATCCCGAGGGCGGTGACTCCCCTCCACCGGGATGGCTTTTTCGAAGGACGTGGGCGCGAACCGGTCCCGACGAGTTCAGCGAGACCGTACAGGTGGCTCCGCCCGGGAAAGTGTTCTTCGACTATTACTCCGCTAAGTTTACCCGCGCTCCCCCTCCCGCAAAGACCAGCCCCGCTCGGTAGACGAGCGCCGGAGGAAAAAACAGTGTAATATTTTGGTGACCGATTTCGGGGCTGGCTTTCCGCGCAGGGGCGGTGGGTCTCCGTTCGAAATTATCTACAAAACTCCCCGGGAGAACACGCCATGTCCAAGGTGAAGAAGGTCGCACTCGTTGTAGTGATCGTGGTGGTCCTCATCGTGGTGGGGCTGGCTATTATCGTTCCCATGCTTTTCAATGTCGACCGCTACCGGCCGCAGGTGGCCGCACAAATCCAAGAGGCGACGGGGAAGCCTGCCCAGATTGGGCGCCTCGCCCTGACCATTCTCCCGCAAGTCGGCATTCGCGTGGATGATTTCTCTTTGGGGAATCCCAGCGGATTTCCTACGGGCGATTTTGTGAAAACAAAGAAGATTCTCGCCGTGGTCAATGCTTTTGCCCTGCTGCATCGCAAGGTGGAAATAACGTCCTTGGAGTTGGACGATCTGACGCTGAATATGTTGGAGGACACTCACGGCAAGTGGAACTTCGAGAACCCACCCGCCAAGGCCTCCTCGCCCCCCGGTCCGCAGGGAGACAGCAGTGCATCGTTCTTGCTGGGGCTCATCTCCAAGCTCACCGTTGTGCGAGGAGAGTTTGCGGCGGCAAGCCTGCTGGCGTCAGGAGTCCCGGGCCCAGCGCTCATGAAGGTGCATGGAGCCGCGATCGACTTGCGCCAGGTAAACTTGAATGCCCTGAGCACCGCATCGCTCACGGAGCCCGAATCCGCGCCGGGCGAATTTGCTGTCCTGACAGGTTGGCTCAACACTATTGCGTACGCCGCAGATACCCAAGGGCCGGAGGTGGCACAGGGAAACATCAAGATCGATGCGGCACAGTTTGGCCCTATCGACGTCACCAAGTTGAAATCCAAATTCCGCCTTTTTCCCAAGCAAGCCTTCTTTGATGATCTGGATTTGAAGTGCTACGGCGGCGGCGCCACGGGAAATCTTTCCCTCAATTTCGGGGGGGCGAATCTCGCTTACCGTGTGGACGCCCGGATCAAGGGCGTCAATGTCGCGGAGTTTCTGGCCGCCTTTCCCCAGGCCAAAGGCATGATGACCGGAACGCTGGATGGTTCCGCCAAGATGAGCGGTTTGGTCACGCACTCCTCCGATCCCCTGGTTGGCGTTACTGGCTCCGGCCAAGCGAGCGTTCGCAACGGCACAATGCCCAGCTTGCAACTTGGCAGCAATTTGCGCACCTTGGCGAAGATTGCCAGTATCGGCCCCGCCAATGGCGACCCCTCGTCGTTCTCTTCCCTGTCTGCGGACTTCCGGATTGCGGAGGCCAGACTTTCGAACAACAAGATTAATATGGTTGCCAACGGTGTGGTCGTGGATGGCACCGGCAGCATGACGATGGCTGGCGAAGGGACACTGGATTACCAGGGCGAGGCCAGTCTCGCCGCCAACGGTAGTAATCCGCTGAGTGGTGTTTTGGCGGGCCTTTCCGGCGCCAAAGTTGCCAACGGCAAGATGACATTTCCCTTCGCTATCAGTGGGACCATCGCGAAACCTAAGTTCACCCTGAAAGGCGGCGCGGCCGGACAAGGGGGAGTGGTCCCAGCCACGGCACAGGAGCCTGTAGACTTGGTGCACGGCCTCTCCGGGTTGTTGAAAAAGAAGAAACAGCAGTGAGCGTTCCCACGGCGATGCGTTATGATGATGAATGAGGGCGCGCCTGCATTGCAGGGCACGGTGCTTGGCGCCCCAGGGCTTTCCTTTGCGTGCAGGTAATCTCCATGAGCCAATCGCTGGATCATCTCCATGCCGTCCACGCCGCCACGCGGCTGGAGCATGTGCGCTACGCCATTCGCGATATGGCCGTGCTGGCCGAGCAACTGGCGCGGGAAGGCAAGACCATCCTTCCCCTGAACATCGGCGATCCGCTCAACTTCGATTTCCGCACCCCGCCCCACCTGATCGATGCCGTGGAAAAGGCCATGCGCGACGGCCACAATGGCTACGCCCCCTCGCTGGGTATTCCCGAAGCCACGGAGGCGATTTGCGCGGAAGCCGAGCGCAAGGGGATTCGCAACGTTCAAAGTGTTTTCCTGACCGCCGGCGTGAGCGAAGCTTTGGACGTGTGTCTAACAGCGCTGGTGAACACGGGGGAAAACGTTCTGACGCCCAGCCCCGAGTACCCCCTGTATTCGGCGGTTCTAGCCAAACTCGGCACACAGCATAATTCCTATCTGCTCGACGAAAAAAATGAGTGGGAGCCCGACCTGGAAGACATCGTCCGCAAGATTACTCCCGGCACGCGCGCCATCGTGGTGAGCAATCCCAATAACCCCACGGGAGCGGTTTACTCGCGCCAGACCTTGGAGCGGATCGCTGACCTCGCCCGGCAGCACAATCTGGTGATCTTCGCTGACGAAATCTACGACAAGCTGATTCTGGATGGTGACCCGCACACCTCGTTGGCCGCATTGGCGCCGGACGTCCCCGTAGTGACTTTTAATGGTCTCTCCAAAACCTACCTGGTTCCCGGTTGGCGAGTGGGCTGGGGAGTGGCCAGCGGCGAGGCGGCGGCCGTCAAGCCCTACCTCGAAGGGATTCACCAATTGCTGCGCGCCCGGCTGTGCTCGAACCACCCGCAGCAGTTTGCCGTGCGCCCGGCGCTGGAAGGTCCACAGGATCACCTGGTCGAGGTTCGCGCCAAGCTGCGCGCCCGGCGCGACCTTACGGTTCGCGCCTGCCGCACGATTCCCCACATGAGCTGCGTCGCTCCGCGCGGAGCGTTTTACGCCTTTCCCAGACTCCACATTCCCGACAGCGACGAGCAATTTGTGAAGCAGTTGCTGGTGGAAAAGCACGTGCTTATGGTGCATGGCACGGGCTTCGGGCAAGCCCCGGGAACCCAACACGTCCGCATTGTCTTCCTTCCCGATGAGGCCACGCTCACGCGAGCTTACGACGGCCTGCGCGCCTTCATCGCTGAACATTACGCGTGAGGGGAACACGACGATGGATAATGACCCTCCCAAGCCCGCCGACTTCCAACTCGCGGACTCTCAGAATGTTCCGGAGTTTTCCAACCAGTTCTGCCCCGTGTGCTCTAGTCGGCTTGAATCCCGGCGCTGCAAAATGATCTGTCCTCGCTGCGGATACTTCATGTCCTGCTCGGAATTTGAATAGCTCCGGTGTCGCATGCAGTGTGAGCGGATTTCTCGACAACAAGGGCTCAACAGGCTAAACTCCCACTCCGGTTTCCGGTAGACTGGTATTCTGAGAGACACGAAACGATCGAACCGGCGGAGGGGTGAGGTTGGCCGATACTCCCATTCCGCACGGTGATTCCTGGATTTACTTCAACGAGAGGCACGATGGACCACTACCAAGAAAACACTTGCTACCGCATGACGCTTCTCACCTTTGCCATGATGCTGGCGATCAGCGCTCTGGCGGCCGACCGCATCGCTACTGATGCCGGTTTGGTTGAGGGCGCCGTGAGCACCGATTCGAAGGTACGCATTTTCAAAGGCATTCCCTTCGCGGCACCGCCTGTCGGTCCTTTGCGCTGGAAAGCTTCCCAACCTGTTCCGAGTTGGACCGGAGTTCGCAACGCGACCGAGTTCGGGGCGCGCTGCATGCAAGGCCGTATTTTCGACGATATGGTCTTCCGCGATAGCGGGCCCAGCGAAGACTGCCTGTACCTGAACGTGTGGGCGCCATCAACATCATCGCAAGCGCATCTGCCGGTGATGGTGTGGATTTATGGCGGCGGCTTTGCCGCGGGCTCGGCTTCCGAACCCCGCCAGGACGGTGAGAACCTGGCAAAAAAGGGAGTGGTGGTGGTTAGTTTTAATTACCGTTTGGGGGTGTTTGGATTTCTCTCGCACCCAGAACTTACCCGGGAGTCCGGCCACAATGCGTCCGGCAACTACGGTCTATTGGATCAGGTTGCGGCTCTCGAATGGGTGCGAAGAAACATTTCCGCATTCGGTGGCGACCCTGGTAACGTTACGATTTTCGGCGAGTCGGCCGGATCGTTCTCCGTCAGTGCGCTGATGGCCTCGCCGCTTGCGCAAGGCTTATTCCAAAGGGCGATCGGTGAGAGCGGCGCTTTCTTCAGCAAAACGCTGACGGCGAAAACCTTGATCGAGGCGCAAGAAGCGGACCAGAAATTTGCGGATTCGCTGGGCGCGCATTCCCTCGATGCGCTCCGCACCTTGCCCGCCGATAAACTTCTCGATGCCGCCATCAAGCCCGGGGTGATTCGATTCTGGCCGATCGTCGACGGCTACTTCCTGCCCGAAGAAGTTCGTGTGATTTTCGCCAGTGGGAAACAAAGCAAGGTGCCACTCCTGGCGGGTTGGAATGCGGATGAAGGGAACTACAAGACCATTTTCGGGGAAGACGCTCCAACTGCGGCGAACTTTGTCGCACGGGCACACACGCTATTCGGGGACAAGTCAGATGCATTTCTGAAGCTCTACCCGGCAGGAACAGACGATCAGGCCAAGCGCTCCGCCCAGGATCTCGCCGGAGATCAGTTTATTGGCTTCTCCACCTGGAAGTGGATTGAAATGCAGGCGGCAACCGGAAACTCCCGTGTCTTCCGGTATGAATTCGACGACGCTCCGCCTGCCGCGAAGGACAGCACTGCTCCATCGCGAGGCGCGTACCATGCGGCGGACATTGAGTTTGTTTTTGAGGCGCTGGCCTCGAAGAATCTCCCCTGGCGGGCGGAGGACGAGAAGTTGTCTGATCTCATATCATCTTACTGGACCAACTTCGCCAGGACCGGGGACCCGAACGGCCCGGGCCTCCCTCACTGGCCAGTCTACAGCAGCCAGGGCAGCTACGAAGTTATGCATCTCAGCGCGAGCTCGCATTCGGCTCCGGACGAGCACCGCGCCAGGTATGAGTTCCTTGACGCGCTGCCTCCCCATCAATAACCCCCGCCCGCGCAGCTTTCAGCCGCAAGCTGCGCGGGCTGGACATGGAAATTATGCGGAGGGCCCAGTGGCGACGGGGCTGAAGCCCCGCCCTTCCCCAATTCCCCAAATGTATTTCTGCCGCTCAGTGTCTACTGTTTCTCCCCACTTGTGGCCTGAGGCCGGCACGAGTATGATAGGCGCAAAGGCAAGGCAGTCATCGTGCCCTTCCTCATGAGTGTGGTGTTATGAAGGCCTGTTTCCGAGCGCCTCTTCTTTTCTTGCCGATGTGTTTCATACCCCTATCCGTAATGGCACAGGTTTCGGGAGCTGCGAGCATGACCACCGGCAATCCGGCAGGTGCAAGCGTGACCACCGGAAATAATCCCTATACGATGGTACAAGCCGTCTGGCTCGTGGCGGGAAAGGTAAAGACCATCCATGGCGAACCCGTGCGTGGGGCTGCGGTGACGGTGTTACCCCTTGTTGCAGTGGGATCGCACTACGTCAACACCGATGATCAGGGACAGTTCCGCACGATGTACCAGTTGAATATCGCACAGGTCACTGAGTTCAGCGTGATCTTGACGGTAAAGAAGAAAGGACTTCAGACGGCGCACGCGTATGTCAATTATGGCCAGCCCGGCAAAAGCTGGGAGGTTCCTATTACGCTGCGTGAACCGGAGGAAGATCCCACCTTGCTCTCGTTGGCGGATTTGATCTCCGGCCTGGCGCCCAGGCTCAAACAACTTGGGCCTGCCGACGGGCTTTCCGCGAAGAGTGAGAAGGATTACACGCGGGGCGTGACGGATTTTCTTGACCAGCACCGCCCCGAGCAAGCCGTGCCCCTTCTCTCCCGAGTGCTGCAGCGCGATCCTTCCTGCATCGCTTGCCGGGTCATGCTGGGCCTTGCGGAGTTGGGCTGGAACGACTGGGACGGCGGCAATCAGGCTCTCGCCGAAAGCGTGAACGCGACGCTCGCCAACAAGAAAATGGCTCGTCCCGAAACGATGGTGGCTTACGGAGCATGGGTGAGTTGGCAGCACGACCCGGAAAAGGCGGAACCCTTTTTCATGGAAGCGCTCAAGTATGCGGCCCAGGACGCACTGGCCCTTCAGGAGCTTGGCCGCGCCATTCTATTGACACATAGGTACGAGGATGCCGCCGAGGACTTGAAAAAGGCCCTTGCCGCTGGTGCGGGACCGGAGGCGCGGCTTCTTGAAGTGGAAGCTTTGTTGGGTGCAGGACGTACCGATGACGCAACCGTCGAAATGAACCGTTATCTTGATGGGCGCGACGTGAAGAAAATGCCGCCGCGGGTTCGCCAAGTGTGGGCGAACCTTCAGGATCGGCAAAAGGCGGTGGCCACCTACGCCAAGGCCAAGCCGCCGAAAGGCCAGGAACGCGTCGACTTCCTGCGCCAGCCGCCCGCCGACCTGATCCGCGGACTCGAACCCGCCAAGGACCAGGAACAACTGGTTTCCATACTCGACGGTATGGGCACGAAGATCGTGGAACTGATCAACAACTTCCCCAATACCAGCTCGTTGGAAGCGATCCATCAGGAGAAACTGAGCCGTAAGGGAGCCGTCAGCCTCAGTCAGAATCAGAAATTCCGATATTTGTGCATCGTGCCGCGTGAGACTTGGGGGCCGAGCTTTATCGAATATCGCGCTGATTTTGCCGGAAAAGAAGCTCTGCCCAGGGGATTGGCTGAAGGATTCATGCTTACCAAGGGGTTTGTCTCAGCCGCGCTTATTTTTCATCCCATTTACCGCTCCGAGAGCACTTTTCGTTATCTTGGGGTGCAGAAAATAAATGGCCGGAATACGTTTGTGGTGGCATTTGCGCAAACTCCCGGAAAAGCCCATTTAAGCGGGAACTTCCAGCAGAATGAAACCTCCATGATGACTTTTTCCCAGGGCCTGGTTTGGATCGATGACGCCAACTACCAGATTGTCCGCATCCATACGGACCTATTGACCCCCTTGCCCGAGGTTCGGCTGGAAAAAGTAACCTTGAATATCGACTTCCATGAGGTCCAATTTAGCCACGAGAAAGGGTCCCTGTGGCTGCCGGAAGAAGTCACCGTGGCTCTCGATTGGAACGGCAAACGGCTCCGGAATCAGCACAAGTATTCCGACTTCAAGATTTTCAACGTGGACGCCACGGAAAGGATCGGTAAACCGAAAGAGTCCGCGCAGACCTCTAAGGAACTCCAGGAGATCAAGGATTCGCAGTAACTTGGGGAATGAAATCCCTGAGACATCCCTCCCAGCAACGCCAAACCCCGGCATGACATACTGTCCTCTTGACAGTCAAGAGGAGAGGCGTATTCTCATCTCGACAATCAAGAGGAGAAGCTCATGCCAGACAAAGTCAGTGGGCTGGTGCAAGGAACTCTGGACATGCTCATTCTGCGAACCCTTGCACTGGAGCCCATGCACGGGTACGGGATCGCGCTCCGCATCGAACAGATCAGCCGGGGAGTGTTTCGCGTCAATCCCGGTTCGTTGTTTCCCGCGTTTCGCCGCTTGGAGCGCGAGGGATGGATCAAGCCGGAGTGGCGGCCGACGGAGAACAACCGCCGCGCGAAGTATTACCAACTCACCGAGCGCGGGCGCAAGCAATTGAAGGCCGAAACCAAGGAATGGGGAAGACAGATCGCGGCGATCACGCGAATTATGGAGACTGCGGGTTGAAGGCGGTAGCACAGGCACTCCTGCCTGTGCCCAGGCCTGATGCACTCGTTGCGTAGAGCACAGGCAGGAGTGCCTGTGCTACCGCCTTCGGCAATCGCCTATGCGGAGACATGTCATGTCATTCCTGAAAAAGTTCACGATGGGGCTGCGGGCGCTGTTCCATAAGGCAGAAGTGGAGCAGGAGATGGATGAGGAGCTGCGGGGTTTTCTGGACGCTGCGGCGAAAGAGAAAATGCGCTCGGGAATGAGCGAGGCCGAAGCCCTGCGCGCCGCGCGCGTGGAGATGGGCAGCCTGGAAGCAGTGAAAGAAGAAATCCGCAGCAGCGGGTGGGAACCCGTCGTCGAAGCATTTTGGCGAGACCTCCGCTACGCCGTACGCCAACTGCGCCGCAATCCAGGCTTCACGGCAACCGTCGTCATTACCCTTGCATTGGGAATAGGCGCGAACACTGCGATCTTTAGTCTGGCGAACGCATTGCTGTTTAGGCACCTTCCCGTCACCAACCCTGGTCAGCTTGTCATTCTTACATGGGGTGCCAGAAAACAGCCGGACAGCCTCATGTTTACCGGCAACAGCACTCCGCGCGACCCACGAACCGGCGAAGACCTGATGAACGTCTTTGATTACTCAATATTCAAGGGGATTCGGAACCGCACCCGCAGCTTCAATGACGTATTCGCATTCGCCCCATTGCTCCGGGTTAACGTCGGTGACCGAGGATCGGGGCACAGTGGGATTGCAATCACAGTCTCCGGGAACTACTTCTCGGCATTGGGGATTCAAGCAGCGGCAGGTCGCCTGCTGGTGGAAGGCGATGACGAGGCGAATGCACCCTGTGCCGCTGCCATCAGCTATCGCTTTTGGCAGACCGCGTTTGGGGGTGATCCCTCTGTTCCGGGAAGGACGATGACTCTAAATGCTACGCCCTGCACCATCGTCGGCGTCACCGCGAAAGATTTTCAGGGGCTGCAATACTTCGGCTTCATCAGCGCGCCCGACGTGACCGTCCCGATGGTGCAAGGCGAACAGATTGGCCGTTGGGAGTTTGGCGGGAAGTTGCCTCTCCTCACCGCTGACAAACGCTGGGGCTTACAAATCATGGCACGGCTGAAACCCGGCATTTCCGTGGAACGAGCGCAGCTTGAAGCCAACGGCATTTTCAAGGGAATGCTGACCCCCGAGTGGACGAGCGTGGCCAAGGAGGCGGGCCTCCCAGAGATCGTCTTGTTGCCCGGCAGCAAAGGGCCAAATTTCATGGCCCAATTCTTCGCCAGGCCCGTGACCATTTTGATGGTGGTCGTTACTCTTCTGTTGATGATCGCATGTGCGAACGTTGCAAGTCTATTTCTGGCGCGGGGCGCGGCCCGTAGCCGGGAATTCACCGTGTGTCTGGCACTAGGATCCAGTCGAGGAAGACTGATCCGCCAGTTGGTTACAGAGAGTGTGGTTCTGATCTCCCTCGGCGGCGCAGTGGGGTTCCTGCTGGCGTGGTGGGCCGGCCGCTACCTCCTGGCATTCCTGCCTAGCTCCTCATTCATCAACCTCGGATTGAATGTAAGCCCCGACATGAGAGTCTTCGGCTTTGCCGCCGGGCTTTCCCTTTTCAGCGGCATCGTGTTTGGCTTAGGCCCGGCGGCACGGGCAACGAGGATTGAACTCTCCGAAGATTTAAAGGGGGGGATACGTCTGGGCCGGCACGCGCCGGGGAAGAGCCGGCTGTGGTCACGGAAACTCCTGGTAACTTTCCAACTCGCCGTTTCCTTCTTGCTCGTTGTTGTGGCGGCGCTGATGGTCCGAACCCTTCAGAATCTCCAGTCGATTGACTTGGGATTCGATCCTCGGAATGTTCTCGTTTTCAGTCTCACCCCATCGGCCAACGGATACACTCCGGAGAAGCTCTACCCCTTTTACCATCGCCTCCTGGACCGGCTCAACGCGATTCCCGGAGTTGTCTCCGCCAGCGCCTCGAGCGACATCCTGATCAGTGACGTGGCCGTGACCGGTTGGAATGCCATCGAAGTCGAAGGTGCTCCTCTATCCAGTAAACGCATGAGCACCAGCACGAACTACATTGCGCCGGCCTTCTTTGCGACCATGGGTATTCCCCTGCTTGCCGGCCGAGGACCGCAAAGCGGGGACACCGCCAGCGGGCGCAAGGTCGCAACAATCAATGAAACGTTTGCCCGCAAGTATTTCCCGGATACGTCGCCTGTGGGCAGGAGGTTCCGGTGGAAGGGGGGGAAAGACTGGATCGAAGTGGTGGGCATTGTCGGTGACATAAAGTTTTACAGCGTCCGCGCCGAGCCTCCACCCATCACCTATCTTCCCTTCCTCCAGAGTCCTTGGACGATTGACATGACCTTCGAAGTTCGATCCGCCACCAGCACCGCCGCGGCAACGAAGGAAATCTATTCGGCGGTCCGCGCCCTTGACCCGGACTTGCCCGTGGTTGAGCTGAGGACCCAGGAACAGCAGATCGAAAGCTCCCTGAGCACGGAGCGACTCTTCGCCAAGCTTGCCGGGCTCTTCGGGGCACTCGGCCTGACGCTGGCCTGCGTTGGCTTGTACGGGATCATGGCTTACAACGTAACCCTCAGAACCGGCGAATTTGGCATCCGCATGGCGCTCGGTGCGGGCCGCGGAGGGATTCTGTGGTTGGTCCTCATGGAGAGTTTCCCTTTGGTAGGGGCCGGCTTGGGGGCTGGATGTCTCCTGGCTTTGGCGACCACGCGATTGATCGCAAGTATTCTCTATGGCGTCGCTCCGACTAACCCCGTCACGCTGGGCGCGAGCATGCTCTTGCTGTTTCTGGTGGCGACGCTGGCCGCGTGGATTCCCGCCCGCCGGGCGACGAAGGTCGATCCCATGGTGGCGCTGAGGTACGAGTAAGACAGGGGATAGTGGTTTGTGGCTAGTGGTAAGTAGTGGCACAGGCACTCCTGCCTGTGCTCAGGCCTGATGCACTCGTTGCATAGAGCACAGGCAGGAGTGCCTGTGCTACTGGCCTCGGCCATCGAAAATCGGCAATGGGAGTCGGGTCATGGCATTTATGCGAAAACTCATCATGGGTCTGCGGGCGCTGTTCCATAAGGAAGAAGTGGAGCAGGAGATGGATGAGGAGCTGCGGGGTTTTCTGGACGCTGCGGCGAAAGAGAAAATGCGCTCGGGAATGAGCCAGGAGGAAGCCCGGCGCGCCGCACGCGTGGAGATGGGCAGCCTGGACGCGGTAAAAGAAGAAATCCGCAGCAGCGGGTGGGAATCGACACTGGAGTCGCTCTGGCAGGACGTTCGCTACGGTGCGCGCATGCTGCGGAAGAGCCCCGGGTTTACGACCGTCGCGGTGCTCACGCTGGCGCTTGGCATCGGTGCGAACACCGTGATGTTTAGCGTCGTGAATGGAATCCTGCTGCGGCCACTGCCGTACCCTGATTCCGGCCAGCTCATGACCGTTGTTTCTGTTGGCACGAAAAACCACGAAATAATGGAATCCGTTTCGGCTGCCGACTTCCCCTTCGTTAAGGAACAAACCGATGTGTTTGACGGATTGGCGCTTTATGGCTACGCCACTTTGACTCTTACCGGCCAGGGGGAACCTGAGCAGTTCGCCGGTGGAGCGGCGGCCCCCGAGCTTATCTCCTTACTCGGCGTGAAGCCTCTGCTGGGCCGAAATTTCCTGCCCGATGAGGTCACACCCGGGAAGAGTCACGTGGTGATACTGAGTCATCGGCTTTGGCAGCGGCGATTTGGCGGAGACCCGGCAATTATTGGCAAGAGCGTGGAGCTCAGCGAGCAGCTTTATGCGGTCATCGGGGTAATGCCGCCGGGATTTGCCTTCCCCTCTGCCAAGAGTGAGCTGTGGCTCCCCTTGGCGCTGCATGGCGAGGAAGCAACCAGCCACGGTTGGAGAACCCGCCGCATGCTGGCACGCTTGAAGCCTGGAGCGGACTTGGCGAGGGCGCAACTCGAATTGGACACCGTGGGTGCACGCCTCGCGCGCCAGTTCCCCCAGGATCGGGCATGGGGATTTAAAATCATGCCTTTGAAAGACTCCATCGTTGGAGGTTTGGGGCATGCCCTCCTGCTGCTCTTGGGAGCCAGCGCTTTTGTGCTGCTGATTGCATGCGCCAACCTGGCAAATCTCTTCCTCAGCCGCGGTCGTGCGCGCGAGAGAGAAATGGCGATTCGCTTTAGTGTCGGAGCCACACGCCTGCGCGTCGTCCGCCAGTTGCTCACGGAAAGTCTGATCATTGCGGCGATTGGCGGTGCGCTAGGCCTGTTGTTTGCCCCCTTGGGCACGGACTTTATTCGCGCCATCGCACCCCCGGGAATTCCACGATTGGATCAGATCAGCGTTGACGGCCAGGTTCTTTGTTTTGTCTTTTTTGCTTCCATGCTTACAGGCCTCCTGTTCGGAGTGCCCCCGGCTATTCAGATTTCCAAACCTAACGTGAACACGGCGCTTAAGGAGGGATGGCAAACTAAGCCCGCCGGGCTCGGACTGCTCCAGGCGCATCGCACCCGGTCAGCGCTGGTTGTTGCCGAAATCGCGCTGGCGATGGTGCTCATGTCCGGGGCCTTGTTGCTAATCAGGAGTCTGTGGAAACTCGTCAATGTCAATCCCGGTTTTGACCCCCGAAATCTCCTCACCATGGAACTTTCTGTTACCTCCCGCAAGTATCAAGACGACAAGGCGCAAACTGCGTACTTTAACCAAATTGTGGAGAATGTCGCAGGCATTCCGGGTGTCAAATCAGCCGCACTGGCAAGTGGTTCCCCCCTTTACATGAACATGTCCGTCGGTTTCGACTTCAGTGGGCGCCCATCCCGGGTGGGGGAATCGCCACAAGCCGGTTTCGAAATTGTGAGCCCTGATTATTTTCGTACTCTCGGCATTCGCTTCATCCAAGGTCGACCGTTCACACTACGAGAGTCCGAGAACTCACCCGCCGTCATGATTGTCAATCAGTCCTTCGCTCACCGTTACCTGACCGGACAGGATGCCATGGGGAAGAAAATCCACATCGGCTGGGGGAAAGATGAGGCCGGAACCGACGCGCAGATTGTAGGTGTTGTGAATGACCTTACACCGGATAATCGGCCATGGCCCGTGATGTATGTCTCTTACCTTCAATTTGGGGGGAATGGGTACATGAATCTGATGGTACGAACGGCCACGAACCCGCTGGCCCTCGCCGATGCTGTGCGCCGCCGGATATGGTCTGTGAATAGCGAACAACCAGTGTCCAATATCTGCACCGTCGAGCAAAACTTATCAACAACAGCTTCGGAGCCGCGCTTCCATACTTTGCTTCTCGGGACCTTTGCGGGGTTGGCCTTGGCCTTGGCGCTGGTGGGCATTTACGGCGTGATGTCCTATACCGTCATTCAACGCACACACGAAATCGGCATTCGCATGGCCTTGGGAGCAGCTCGCTTGGACATCCTGCGGCTTGTTACGCAGCAAGGACTCGTGTTTGCAGCGCTCGGTTTGGCGATCGGGCTGGGACTATCCTTGGCCCTGACACGTTTGCTTCGCACCCTCTTGTTTGAGGTGCAGCCGACCGATTCTTTGGCCTTGTGGATGGCGTCCGCTGTAATCGCCGGCATGGCCCTGCTCGCCGGCTTCCTGCCCGCCCGGCGGGCGACGAAGGTCGACCCCATGGTGGCGTTGCGGTACGAGTGATTGGCGATTTTCGACCGAAGGTCCGTCCCGCTGACGGATTGACGATGGTCGATTGCAAAACCTACATTGTCAATCGTTTATCGACAATCATCAATCGGCCAATCAAAAGAACTGGCAATCCTTCATAGGGTAATGTTTGCGGTTATGCGTCCACAGGGCAAGTTTATGAATCGAAGCGGTGGCAGCAATCAATGCGTCGCCCAGTTCGACAGCGTGGCTTTTGGCGAACTGCCGCAGGTAGTCGCCGGCGCGCCGACCGATGTCGTCGCCGATGGGAATGCAATTCATCCCCAGGAACAGCGCTTCAAGGACCTTGTATTCCTGAGGCCGCGCTCCATGCCATATCTCCGCCACGGTCACCGGTGAGCAGGCGATGAGCGTATCGCTTCCGCTCAATTCCGTCCATCGCTCCAACAGGCGCGCGTCACGCCCGCGCGCAACGTCGATGAGAATGTCCGAGTCAATCAGAATGTCTTTCAACGCACCCCTTTCATCCGCGATCCCTTTCGTAGCCCGCGCAGATAGGCGTCGGGATCGGAAAGATCGGTTCTGTGCTTCCATATTCCGGCAAAAGCCCGCATGGCTTGCTGGCGACCGGCAAGCCCGGACGAGTATTTCTCACGAACCGCCCGGCGAACCAGATCCGAGATGGAGGTTCCCGCCTGCTGCGAGCGAATGCGGAGCGCTCCCCAAAGCTCATCGTCCAGGTAAAGTTGGGTTCTTCTCATGGTGTATAGTATACATCATCGCTAAGGGTTGATTGGCGATTTTCGACCGAAGGTCCGTCCCGCTGACGGATTGACAATTGCCCGAAAAACGAAGTGGAGGCCCAAGGCGTGCCACCATCGGGAACTCCGGGGCGGGCGGAGAAGCGGGATCGTCTCGCGGCTGCTCCGGCGATAGATACGGAAATCTTCCTCGTCCACGGTAATCACGGTGTACCGGGGAAATGGCTCGCTCATACGGATGAGGCACAGATCAGCCGGGTCGGGGTGGCGGTCCTGGTATCGTTCCGCTATATTATTGAAAAATAAGCTAGTTATAGTTGACTTTCCATTATATTTATGAAAATAATGGAGTTATTTGAAATGAAAGTATCAAGTGAGAAATGGCAAGAAAGGGAAAACTTGAAGGCGCAAATACGGGCAGGGCGATATCCTTCGCTTAAATCATACGATGACCCGATGAGCCGGTCACCCAACAAAAGGTTTGTCTGTTGGTTCTATCACCCAACGTTGAATGGCCATCGAAGGGAAGTAGGCTCCCACGCCCACCATCGCCCCGGCTACGGCGTAGGCGGCGTGGTGGTGGCGGCCGTAGTCCGTGGCGAGGGCCATGCTGGTGGCGAGGAACAGGAACAATGTACCTGGGCGCGGCGCGTTCTTGCGAACGGACAGCGCCACGACGGTTACTTCCGCCACAAGTCCGCCGCGGAAAGATGCTACGCATTGACTCGAGATCACACCGCCGGCGGCTTCCTATTCATCCTTCGCAAATTTCAGAGCGAGGGAATTGATGCAATAGCGGAGGTGCGACGGCGGGGGGCCGTCTTCAAACACATGCCCAAGGTGCGCGTCGCACCGGGCGCATTGCACTTCCGTGCGTCTCATGCCGTGACTCATGTCAGTTTTCACTTGGATGTTCTGGTTCTCCACCGGGTCCCAAAAGCTCGGCCAGCCCGTGCCGGATTCGAATTTCTTTTGGGAATGAAAGAGATCAGCTCCGCAACAAACGCACCGGAAGACTCCCTCTTCGTGAAGGTTCCAGTATTGGCCGGTGAAAGCGCACTCTGTGCCTCCGTGACGTGTCACCTGGTACTGCTCCGGGGTGAGGATTTGCTTCCATTCCGCGTCAGACTTCACCACTTTTTCCATGCGAGCCCTCCCCTCCTTTTTTTCGCGTGTGTGCAAAGCGCCCTTCCAGAGCCTCTCCACCTGTCAAAAATAGCGCTTATAGGCCGCCTGCCAACCTGGCCCGAATTCCTATATTGTCCGCATGCTTCGAGGCGTACTAGCGCTGCCCTGTGCCGTCACGCGGATAGACCAGGCTCCGCGCAGCATCCCACGAGACATAAACTTTTGCTTCGCCGGTTAGAGGCGATTCGCGTGTGGCGTTTGAGTCCCGAATCACCACGAGCTGGCCGCTGGAAATACGCACTGCCCAGCGGCGTCGCCCTCCCTCGTAGATCGACTCCACAAGCTCGCCTTCCAGCAAATTCAGAGGACCGCCATCTTCCGGCGGTGGATAGTGCGTTAAGCGCACGCACTCCGGCCGCACTGCCAGCGTGGCGAGTGAATTCTGGGAAAGGCCCGCGGAGTTTGATGCCCACAGCGTTTGCCCGCCTTCCAATTCAAACCGTGTGCCTTCCGGGGTGTGCGCAACGCAACGGACCTCAAAAAAATTCTCCACCCCCATAAAGTCGGCTACAAAGTGAGTTCGTGGGCGTTCATAGATCTCTTCGCTTGTGCCAAGCTGCTCAAGGCGCCCGCGGTTGATCACCGCTACGCGGTCAGACATCACCAGGGCTTCTTCCTGGTCGTGGGTCACAAAGATGAAGGTAATACCCAGGCGCGCGCGCAGGCGCTTTAGTTCCACCTGCATCTGTTGCCGAAGTTTCTGGTCGAGCGCGCCCAGCGGCTCATCGAGCAGGAGCACGGCGGGTTCCAGCACCAGCGCCCGCGCCAGGGCCACGCGCTGTTTTTCGCCGCCGCTCAATTGATGGGGATAGCGATCCTCTTTGCCGGGTAACTCCACCATTTCCAGGATGGCGCGGACACGGCTGCGAATCTCCTCCGGCGAAAGATTCTTCTGCTCCAGGCCGAAGGCAACGTTGCGGAAAACTGTGAGGTGGGGGAATAGGGCGTAATGTTGAAAGACAGTATTGACGTTACGATGGTATGGAGGCAGGCCGGAAGCATCACGCCCGTCAATCAGGATCTGTCCGTCCTGGGGCAATTCAAATCCCGCCACCAGACGCAGCAGCGTGGTTTTGCCGCTCCCGCTCGGACCGAGAAGCGTCAGGAATTCGCCTCTTCGCACCGCGAGCGAAAAGTTTTCCAAAACAGAGTGTTCCCCGTAGCGCTTACCGACGGTACGAAGCTCTACAATGCATTCCGGCGATGCGTCCAATTCTTAGGCTTTTCCCGACCTCCCTGCATAAATTCTAGGTTGATGCTATCTTCATATCTCCAGCTTAGCAAGGAGTGATTGAACGGAAAAAGGAGCCGACCCACAATACAAATGGGCCCCGCGCGAGGTTGCCCCACCCTTCGCCGGGCCGGCAAAAGGGCGGCGAGAGTGAAAGCTCACTGCCGGCCCCGGCGGTTATTTTTTCTTCAGCGAACGAATGTAGGTGACCAGGGAGTTGATCTGTTCGTCACTCAGCTTGTCCGCGAAGGCCGGCATCGCCGTGCCCTTTTTTCCGTTCTTGATGGTCTCAACGATTTCTTTATCCGTCAGCGAGGCCTGCACCTTGGGATCCGTGAAGTCAGGAGTCTTAAGATTCGGGAACCCCTTGCCGTCGACGCCATGGCACATGGAGCACTTTTGCTTGAAGAGGTCGCCGCCGTCGTCGGGCTTCGGCCCGGCATTAAGCGCAAAACTGAAAATGAGCACGAAAGCTCCCACACCCAAAATCTTGAAGAACGTTGATACCTGGAATCGCATTTGGCTCCTTGAAATTGGAAATTAGGATTGACTAGCCACTAACGACTGCCTCACTTGGCCGGGACATAACCGGGCGGATTGGCCGACCCCGCGCCGAAGAAGAACTGCTCCATCTGGTTGGCGATAAATTCCTGGGCTTCCTTGGTGGAAGGCACCAGGCGATATTCATTGATCAACATCCTTAGGAAGTTGAGCCACTGGTTCCAGGCCTCTTGCGAGACGTTGTCGTAGATGCGTTGGCCGAGTTCCCCCACCCAGGGGGGTTCCTCCAGACCGGGAAGTTCCTTATTCAGCTTCACGCATTTCACCATTCGCTGTGTCATAGAGACGTCTCTCCCTGGAACTCACTTTCCGGTTCTGCCAAACTCATATTCAGATTGCTGCCGGGATCCCCCCGGCGGCAAACCGCGCCCGCTTGCAAAAACTTATTATACAGGAAATCCGACCTACGATGGGTCAGCCTTCGACGCGTCGTGGAGGCGCGCAACGCGCGGAGGCGAGTCCCGCCAGGATTCCTAACGCGGTTTACTTCTTGCGCCGGATATCCAACTCCACTTCCTCGCCGTCAAGCAAGGGAAGTTGCGTGTGCGGATGGAGCGCGTCATTCTGGAATGTCGCGGAAACAATCAGAGGTTTCGCCGAGGCTGGCTTGCAGGCCTGCGGGGCCATGATATTTGGAGACGGCGCTATTCGGGGCAAGGCACGTGGCGCGGGGTCGCGCGGCGCTATGCCGCGCTCCGCATCATCCAGGGCCTTATTCGCCAACCGGTCGGCTTCGCGGTTTTGCTCGCGATAAACGTGCCGAATCGAAAAGGACTCTAGTCGAGCGATCATCGCCTGGGCCTTGTCGTGCAACAGTTTCAGGTCAGGGCTGCGAACTTTGTATCGCCCGGAAATTTGCCGGGCCATTAATTCCGAATCCGTCAGCACTCGCAGGCGCGAATAGCCATGGCCCAGGGCGTACTCCAAGGCAGCCAGCAACCCCTGATATTCGGCAAAGTTATTGGTAGTTTCGCCGATGAATTTTGCAAACGCCGTGACGGACTGGCCTTGCGCCGTTTCGATGGCTACTCCATAGGCCGCGGGGCCGGGATTGCCGCGCGATCCGCCATCAATATGCACAATGATTTCAGGTGAGCTTGGCACGGACAATTCAAGTTATAGGGAACAGGTTCGGGGTGACAGCTATCTTCTCCCAGTAACCTGTCCCCTCCCCTTTCACGACATCGTCACTCGGGTGCCCTCACCGCCGCCCTCGGCCTGCTGCGCGTTGGGCGGCTCAATATAGTAGAGGATACGGCTGCAGTTTTCGCAAGTCATCACGGTTTCGCTGGTCCGGACTTCGTTGTACACCTGTGGCCGCAATCGAACGTTGCATGCGGTGCAAAGACCTTCGCGCACCTCCGCCACCGCCGCGCCGGTTCGATAAGTGCGGATGCGCTCGTAAAGCGCCAGGACGGCATCGCTGAGAACACCGGCTGTTTCCTTCCGCCGGACTTGCAGGCGCTCGCGCTCATCCAGATCCTTCTCCCGCTCGTCCTGTAAGTGCCTGATTTCCGCCGCAATGCGTGCTTTTTCCCCTTCCAGTCGCGCCACCGCCTCTTGTACGTGCTTCTGGATGTCTTCCGCTTCGATCATTTTTTCCAGGACCTGGTCCTCGATCTTGCGGATGTGGCCTTCTTCCCCTTCAATTTCCTTCAGCATCGCCCGGTATTGCTCGTTGGTCTTCACCTGGTAGAGTTGGTCTTTGTGCTTGGTGATTTTCTCCTGGACGACTTTGATGTCGACTTCCAGGTCTTTGCGCTCTTTCAGATTGGCGGCCAGGCGTTTCTTACGTTCTTCGTGGGCGTGGATGAATTCATCCAGTTGCGATTGCAGGGTTTGAATCTGCTTGGGTAGGGAATCGATCAGTACCGTCAACTCCGCAGCCTGCTGGTCAAGTTGCTGGACCTCGACGACGGCTTTAAGGTCAGGATGCACTTACTCTCCTTGGATGCGCGTTGTGCCCCACAGTGGGAACGTGCACGCTCCACTTCTCCAGCGCTGCACCTTCCGTCAATCAACATTTTTGCATATTCCCGGGCACCACGGCAAGGGAATGCGGGGCGCGGTCGTGGGTCAATTTCATGTCGAGGCTGCTATACACCGTAACATGGCATCGAAAATTCACCGCTACACCATTAACCTAACCCACTACCCGGGGCGCGGGTGGCGGACCAATTCGGATCGCAATCCAGGCGTTCGTCAACAGCAGATGACAAGGCAGGAACTATTTTCCATAGCACCACCGTATCTCGCTGGTAGAGGGTTACCGGCGTACATGATGCCTTCGCTACACGAGCGACTTAAGTTATGGTATCTTGGCGGTGCGGAAGAATCAGATTCCAGCTAGCGCTGCGGGTGGAATTATTCTTGCTTACGGAAGGGGGCAAAGCGCCTCTACCGAACGAACTTGCAGGTCCACGATAATGTTGCGATTCCATCTTGAAGAAGAACTATGAAGAAGATAGGTCGATATGTCATCATTTCCGAGTTGGGCCGGGGCGCCATGGGGGTCGTCTACAAAGCCTCCGACCCAACTATTGGCCGCGAGGTAGCCCTGAAGGTTCTTTCCCTTAACCCCTCTCCTGGGGAAGGAACCAACAGCCCGCAGGAAATGTTCATGCGCGAAGTCCGCGCCGCCGGTCGATTGGCGCACCCCTCGATCGTCACCATCCACGACGCCTTCGAGGACGCGGAAAATCAAACCAGTTGCATCGTAATGGAATTGGTCCCGGGTGTGACGCTGGAGAAGATTCTCGACTCGGGCCAACCTCTTACCATCGAACAAGTCCTCTATTTAGTGCGACAAGTGGTGGAGGGGCTTGATTACGCGCATCGGAATCAGGTCATCCACCGTGACTTGAAGCCGGCGAACATCCTGGTGACTGCGGATGGACGCGCCAAGATCACGGATTTTGGGATCGCCAAGGTTCTTGCGCGCGAAGGCATGGCGCGCACCGTGGGTATGATGGGAACGCCTTCCTATATGTCACCGGAACAGGTGAAGGGAGGCGAGGTTGACGGTCGCACTGACATCTTCTCTTTGGGCATTATTATTTTCACGATGCTTTCCGGGAAGAAGCCCTTCACTGGCAATACCGCCGCAGTGATGTTCAAGATCGTTTACGAAGAACCGCCGGTGCCCAGCAGTCTTAATCCTGGGCTACCGCCCGCTTACGACTATGTGGTGAAGAAGTGCTTGGCGAAGGACCGCAACTTGCGGTATGCCTCAGCGCGCGAATTGCTGGGTGACCTGGATGACCTTCAGCATGGTCGTCCTCCCCGATCGCAGGTGGCGGCTCCGGCGTCTGGCGGGGTTCCCCCTGCCTCCCCATTAGACCGGACGCTCGACATGCCGATCTCGGGCCTTATGAAAGCAGTATCACATCCTCCGTCGGCGCGGCCGACGCCACCCGCACCGCCGTCTGCCCAGCCGAAAAACGTGGCTGCGCAGCCGCCTAAACCCGCGCTTCCGCCCCCGGTTGTCCCTGAGAAAGAAGATATACCCTCCCCATTTGCCCAGACGCTCAACATGCCGATTCAAAGCCTTATGAAAGGGGCGTTGCAGCCTCCGTCGCGGGGGATTGCTTCCGCGACTCCCGCTTCACCGCCCGTCTCGGTACAACCGCCCAGGACCGCTATCCCGCCACCCGTCACACCGACGCTGCACCCGGAGACACTACCCCTTTCGGGACAAACCCTGCCCACGCGAGCGCCAAACCTTTCGGCGACGCCGCCCCCGGTCTCGCCACCGCCACAACCGGCACCTACGCCTTACGTCCCCTATGAGCCGACGCTGTTGCAGCCAACGATCCCCGTTCAGGTGCCGGAACATCCCACGGCATCTCAGGCAGTCGGACCACAACCGGTTACACCCGCACGGCCTCCTCAACCCGCCGTCACGCGCGCGGAGGAGCCAGCGGGAGCTTCCGGCGCTGTGTTTCCCGCACCCAAGTTGAAACTCATCCCCGTCGTGTTTGGCGGAGTGGCAGTTGTCCTGTTGGCGGCAGCAATGTGGGGCTACTGGAAGTTTCACCGCACAAGAACTGCGTCCTCGCCGCCCCCGCAGGCCGCGGTGCAAACGCAGCCGGCCACTCCGCCTCAGATTCCAACCCCTATTGAGACTCCAACTCCACCCCCTGCCGCAGTGGCAGAGCAGCCGACGCCACCAGTGAGCTCTGCCCCGGCGGTTGCCAAGAAGCCCACGATCCGCAAGACGAAACAGGCCCCCACGCCACCTCCACCTGCCCCCGAGCCGACGCCACCTCCGGTCCAACCCCAACCGGTCGCGCCGCCTCCCAAGCCTGCGCCTCCCACGCCCAGCCCCGAAGACATTGCCAAGGCCGAGGCCGCCAGGCTCGCCAAAATTCCCCGGATCGTTCAGGTTGTCTGCAACTACGGTTTGAAGGAGGCAACGTTTGTCTTTTCCGCCAGCGGGAAACCCCTTTTTCAAGAGACTTTGAAAGGGAAGAAGGTAAAGGGAGGATTCCTGGGGATAAAAGGGTCCTACCAAGGAACCTTTACGCATACCATTACCGTGCCCGCCGGCACGCCGCTGGTTTCGATTCGCATCATGGCCAAAGATGGGGGGATGGATCAGAGCAAAGACATCATGATGCCGCCGCCGGGGGGCTTTGTTCCTACACTTGGGGTGGACGTTGACAGCGATCATTTGTCTCTCAACTGGAAGAGTTCCTCCGCCGCGAAATAGCCGTGCGAAATCGCGGCGGCCTTTTTCAAGGAAACATTTCCCTCCGGGTTAGACACCGTATTCATAGGGTCATTTACATTGCCGCAAGAGCCTTGTAGAATGCGCCTTCCCACGTGGGGGAACGACGAACCCCCAATCCCCGGCAAATTGTGGGGGGCAGGGCTCGCGGCTCTCGGCGCTGTGCACTGGAATCCGACTGGCTTCGGGATTCGGGAAAGGCCGCGGGAACCGATGCGGGGAGACAGTAACCGCGCAGAACATAATGACAGGAGGAAGAATATGGCATTGAACATCGTGGAGAAGGAAGTGAACGGAGTCACGGTCCTGCACCTGGCCGGCCGCGTAACGCTGGGTGAGGAGAGCAACCAACTCCGCACCAAACTCAAAGACAGCCTGAGCCAAGGCAAGACGCGCTTGGTTCTCGACCTTGCCGAAGTAACCTACATCGATAGCGCCGGCTTAGGCACGCTGGTGGCGGGATTCACCTCCGCGCAGAACCAAGGCGCCAACCTGAAGCTGGCCAACCTCACCAAACGCTTTCGCGAGCAACTCAATATCACCAAGCTGGTTACGGTATTTGACGTCTACGATGGCGTCCAGGACGCCGTCAAATCCTTCGAATCAGCGTCCTGACCGCGCCAGCGCCCAGGCAATCATCCTGATTCGCGATCCGCACTGAGGAAGAGATCCTTCCGCGGGGAGGTCGCCGGCTGCTGCGGAGACCATGAGTTGTTCCCCGCAGTGGCTTGCGGACTGCACGCACCGGAATTCCAAAGGAGGAATTATGGGTCATCAAATTGGCTGGGGCCTCATGCTGGTCTTTGTGGGAGGCATACTCAACGGCAGCTTCGCTGCCCCCATGAAGCGGCTCTCGGCCTGGCGTTGGGAAAACACCTGGCTGGTCTATTCTCTCGTGGGATTGCTGATTCTTCCCTGGGTCATCGCGATGGCCACGGTTCCTCATCTAGGCGGCGTGCTCCAACAATCTTCTGGGGTGGTGCTGGCCAAGGTTGCCCTCTTCGGGTTCGCCTGGGGCATTGGCGGCCTGCTGTTCGGCCAGGGTATCGCGCGCGTGGGGATGGCGCTGGGTTTCGCGGTGATCCTTGGCATCACCTCGTCGTTCGGAGGGCTCGTGCCCCTGGCGATCCTCCATCCCGACCAACTGGGCACCCGTCAAGGCCTGGCGCTGATCGCGGGGACGCTGGTGGTGGCCCTCGGGCTCGTTTTCCTTGCGGTGGCGGGGAAGCGCCGTGAACGCGAGCGGGCTTCCGAGGCGGCGGCAGAGCGCTCAGGCTTTGGGGTCGGGCTCATCATCTGCATTCTTTCCGGCGTCTTTTCCTCGATGCTCACCTTCGCTTTTGTTTTCGGCGATAAATTACAAGATCTCACGCACCAAGCCGGGGCCACACCGGCCATGTCAGGCAATGCCATCTGGGCGCTGGCGGTGAGTTGCGGCTTCCTGCCCAACGCGGCTTACTGTATCTACCTCTTGAATAAGAGCCACTCGTGGAGCATTTACCTCGAAAAAGCAGGGGGTGCCACCTATGTGTTGGGCGCGGCCTTGATGGGATTGCTCTGGTATAGCGGCTTGGTGGTTTACGGCATGGGCACTGCCGCGCTGGGTGCGCTGGGCAAAATCGTCGGCTGGCCCGTGTTCATGTCCGTTGATATCATCGCCGGCATCGGTTGGGGATTCTTGGGCGGAGAATGGAAGGGCGCCAGCCGCACCGCCCTGACCTATTGCCTGATCGGTATAGCCATCCTCTTTCTCGCCATCGGCGTGATCAGTTGGGGCAACGCGTCGTGAAACCGCTCAGGATGATTACCCGCTCGCGAGACCGGCAGAATTCTCGTGTTTATGAATCGACGACATAACGTTGGCGGGAGGGCGATGGTGGCGGAGTTCATTGGCCATGAATTTCATGCGTGGGTCAACGCGCTTGAAGAAGGCGTGGTCAGCGGTGCAGATCTATCTCAATCCGGGATCGCTTCGGACCGGCCGTCAATTGGCCAGACCTGTCCAGACGAGGCGTGGCAAGAGAATTCAAAGCGCAAGAACCGGAGGGCGAATTTCGAGGCCAGAAAGACGGGCAGCCTATGCTACTCTATAAGAACCCATCAGGTTGCAGCCATGGGCCTGTAGCTCAGACGGATAGAGCAACGGTTTCCTAAACCGTTAACTACTTTAGAACGAGACACAAACCATTGAATTTACAGGACCGTCGAGCCCGACAACTTGGCGGAAAATGGTGCTTTTAGCGCTTATCTGTGACCCAAACTGTGACCCACTTTCGGGGGGCGATTGAGCGCACGCCTTTAGTTTTTGGTCTACTCAGCACGTGGACAATCTGCCCACCGCAAGTGCCCCTCCCGCACTTAAGAGTGTCCTCACGAATCCCTTCGCCGATCAATGAGTATAGCCCGACTGTCTTAAACTCCCGCCCGCGCTTGCACCAAGGTCCATACCCCCCAGGCGGATCAACTGGATGACCAACTCCAAACGCCTGTCACGAATCTCCCACGGCATCCTCTACGCGGCAGAGAGTCCATACGAAAAGGAGAAAAAAACGATGTCCCAGCAAGGAATAAATAAGATGATCGTATTGGGTCACGCCGGCAACGACGCCGAGCTAAGATTCACGGCCAGCGGCAAGCCCGTCGCGAACTTTTCCGTCGCCGTGAATGAGGCGTTCAAGAACGCCAACGGCGACAACGTCGAGCGGGTCGAATGGTTTAAGTGCGTCGCTTGGAACGGTCGCGCCGAGCTTTGCGGACAATTCCTTAACCGCGGGAAGCAGGTATATCTCGAAGGAAGGCTGCAAACTCGCAAGTACGACGGCAAGGACGGCAATGCGAGGACTACTACCGAGGTGGTCGTCAGGACGCTGCGTTTGCTGGGCGGTCCCAGCAACGGATCGAGCCAAGCCCAAGCAGACCAGGCCGAACATCCTTCAGCGAACGGAAGTGCCTCAACCGACAACACGGAAGATATTCCTTTCTAAACCCGTCATGTGCAACTTCACGAGTGCAAGCGTCTAAGGAGGACCGCTAAGCGGGGCGCTTTGAGACGCGCTCCTCTAGCATGGTCATCAGACTTCGCGATGCCTATAAAATGCTTCGAGGGCCTTTTGAGTCTTCGCGAGTTCCTCGACGAGTTGTTTCTCTGCGGGCAGCGCCAACCGGTACTCACCTGCAAGCACTTTGTTCCGCAGATTGCCGAGGGCGTAATGTGCAACCGCCTCATCCCCTTTGGCACACAGGATCAGCCCTACGGGCGGGTTTTCTCCTGGATGGGTCCAATGTTCTCGTGCATAATTTAGATAAAGGTTCATCTGGCCAGCATCGGCGTGCGTGAATTTACCTGTCTTCAGCTCAATAAGTATGAGGCACCTAAGGCGGCGGTGAAAGAACACCAGATCGATGCGGTACCATTCATCGCCGACACGCAGGCGCCTTTGGCGGGCGATGAAGGCGAAATCATTGCCCAGCTCGAGCAAAAAATGCTCAAGGTGAAGAATAAGAGCTTCTTCCAGGGTTGATTCCGAATACTCGTCCTTCAAACCTAGAAACTCCAGCACCAGCGGATCCTTAATTTCTTCCTCGGGAGTTAACTGGTCATACGGATGCCTGCGCTGGCCTTTGCGCAGAATGGCAGCCTTATTTCGCGAGAGTGCGGCGCGTTCGTAAAACAGGGTCGAAATTTGTCGATCAAGCTGGCGCACGGACCAGCCGCCACGTAGCGCTTCGCCTTCGTAGAATCTGCGCGCCTGTACGTCTTTCACAGAGAGCAAGCGAACGTAATGAGACCACGGGAGGGGAAATTGCGGGAAAGCACCAATTTCGGAAGGGCTCGACTCCCCAGGCGCTGTCTGGAGATTTCCCTGTGCCGATCGTGTTGGCAATCCGTCAGACACCGTCTGGCTTTTTTCGGGCCTCGCCCCGGCACGCGTTGGCACTTCAGATTCGTCAGACAGCGTCTGACGAATCGGCCACGCAAGATAGAACTCTCGCATCTGCTTGAGATTTGTTTCTGAAAACCCGCGCTTAAACCTCGTCGCCAGATCAGCCGCCAACCTCGCGATCAACGCCTCGCCGTAATTCGCGCGCCTCTTGCCCTCTTGCTCGTACTCAACAATCCTGCGACCAATCTCCCAATAGGTGGCGGTCAGGATTGCGTTGACTGACCGGGCGGAGGTCTTCCGCGCCTCCTCGAGCAGATGCACCACTCCACGAAGCAATCCCTTATAGGACTCGGTGATCAATCGGTTTTCTTCTTTCATCAACAGCACTTGTTGGGCCCGGGGGATTTTATGGGCCTCATCCGCACCGGTGGTCGTGGGAGGTGGTGTGCGAATGGTTCGCATGCAGGCGGAACTCCGTCACCCTGCCTCCAGAAGCCCGCTTTCTCAGATTTTCAAATCTATCCGTCGTTTAACTCGATTGCAAATCAAATCCTCAAGGAGGACCCAAAAGTGTTTGTTGAACTCATGCCCTTGCTAGCTGGTCGCACGGTGGTGATCACCGTGGCCCGCGAAGATGAAAAGACGGTCCGGGTGTGCATCATCCCGAAGAAGACGGGAACGGATGACCACCCGGCGCTCACGACACCGTTGAGTTACACCGGCACGCCGGAAGAACTCGACGCAGAATTGGGAAAACACTTGGCGAGTTACGTCGAGTGTCACACCCAACTGGGCAGCACGCTGGACCAAGCCAAAGCGGAAATGGAAGCTGCGGCGAAGGCTGCTCAGGAAGAAGCCCGCAAGAAAGCGGCGGACCGGAACAAGAAATCCGCCGAAAGGGCGCCAGCATCGACTAGCAGCGCTACCCCAGACCCTCAGCAAAAGGCAGATGCGGCGCCCATGGCGAACACGCTATTCGGCGACACCACCGCGGCCGAATCCCCCGCAGCCACCAAACCATCAGGAGGTGAAAGCCCATGCAGACTAGCGTTATAAACCGTGAATTCACGTGGAATGGGGTCAAGATTTGCGACCCCGGGCATCACCTCAGCCCAGAGGAAGTGCGTGCCGTGCTGGCGACGATGTACCCGGATATCGCCACCGCGACGATCACCGGCCCCGAGGCTGTCGGGAACAAGTTGGTTTATCGATTTGTGGCCGCCATTGGGACCAAAGGGTAGTGGCCAATGCGAGCCGATTCGAAGGTGCGAAGAGAGAAAGCCAAGCAGGCGGTCCTCGCCGAACTCAAACGGCGAAGCGGGGACCGCCATCCCCGCAATCAAACCCTCCTTGCGAGGTTCGCCCGATGTCCACAACTTCAACTCGCAGCAATCGTCATATCACGAGCGGTCGACGCCGAACGGCGCGCTTACAGTGCAACGCCGCTTGCCCCACCGCCCGGATGGCTCCCGCCACTTACATGATGGGAAGTGGGGCCCACCTGCTCATTCCCAGTCTCGACCGCGTACCACCTGAGTATCACTATCACGCCGGGGAGCGGGCCACGAATCGTCTGGCGCAGACGTTGCTTGAACTCGATGTCGCCGACGCCCGCGATTGGCGACGGGTTCGCCGCGACCCTACCGACTTTGTACAAGCAACCCTAAATCGGTGGATAAATCTCCACGGCGGCAAAGCCCTGCGACGGCGTTTTTGCCTTCG
>Ga0335085_10002664_pt1 | contig 32780 bp, 30 predicted proteins | sample Lox_Sample_45_FD_206712 | JGI IMG/M metagenome (GOLD analysis project Ga0335085, IMG submission 206712) | Soil microbial communities from Loxahatchee National Wildlife Refuge, Florida, United States - Lox_Sample_4.5 | ecosystem: Environmental > Terrestrial > Soil > Wetlands | place: USA... | reverse complement strand
TCTCCCACGCGCACCGCGCGCGAATAGCCCACCACGGGTTCCCAGATGGTTCCGCTTGCGATGTTCTTTCTCGGCACTGCTGTTCCTCCGCCGCTTCACGCGCCGGGCCGGCAGTATAGCCCCGCGAATCGTGGAGGCCAAACGCATGCATCCGCCCCTCCTCGCACCTTTTCTCCCGGCAGTCTGGACAGCGCGCGGGGAACGCCTTACTCTCTCGAATTGCCGCATCTGGAGCGAAACCGATGAAGTGCCGGAACATTCTGGACGCCGTTGGCCATACGCCGATGATTCGCTTGAACCGCATCACCGACGGGCTGCGGTGCGAGGTGTGGGTGAAGGCCGACTATCTGAATCCCGGGGGATCGGTAAAGGACCGCATCGGCATTTCCATGATCGAGACGGCGGAGAAGAAGGGCCTGTTGAAGCCCGGCGGCACGATAATCGAAGGCACTTCCGGAAATACCGGCATGGGCCTGGCGCTGGTGGCCGCGGTGCGCGGATACAAAGTAGTCTTCACCATCACCGACAAGCAGTCGCGCGAAAAGATTGACCTGCTGAAAGCCCTGGGCGCGGAGGTGATCGTGTGTCCCACCGCCGTGGAACCGGAGGACCCGCGCAGCTATTACTCCGTGGCCAAGAAGCTGGCCAAGGAAATTCCCAATTCCTACTATCCGAATCAGTACGAAAATCCCGACAATCCCCGCGCCCATTACGAGACCACCGGTCCGGAAATCTGGGAAGACACGGAAGGGCGCGTCTCGCATTTTGTTTGCGGAGTCGGCACCGGCGGCACCATCAGCGGAGTGGGAAAATATCTCAAGGAAAAGAACCCTCAAGTGCGCATCGTGGGGGTGGACCCCATCGGCTCGCTCTACTACGACTACTTCAAAAACAAAAAGCTCATCAAGGCCACCACCTACGTCGTGCAGGGCATCGGTGAAGACATTCTGCCCGGCACCATGGATTTTTCCGTGCTCGACGACATGCTGCAGGTGACCGACGAAGAGTGTTTTGTGACCGCCCGCCGCATGGCCCGCCTGGAAGGAATTTTCACCGGCGGCTCCTGCGGTGGATGCGTTTCCGGGGCCTTGCGCCTGGCGCGCGGACTTGCCCCGGACTCACTGGTGGTGGCCTTCCTGCCGGATACCGGGATGCGCTATTTAAGCAACGTCTTCAGCGATTCCTGGATGGCGGAACACGGCTACAGCGAAAAGGAAGTGGCCCTGACCGCGGCCGAGGTGCTTCGCGCCAAGAAATCGCGCGGCCGCGTGCGCGAGCTGGTGACCGTAAAACCCTACCAGACGGTGTTTCACGCGCTGAAAACCATGCAGGCGGAAGACATCTCGCAATTGCCGGTTTGCGAGGAAATTCTGCCCATCGGCACCATCTCCGAGGACCAGATCCTGACCATGGCGCTGCACGGCAAGGATCTGCGCAAGCTGGTGGTGCGAGAGGTGATGGGCCCGCCGCTGCCCTGCGTGCCCGCGGATGCGCGCATCGAGCGCCTCACGCGCATCCTCAGCCGCGAGAGTTCCGCGGTACTCGTGGAGCAGGAGGGCGGGCGGCTGGACATCGTAACGAAATACGACCTGATCGGCACCGTGGCCAGCCTGGCCGAACAGTCGCGCTGAGCCCGCCTCGGCGGATCTCAGTTCGCCGGGCGCACGCCCAGCTCTTCGTAGAGGGCGCCTGCGTCGTACACGGTCCCGTCTTTGATCACCGTCACCACCCGGCGGATCTCCGCAATGCGCGCGGTCGGATCTCCCTCCACCAGGATTACGTCCGCCAGTTTTCCCGGAGCGATCGAGCCGCGCAGGTCGTCGTGCTTCATCACCCGCGCGGCCCCCAGGGTGGCCATCTGCAGGACCCGCGGAGCCGGGATGCCCGCGGCCACATAGTTCTCCAGCTCGCGGTGCAGGGTGAACCCGGCCAGATCATCCGTCCCGGCCACGATGGTGATGCCCGCGTCGTAGAGCAGCTTGAGCATACGCAGCATCGCCTGAAAGGAATCCCGGTATCGCTGGTCCATGCCCTCCGGGACGGGCAATCCTCCCACCAGCGTAGCCCGGCGGATTTGCGCCGGCAGGCGCGCCGCCACTTCCGCCAGATTGGGCGCCACCGTGCCCGGGCGGGCCACAAACATGGACTCAAACACGGTGACCGTGGGATCCACCACGGAATGGTGCTGTTGCAGAAGCTGCACGAATGCGCGCACGCGGGCCGATTGCAGGTCCAGCGCCGCGGCGTGCTCCGCCACGGCCGTGAAGCGCGCGGGCGTGCGCGTGTCCTGCACCTGGTCGAAAATAAAATTCAGGAACCAGAAGTTGGCGTGCTGCACCTCGTCATAGCCCTGCTGGATGGCCTGCTCCATGGTCATGAACGCGGGCACGTGCCCGCTCAGCCGCAGCCCCAGGCGATGGGCCTCCGCGGCGACGACCGGCACCAGCTCGGGCTTGAGCGAGCTGTAAAGCTTGATTTGCTCGTAGCCCAGAGATTTGTAGCGGTCCACCTGGGCTACGGCCTCTTCCGGCGTGTCCGCAAACACCTTGGTTGGTCCCTGGTAGGGGCCGCGGCCGTCGATGAAGCCGGCCATTACGATGCGCGGGCCGATCAGCGTGCCGGCGTCGAATTTCGTTTGCAGGTCGTGCAGATGGTCAATATCGTTGGCCATATCGCGCACGCTGGTCACGCCCGCAGCCATGTGCAACAGCCCGTCGTCCCAGTTGCCCAGGTGCACGTGCATATCCCATAGGCCAGGGAGCAGCATTTTGCCCCTGGCATCCAGCACTTCACTGCCCGGCGCGGTGATATTGCCGTCGGGTCCCACCGCCACGATGCGGTTCCCGGAGAGGAGCACGGACATGCCCTCCTGCACGGTGGCGGACTCACTGTCGAACAGTCGGGCGTGGACAATCAGCAGCGGGCCGGCAGGCTTGCGCGCCAGCCTTCGGGCCACCTCCTCGCCGCGGGCTCCGGCGCGGGCTTTTTGGGCCTCCAGCAGCGCGGGCCAGGCGGATTCCGCGCCCTCGCGAAGCACCGCCCCCCATTCGCTCCCGGCGGCCACCAGGCTGCCGTCTTCGGCCAGCCACAGCTGAGTGGGCGTGAAACTCAATCCGGTCTCTTCGTAGAGCGTCACCTTTTGTGTTTTTCCGCCGATCTCTGCCGAGCGCTCCGTCGCTTTCTCAATCCGCGCTTCGCCTTCCGGCAGCAGAGCCAGGCGTCCTCCTGGTGCGGCGAGCAGCGCGGTTTCCATTTCGTTGGAAAGCACCGCGTCCAGGGGCACATAGAAAGCCGGGGTGGAAAGTTGCTTCTCTCCATGCTCCGCTTTGTTTTTCCAGGTGGCACGGCCGCCCGCCACACGGAAATGTTCGTCCACGGGTCCTTTCAGGTAGTCGTTGCCCGTGGCGTCAATCTGGGTGGGAAACCCGGAGCGATCCAGGACGATGCGCGTGGTGATGCTGGGTCCGCGCCCGCGGTCATTGAAAGCGAAAAAGGTGTGCCGCGCGCCATCCGGCGAAACCCACACCGCCATCACTCCCGCTTTGTTTCCAGCCAGCAAAAACGTGTAGCGGAGGGCGTTGGCGGGCACCTCCGGCGGCACGGTGATGAGCTGGGCCGGCGCATTGGACTGCGCGGGAGCACCGGCTGCCGCCTGTCCCCAGGCCGGCGGCCGGCAGAGCGTCAGCCCTGCGAGCAGCAGAGTTCCGCCCACTCCACGAAACCACCCGAGTTTCTTTGCCGGTTTCATCCCGCTGGTCTCCTTCATGGTTCCTCCGCAACACTGAAACGCCTGGTTCACTCCGGAGGTTTCATCCTGCGGAGGAAATTCTGAAATCGCGGTTCCCCGCGAATGGGATCGAAGGCCGGATTTCCGTACATGTCCAGCATGCCCACCGCGCGAGACTGCCAGGCGCGCTCCAGCCATTCGTAGGCTTTCTCACGCGAACCGGACTGCAGATAGAGCGCAGCGAGTTGCGTGGGATGCAGCGTGGCTTGCTCCGGAGAACGCGAGAAGAATTCCAGCGCCTTCTGGGCCGCGCCGCGGCATCCACCGGCTTCCAGGCCGTTCCTCGCGGTTTCCGACAGCTCGCTCAGCCCCGCGGCCTGCCAGCCTCGGATGCGCTCCGCGGCCGCCTCCCGGCAATCTCCCCGGTGTTCCAGGATTTCAGCCAGGCCGCGATGGGCGGCCGCCGACGTAGGATTCAGCTCCAGCGCGCGTCGAAACTCTTGCTCGGCCTGGGCATACTGCCGGGCCAGCAACAGCAACTGGCCGCGTCCTGCGTGCGCCTGGGGATCCAGGGGCTCCAGCCGCACGGCCTGGGCGATTTCGCCCATGGAATCGTCATAGCGGCCCAGGGAGCCGAGATAGAGGGCGTAGAAGCGGTGTGCGGCCCCGTCCGAGGGATCGAGCTCGATCGCTCTCTGAAATTCATGGCCGGTCAATGTCCAATCCCATTCCAGCCGATATCGAGTATTGGCGAGCGCCAGGTGCGCCGGAGCCAGGTCTGGATCCAACTGCAGCGCGCGATCCACATCCGGGCGAACCCTGGCCAGCGCATCCGAAGTGGTCGTATATTCCCCCTCCTGGGCCTCCAGCCACAAACCTGCGCGCGCGGCCAGGGCCTGCGTGTAGTTGGGATCCGCTTGTATGGCCTGATTGAATTTTGCATCGGCCTTGCCCAGGTTCGCGAGCGTGAGAGTCGCGCCAGCATATCGGCCTTGCAGATAGAGCTCGTACGCCTCGGGCTTTCCAGTTGCTCCCTGGGCCAGGCGCAAACTTTCCTGCGGGGTGATCCGCAAACGCAGCCCCTGGGCCACGGCGCGCGCCACTTCGCCAGGCAGCAGATGAAGCTGAGACCGGTGGGTGTGGTATTCGCCGGACCAGAGGGGAACGGTGGTGCTCGCATCGAGCAATTCAAGCTGCAAGTCCAGGTCGTCTCCGCGCGGCGTGAGCCGGCCGGAGAGCACGCTCGCCGCGCCCAGAGCCCGTGCCGCATCCTGCGGACTCCAATGTTTCTCCCGCGGGAGAAACGCGGAACGCCGTCCGACCACGTTGATGGCACCCAGTTGAGCCAGATCGTCTGCAAAGCTTTCCGCCAGCCCCGGGCCCAGGTAATCCTCTCCCGATTCAGGAGAGGTGTTTTCCAGGGGAAGCACCGCCAAAGAACGGACACCGGCCAAAGCCGCGGTGCGGCTGCGCAGGTCCCAGAGCGCCGCGCTCGCGGCCAACAGCAGGGCCACCGTGGCCACCGCCAGCCACACCCAGGTGGACCTCGCCCAGGCTTGCGGCTCGCGAGAAACGACCACCGGCGGCGCGACCGGGGGAAGCAACGCCTCTCCCAGTTCATGCGATTCCCGGTAGATCCGCAGCCGCCGGAGATCGGCCAGCAGTTCGGCCACCGTCTGGTAGCGCCGCGCCGGATCTTTTTCCAATCCTCGCGCGACGATCCGTTCCAGTTCCGGAGGCAGCGCGGCGTTCTCCCGCCGCAACGGCCGCGGTCTGCGGTGCAGAACCGCGTAGCGAATCACCGAAGTGGTGTCCCCCGAAAATGGTTCGCGGCCGGCGGCCATCTCATAGAGCACCACGCAGAAGGAGAAGATATCCGAGCGCGCGTCCAGCGGTTCGCCGCGCGCCTGCTCGGGAGACATGTACTCCGCCGTGCCGGCAATCATCCCGGTGAAAGTCTGCTTGCGTGTCTTCGCAGTGTGAGAACCGCCATCCGGCGCGGTACCTTCTGATCCGTGGCGCTCGCCCTCCTCCTCTTCCTCCGCTCTTGGTGCTGCCGCCCCGGTCGCCGCGGGCCGGAGTTTGGCCAGGCCGAAATCCAGAATTTTCGCCTGGCCCCGCTCCGTGATGAATATGTTTCCAGGCTTGATGTCGCGGTGCACCATGCCCATGGCGTGAAGCGCCTCGAGCGCCTCACCCACCTGAATGCCGATGTCCACCAGCAGATCAATCCCCAAAGGATGTTCCTCGACCATCGTTTTCAGCGATTTCCCTTCGAGGTATTCCATCACCAGGAAAGGAATTCCGTCCGCATCGCCGATGTCGTGGATGGTGCAAATCCCCGGGTGGTCGAGCGCGGAAGCGGCACGCGCCTCGCGGTGGAATCGCTCGAGCGCCTGCGGGTCGCGCGCCATCTCCTCGGAGAGGAATTTCAGCGCCACGGTCCGGCCGAGCTTCAGGTCTTCGGCCCGGTAGACGACGCCCATGCCCCCGCCGCCAATGCGCTCGAGAATGCGGTAGTGCCCAACGATCGTGCCGCTTCTGTCTGTGGTTACCATCAGACGATTCGCGCTCAAATGTTATAATGAACGATTCCCGGGAAGGCGAAAAAGGCCACCGGGGGCGGGATGCGTATCGAAGATTTCAATGCGAGGCTGCGAGACTCCGTTCTGGTGTCCGACGGGGCCATGGGCTCCATGCTCTATGAGGTGCTGGGGCCGCAGCGCTGCTTCGACGAAGCCAATGTGACCGAGCCGGAGGCCGTTTTCCGCGTCCATCAAGCGTACCTGGCGGCGGGCGCGCAAATCATCAAGACCAACACGTTTGGCGCCAACCGTCACAAGCTGGCCGCGCTCGGTCTGGCAGAGAGCAGCGCGCGCATCAACCACCGCGGCGTCAAAGTTGCCCGGGAAGCGCGCGAGGCCGCGGCACGCGAAGTGCTCATCGCGGGCTCCATCGGCCCCCTGGGCTCGGCTCTCCAGGTCAGTCCTTTGCCGGACTCCGAAGTCCAAGCCATCTTTCACGAGCAAGCTGCTGCGCTGGAAGAGCGTGGAGTGGACTTGTTCCTTCTGGAGACGTTTGGGGACCTGGAGGAACTGCTGCGGGCCATAGATGCGATTCGTTCGTTCTCCCGCCTGCCCATTGTCGCCGAGATGACCTTCTCAGAAGAGCGCCGGACACTGGCCGGCCTCCATCCACGCGACGTTTGGGAAAAGCTGAAAGACAAGGACGTCCAGGCCATCGGCGCCAACTGCACCATCGGCCCGCAACTCTTGCTCGGCGTGATCGAAGAGATGGCCGCACTGGGCCCTCTGCCACTCTCCGCCATGCCCAACGTCGGATTTCCCAAGCGCGTGGGCGACCGCATCACCTACCCGAAATCTTCACCGGAGTACTTCGCCCTCTTTGCCCGGGAAGCCGCCGCCCTGGGAGTGCGTCTGATTGGCGGCTGCTGTGGCACCACGCCGGAACACATCCGGGCGATGGCCGAAGCGGCGAAAGTGCTGCGGCCCACCCCGGGCGTACCAGCCCGCGCCGCGGCGCTGGGGCCGCGAACGGACACGCATGCCATTCCCGCCCGCGAGCCGGATAGCGGACTGTGGCGCCGGATTCAGCGCGGCGAGTTTGTGGTCAGCGTGGAGATTGATCCGCCCAAGGGAATCTCCTGCGACCGGATTTTCGAGCAGGTGGCCCGCGTCGTGGACTCCGGCAAGGTGCATGCCATTGACATCAACAGCGGCACGCTGGCGCGCGTGGGCATGGACGCGCTGGTGCTGGCCGGCGCGCTGGAAGCGCGCGGGGTGGAGACCATCCCGCACCTCACCACGCGTGATCTGAATATCATCGGACTGCAGGCCATGCTCCTGGGAGCCTGGTCGGTGGGCGGCGTGCGCAACGTGCTGGCGCTCACCGGCGATCCGCCGTCGCTTGGCGACCATCCGGAGACCAGCGGCGTCTATGAAGTGGATTCGATCGGCCTGGTGAAAATACTTGCGCGGCTCAACCAGGGCATGGACTGGGCCGGCAAAACCCTGGGTGGCGCCACCAACTTCACCATCGCCGTGGCCGTCAATCCCGTGGCGGATGATCTGGACGACGAACTGGATCGCTTCCGGAAGAAAATCGAGGCTGGAGCGCACGTGGCCATGACCCAGCCGCTCTTCGATCCCCAGCAGTGGTACGACTTCGAAAAGCGCCTGGGCGGGAAGTGCCCGATACCGGTGATGGCCGGCGTGTGGCCCCTCAACAGCTACAAACAGGCCATGCGCTTGAATAACGAGGTGCCCGGGATCGTGATTCCCGAGCCGGTCCTGAAGGAATTGGAGTCCGCGGGCACCGACGCTCGCAGCCGCGGTTTCGCCATCGCCCGCCGCGTGCTGGAGTGGGCGCGCACGGAACTGGCCGGTGCGTACCTGATCCCGCCGTTTAAGCGCTACGAGGAAATCCTGGAGATCTTTTCGTAGTCCTGCCCGCTCGGCTTAGTTCGAGAGGTCCCGCAAGAGGATGGTCAGGATTCGCTCCGCGGCCCGGCCGTCCCACAACTCCGGCACGCGGCCGCGCTTCCCCCGGCCGGCCAGGACTTCGCGGATGCCGCGGACCAGCGCGGGCATGTCTCTGCCCAGCAGGGTGTTGGTGCCCTGCTCGATGGTGATGGGCCGCTCGGTCGAATCCCGAAGCGTAAAACACCTCACGCCGAGCGCCGTGGTCTCCTCCTGAATCCCGCCGGAGTCGGTGACCACCGCGGCCGCCTCGCTCTCCAGGCGCAGAAACTCCAGATACCCGAGCGGAGCAGTCTGCCGCAGCCCTGCGCCGCGCGCGTCCCACGATGCGCAGAAATGGCGCGACAGGCCGAACTGCTTCAGCCGTTCCGCCGTGCGTGGGTGCACAGGGAATAACACGGGCACCTCGCGGGATATTTCTGCCAGGGCTTCGATCAGCGGAGTCAGCTGTTCCGCGATGTCCACATTTGAGGGCCGGTGCAGTGTCACCAGCACATAGGGCCGCGCGGCGCCGCCCTCGGCCACCAGTTCGAAATCGCGCAGCACAGGTGTGTTCGCCGCCGGCGGCAGAAACTGCCGCAGCGCGTCAATCATCACATTTCCCACCAGGTGGATGCAGTCCTCCGGCCGTCCCTCCCGGCGAAGGTTTTCGACTCCGCTCGGTTCGGTGACAAACAGCCATTGAGACAACTGGTCCGTCAATATGCGGTTGATTTCTTCCGGCATGGTGCGGTCGTAGCTGCGCAGGCCGGCTTCCACGTGGGCCACCGGAAACTGGAGCTTTGCCGCCACCAGGGCCGCCGCCAGCGTGGAGTTCACATCGCCGACCACCAGAACCGCGTGCGGCTTCCACTCTGCCACCACCGGCTCGAGCCGTTGCAGTATTATCCCGGTCTGAACTCCATGCGGGGCGGAGCCTACCTCCAGGTTCACATCCGGGCGAGGGATGCCGAGCTGGTCGAAGAACAACCGCGACATGGCCTGGTCGTAATGCTGCCCGGTATGCACCAACAGGATCCGGGCGCGTGCGGCGTCACCCCTTGGGGCCAGGGCGGCCAGCAATGGAGCAACCTTTACAAAATTGGGCCGCGCTCCTGCGACCACCAGAATGCGGGGAGGAGTTTCGCGGCTCACGGCTCAAAAAAATAAGAAGCGGCGCCGTGGGGTTGCGGTTGGCACCGGCTCTGGCTTGGGAACGCTGGGGAGAGCCGCGCCGTTCCAGGCGGCCATCGGGTTCTCGCAGAAAAGCGCCTCAGCAATTTCCGTTCCGCGCCGGGAGGCCACCTGTTCATACGCCTTGCGGAGGCGCGGCGGGCGGCTGCGTATGCTGTGCGCATCCGTGGCCACAAAGTGCACCCAGTTCCGGTCCAGGTACTTGAAGGCGGCACGCTCCGCCCCGGAGCCGAATCTCCCGGCCAGCGATTGCGCGGTGATCTGCACGTAACAACCGGCCTCGATCCACCCCAGCAGTCGATGCGGCGCGGCACGCACCAGCGGATTGCGCTCCGGATGGGTAATGATGAGCCGCAGTCCCGCCTCTTGCAGCCGGCGCAGTGCATCGTCCAGGAACGGTGGCAGGGCGAAATCCGCAAACTCCACCAGCAGATAGTTCTTCTGGTTCAGCGCAAATTGGCTCGGCTCGGCGCCCACGGCCTCCAGGTTTTCGTAGCTCAAGTGGAAGTCGCACCCCGTAGCGAGCTGAAGGCGGCCCTGGAGGCGTTCGGAAAGCTCCCGGCGGAGGCCCAGATTGCGTTGCAAGTCGAAAGAATATTCGTCATTGGAATGAGGAGTCGCCACCAGGTGGGTGATGCCCTCGTCCAGCGCCATCTCCCCCATGCGGAGAGACTCCTCCATACTCTCGGGTCCGTCGTCCAGGCCGGGCAAAAGGTGGCAGTGAATGTCCACCATCGTGAGGAGAATACCCCGCGGGTGAGCCTGGAACAACGCCCAACGCGCGCGCCGTTTCCGTTTCGCCGCCAGGAAAGAGCGGGCAGGGACCGCCTTGCCGTGGCGTGGCGAAGGTCACGGCGTCAGCGCAACCAGGAGGCATACACCTCGAAGAGGCCGGCGAGAAACACCAGGGCCGCAAATAAAACGCGCATGGGCCGGGGCGCCAGGCGAAGCGCCAGCCGGGCCCCTGCGATGCCGCCAAGGAACACGCCCGGCATCAGCAGCAGGCCAACGCGCCAGTCCACCTGGCCGGCCCGCGCGTAGTTCACGAAGGCGAGCAGACCCGTGGGGGGCACCAAGGCCACGAGCGTAGTGCCCTGCGCTCGATGTTGCCCGAACCCAAACCCCAGGACCAGCAGTGGAACAAAAAGGATGCCACCGCCGACTCCAAACAGGCCGCCGAATGCGCCGACCACGCACGCAGCCAGGAACACGACAACGAGCCGGGGTGAGATCCGGACCGTCATGACCCTGACTCACCGCCGGGCTCGGGGTCGCCCGTGGCGTCAGGACGAGCCAGAACCTGCCTCAGCAACAAAATTGCCGCCGCGACCAGAAAGATTCCAAACAGGGCCTTCAAATGACGGGCCGGAAGCCATAGCGCCACCAGGCTGCCCCCATAGCCGCCGGCCAGAGCGCCCGCGGCGCAGGCGATCCCGGCGGGCAGGTCCACATCCCCGGTCTTCCAGTATTCCCGGAGCGCGCCCAGCCCGATGGGCGGCAGAAGCAGAAAGAGGGAAGTTCCCTGCGCCAGGTGCTGGGCGAATCCCAGCACGTGGACGAGCAGGGGGACGACGATGATGCCACCGCCCACTCCCATCAATCCGACCAGGAGACCGGCGGCGAGCCCGAGCAATAGCACTTCGACCACACCAGCAGTCATATTTTTTCGACCGCCGCACCCCGGGCCGCGCAGGTGCGGGACGGGCTAGTGTGCGGGATGGCGCGCCCCGGCGGCAACAGCAATTGAACGCGCGGTTTCGGGCGGCACGGCCCCGGCGGGCCCGCGGCGCGCACGCCGCCACCAGGATGCATTTCCTGCTATATTCGTCCCGGCTTTTCGCGCACTCGCGCGCAAGGAGCTTTGCGGTCCGCTATGGGCAGACGACGGTCTCCGGATTACTTCGCAGGCAAGGGCATTCAGGTAGGCATCATCGGTTGCGGCTACGTGGGACTGCCGCTGGCGCTGCGCTTCGCGGAAGTGGGGCACCCGGTAATCGGCTTTGACACCGACCCGGAGAAGGTGGCCCAGCTCAATGCCGGCAAGACTTATATTCAGCATATCCCCGCGGAGAAAATCGCCGGGCATGGCCGCGCGGGCCTGTTCTCCGCCACCACGGATTTCTCGGAGATCGCCACCTGCGATGCCGTGCTGATTTGCGTTCCCACGCCGCTCGATGTGCGCCGCGAGCCGGACCTCTCCTTCGTCGAGCAGACTGCGCGATCCATTCAGCCGCACCTGCAGCCGGAGCAGCTGATCGTGCTGGAGAGCACCACGTATCCCGGAACCACCGAGGAACTGGTGCTGCCGATGCTGGAAGCTTCCGGACTGCGCTGTCCCGTGCAGCGCGGCCGGCAAGCGCCGGACCCCGAGACCGGCTTCTACCTGGCGTACTCTCCGGAACGGGAAGATCCCGGCAACAAGAATTTCTCTCTCTCGCAGATTCCCAAAATCGTGGGCGGCATCAATGCCCCCAGCCGCCGCGCGGCTGCGGCGCTCTACGGGCAAATCGTGGCGCGCGTGGTGGAGGTGAGTTCGACGCAGGCCGCGGAAATGTGCAAGCTGCTGGAAAACATTTTCCGGTGCGTGAATATTGCGCTGGTGAACGAACTGAAGCTGCTGGCCGAAAGGATGGGCATTGACATCTGGGAGGTGATCGAAGGGGCTTCCACCAAGCCCTTCGGCTTCATGCCCTTTTATCCCGGCCCCGGACTCGGTGGCCACTGCATCCCCGTGGACCCTTTTTATCTATCTTGGAAGGCCCGCGAATATGATTTCGCCACGCGGTTCATCGAATTGGCGGGGGAAATCAACGTTTCCATGCCCTATCACGTGGTGGAGGCGACCGCGGCCGCCCTCAACGATCGCAGCCGGAGCCTGAGAGGCTCCCGGGTGCTGTTGCTGGGCATCGCGTACAAGAAGGATGTGGATGACCTGCGCGAGTCCCCTTCTCTGAAAATCATGGAACTGCTGCTGGCGCGCGGCGCACGGGTGGACTTTAACGATCCGTATTTCCCCAGGCTCTCCAAGATGCGCCACTACGACTATTCGAACATGCGTTCCGTGGATCTTTCCCCTGAGCTGCTGGCCGGCTACGACGCGGTCATCATCTCCACGGACCACTCCAGCTACGATTACCAGAGCATCGTGGATGCCGCGCAGCTGGTTGTAGACACTCGCAACGCGACCAAATCCATCCGCCGCAATCTCGAAAAGATCGTTCGCTGCTGAACCGCCCCAGGCCCCATCCGCTCGTCTTCCGGCCGGTGCACTCTCTGCCGCACAGCCAGGTTTCCCCGTTCAATCTTTTTCCGCGCGCGCCGATGGAAAAGAGGTGAGGGACGATGCGCCAGGAAAGCAGAGTGGAGCGGCCGGCGGCTGATTCCCAGGCCTCCGCCACGCAGCCGGAGCGCCGGCGCAGCGAACGCGTGTTTCTTCAGGTCGGCGTGATCGTCCAGGGAGTCACGCCGGCCGGCCGTGCCTTTCGCGAAAAAACCAAGACCCTGGCCGTCAATGTGCACGGCGCGCTGATCCATCTGGCGGAAGAGGTCCGTCCGCGCGACGAACTCATCCTCACCCATGAAGCCACCGGCCAGCAACAAGCCTGCCGGGTGGTTTACACCCAGCCCGTCAAAGGCAATATTCGCGCGGTGGGCATCGAGTTCGTTGTGGCGTCTCCCAAGTTTTGGCAGATTAGCTTTCCACCGGATGATTGGAAGCCCTACGATCCCTAGTCCGGGACCAGACCGGATGACCACGGTACCGCGGCCGGTGTGCCGCGCGCATCACTGCGTGCGCACATCTTCTGCACCCGCGGAGCCGGCCCTGAACTGGAGTCCGTCGCGGAGAGACAGCTTCCCCGGCGCCCGGCGATTCCTACGGGGTGCGGGAGGTCAGTTCGGCGCGCACCGTGCCGATGGCTGCTTCGGCCTCGAAGAGCACCGGGATGCGCGCCGCGTCCTCGCTCAAGCTGATCCACAGCTTCAGGTTGGGCAGGTCCACACCGTCCTGCAGGATGCGCAGGGCGATGCGCGTAGTGGTAAAGGTCCCGGCGGGCAGAGAGAGTTGGGTCCCGGTGGTCTCGCGGTGCGCTTCGATCTCGGAAAATTTCCTGCCGTCAAAGATGCGCATGCGCGCCACCGGATCCTTTCTCCAATCGATGGTGCGCAGGCGATAGATCATGCCCACCGGGTCCGAAGTGCCCGGAAACACCACGTAAACGCGGCGGTTGGCGCGGCCGGGCTGGGACGCGGTGGCCATCGGCACCACCAGGTCCTCGTGCCGGGTTTGCTCGCGAATGTAGGATTCATACTGATGGCTTTCCAGGGTGATGGCATCCGTATAGGAATCGAATTGATCGTCCAGGGTAAAAAGCCGGCGGACCGGATCAATGGTCTGCGCAAAGGCCTGCAAGTGCCACGCCGGCTGGCCGAAGAACTCGCGCCGCTCCGTCACCGCGAGCCGCACCGTGGCCGCGGTCACAAAGCCGTTCCAGTGCGCCGCATACTCCAGGCGTTCCCCGACCGCAAAGGGGACCGGCGCGGACGCCGGAGGGGGATTCTTACTGGCGTGCCCCTGCTTCTGGGCTCCCGCCAGAGCGGCGGCGCAAAAAATGGCCACTGCGGTGGCCATCGCCGTCCGAACAACAGGCCGGAGCCTGGCGGTTTTCCTCGTGTGGCACTGGCAAACACGGCTCATAGGCGGAGAGAGTTGATCCTGCCTCACACTTGCAGCCGCGGCGCGCGCCTTGCCGCGCTCTGCAATCACAGGATATAGTCATTCAGAACTGAATGCGAGCCGCCCCGGGAGCCGCCGGGGCTTGCCGCGCCGGCTTCGCCGCCCGGACCGCACTTCCCGCGCGGCAATTCCCAGCAAGAACCGAGGCTTAGAAACGATGCGAGTGGTGGTTACCGGAGGGGCGGGCTTCATCGGCTCGCATGTGGTGGAGGAATTATTGCGGCGCGGGGCGGCCGTGCTTGTGGTGGACGATTTTACGAGCGGGAAGGAAGCAAACCTGGCCGGGCTGAAGGGCCCGCTCGAGGTGCAGCGGCAGAGCATCATCGCCCTCGATCCCTTGCAGAAGCTGATGCGCGGAGCGGACTACGTGCTGCACCTGGCCGCGCGCACCTCCGTGCCGCGCTCCGTGGCCGACCCGGTGGAAACGAACCTGGTCAACGTGAATGGCACCCTGAACGTGCTGGTGGCCGCGCGTGATGCCCGGGCGCGGCGCGTGGTTTTTGCCGCTTCCTCTTCCGCCTATGGCGAATCACTGACCCTGCCGAAGACCGAGGCCATGCACCCGGAGCCCATTTCGCCCTATGGCGTAACAAAATTTGTGGGCGAGATTTACGCGCAGGTGTTCGGACGCTGCTACGGTTTGGAAAACGTTTCTCTACGTTATTTCAATGTGTTTGGGCCGCGCCAGGATCCTGGCTCTCCCTATTCCGGGGTGCTCTCGCTGTTCATCACCGCGCTGCGGGATGGCCGCCAACCCGTGGTGTTTGGGGATGGGGAGCAGTCCCGCGACTTCACCTACGTTTCCAATGTCGTGGACGCCACGCTGCGCGCCGCGGAGACTCCGGGCGTTTCCGGGATGGTTTTCAATGTGGGCACAGGCGGCCGCTTCACCTTAAATCACACCCTGGCGTTGCTGGCCAAAATCAGCGGCCGGGCCGCCAAGCCTCGCTTTGATCCCCCGCGCGCCGGAGACATTCGCGACTCCCAGGCGGATATTTCGCTGGCCCGCCAGATGCTCGGATATGTCCCCTCCGTGGCCTTCGAGGAAGGCCTGCGCCGCACCTGGGCCTGGTACGCCACGCAGCCGGCATAGCCGCGAGCGGTGGTTGGGAAGCCGTGGTTCCATTTATGCGATGTCACCCAGAGCCGCAACCAGCTCCATCAAGTTCGCGACCATCAGGTCCGGCGGGCACGCCGCGAGCTGGTGGCTGGCCAGGCCGTAGGTAACGCCACAGGACCACGTTTCCGCATTCCGCGCGGTCTGTACGTCAATTTCCGAATCGCCCACCATCAGCGCTTCTCGCGGACCGGCGCGGAACTCCTCCAGCAGCGCCTCGAGCCCCATCGGATCCGGCTTTTTCCGCGAAAAGCTGTCCTCGCCGTAAATGCGCGCGAATCGCGGCGCCAGCCCCAGGCCCTCCACGATCGGCAGGGTGAACCGCATCGGCTTGTTCGTCAGGATGGCCAGCGGCCTGCCGTCTAGAGCGGCCAGTGCCTCCACCACCCCGGGATACGGGCGCGTGTAGTCCAGCAGGTGTTCGGCATAGTATTCCCGGAAATAGGCCAGCCCCTTTTCCACCTCGGCCTCGCTGGGAGCGCCGCCCATCGCCTGGCGCATCAGGTCGCGCGCCCCGTGTCCCACATAGCCGAGCACGGTCAAGTCGTCCAGTTCGCCCAGGCCCAGGCGCTTTCGTGCCGCGTTGACGGCCACCACCAGATCGCGGCTGGAATCAATCAGTGTCCCATCCAGGTCGAACGCAATCAGCCGGACTTTCGCCCAGCGGCCGCTCGTGGCGTGGCGTGGCATCGCGTCTCCATTGTACCGGGGCCAGCGGTTTCCCCTGAGAGTGGCGTGGCGTTCTTGTGGCCGCCGGCCGGGCGGCTCGAAGCACGATCGGCATGCTATCGAGGAACGGCACTGCGCTGTTAGAATGCGGCCCTTCATGGTCCCGGCTCGTCAGCGAGGTTTCGGGGAGCTGTGGGCAGCCGCGGAGGGATCTGCCCGGCGGTGAGGCGCTGCCATGGCCCGTATCTTTCCATTTCGTGCAGTTCGCTACGATTCGCAACGCTTTGATCTGGCGCGCGTGCTCACCCAGCCGTACGACAAGATCACCCCGGAGATGCAGGAGCGCTACTACCGCCTGGAGGAGCACAACCTGGTACGGGTGGAGAAGGGCCGCGCGCTGCCCGCGGACGGCCCCCGGGAAAACGTGTACACGCGCGCGGCGCAGACTCTGGAGGATTGGATCCGCGAGGGCGTGCTGCGCCGCGATGCTGCGCCCGCCCTCTACGCCTGTGAGCAGGAGTTCACCGTTCCCGGCTCGCCCGCGCATGCTGAGCGGCGCGTGCGCCGGGGCCTGATGGCGCTTGCGGGACTCGAAGATTATTCCGCCGGGGTGATCCTGCGCCACGAGCAAACCCTGACCGGACCTCGCGCCGACCGCCTCGAACTGCTCCGCCACACGCGCGCGCACACCGGGCAGATTTTCATGCTCTATGACGACGCGGAAAAGACCGTTTCCGCCCTCCTGGAGCCCGTCCGGCGGGCCGCGCCGGAAAACGAGCTGACCGACGAATTCGGCGTGGTCCACCGCCTGTGGCCGGTCAGCGAGACTGCGGCGGTGCAGGCCCTGGTGGCCGCCCTGGCCGGGAAACAACTGCTCATCGCCGATGGCCACCATCGCTACGAGACGGCGCTGTCGTATCGCGACGAGTGCCGCGCCGCCCGATCCAATCCGCAGGATTCCGCGCCCGCAGCGTATGAAAAAATCCTGGTGACGCTGTTTGCCCTCCAGGACCACGGCGTGGTGCTGCTGCCCACGCATCGGGCGGTGCGCGGGATTCCGGGCTTTGATTTTGCCGCCTTTCGAAAGTCGCTCGAAGGCATCTTCGATTGGTATGCCTACCCCTTCGCCGGCGAACCCGAGCGCCGGCCCGCGCTGGCGGAGCTGAGGCGCGACCTGGCGGCGCGCGAGAAAGGTCCGGCGGGCCGGCGCGCTTTGGGAGTCTATGCGGGTGGCGGGGCCTTCTTTCTGTTCGTGCTGCGCCGTGAGGCGGATCTCGCGACTCTGCTGGAGAGCGTGCCGGCGCCGCAACGCTCACTGGATGTGGTGCTGCTCCACCGGCTGCTCCTGGAGAAGAAACTGGGATTGACTGAGGAAGCGGTGGCGCGCGAAAAGAACATCAGCTACCACCGGGAGGCGGAGGAAGCCTGCGCCGACGTGGATCGCGGCGACGCCCAAATCGCCTTCCTCCTGCTGCCCGTCGCGCCGCGCGCGGTCTACGATCTGGCCGTGGCGGGCAACGTCCTCCCGCAGAAGTCCACGGATTTCTATCCCAAATTGCTCAGTGGTCTGGCGATTTACCGTCTCGAGGAGTGAGGCGAACTTCTCCTGCTTCTTGCCAGAGGAGCGATTCCTTTTTTCCCGCAGCGGGGTGCGGAGGGCCGGTCGCCCGGCCGCCTTATTTTGCGAAGCTCTGGATGGCCGCGGCTTCCGAGTCGAAGACCTCAAAAACCGTCAACAGTTTGGTCACTTGCAGGACTTCCTGGAACTTCTGCCCCAGGTTGGAGAGTTTCAGCACCGCGCCATGGTTCCGCGCGCTGTGAAACGCCGCCACCAGCGTGCCCAATCCCGCGCTGTCAATGTAGGTGACGTTGCCCATGTTCATCACGATCTTCCGCCTGTCTTCGGCTAGAAGATTTTTCATGCGTTCCCGCAGTGAGTTCGATTCCTCACCGAGAATGATCTTCCCCTCCAGCGCCAGCACGACCACGCCTTCCGCATCCCTGCTCAGTATCTTCAGTGACACGTTGCCATCCCCCTTCCGCTTGAATTCTCCGGTGCCGGAAAATCCTGGCCAGTGCCGCCAGGCGCCCGCACGCCGCCGTTTCAATCCGCCACGTGCACTGCTGCCCGCCAGGGCCACGGCTCAATAATAGTCCGAGCAGGACATATAGTAGCCGCACCGCGCGCAAATCAACTTGCACTTTCGCGGCTCGAGGCGCGCCGAGCACACCGGGCAGTATTCCAAGGGCTCCCCCGGAACCTGCCCTTCCGCGTTCGAGTCCAAGCCCCCACCCTCGGGAGCCGCATCGGAAGGCCGCCCGTCCTTCATAGAGCTTGGTGGTTATAACACAAGCCGTCTCCGGCGGGAAGCGCAACCCGGGTGGCCGCCTGCCCGTCTGCCGGCTGGCGTCGCCCGGCATGGGCCGCCCGGGCGAACCGCCCGGAAGGCCCCAATGACACGCTACCCGAATAGGAGTAGACTGCATCTAAAGGATTGGGAGAGACTCCCATGAACGCAAAGCGCACCGCGGTTCTTGCTGTCGCCTTGGGGTTCTGGGTCTTGCCTGTATCCGCCCAGGTGCGCGGGGGAGCGGGAGGGCATGTCGCTGTGGCTCACCCCGGCCCTGTAGTTACCCGGCCCTCTGCCGCCACACACGCAAATCCTGCTTATCCGGGTGCGGTTCGAGCGCGCCGGACTGCGGTTCCGACGACTTCCCTGGTCGCTTCCCAGCCCCTGAATTCCGGATTCATTGCCGGGGGAACGATACAAGATTTGTTCGGCTTTCCCGCTCCGGGACTTGGCTTTGATTACACCCATTGGGCGGCCGTCAATTCCAACTTGGGCGTGCGTGCTCTGATCGACCCCGTCACCCAGTTGGAGATCGCGCAAGCGATCCAATTGCGCGGCGCGGGCACCGGTTACTTTCCGGGATTTTACGCGCCGTATGGTGGAGCGCCGATTGTGATCGAGTCTCCGTCTGCGGTCGCGGCCCCGGAAGCGGACGCGGCTCCCGCACAGCAGCCACCCATCATCGTGGTGACGCCTCCGGCGGCCACCCCGGCGCCCGTGCAGGCGCAGGAGCAGCCACTGACCGATCCCGGCGAATTCGTCCTGGTGCGCCGTGATGGCCGTTTGCTCTTTGCCGTGGCGTTCACTTCTGCGGATGGACGGGTGGTTTACGTCACCAAGGATGGGCTGCGCCGCACCATCCCTCTCGATCAACTCGATGTGGATTCCACGCAGCGCATGAATGAAGAGCGCGGCACCTCCGTGCAGCTCCCCGCGGCCTGACCCGTTTCCCCGCCGGAATTATTTCACTGGCTCCGGCATGTAGAGCCCTGCGTTCTCCGGCAGGCCGGCTCGTTCGAATTGAATGGTGACGTGGGTGATTTGAAACCGGCGAGCCAGCAAATCTTGGATCTCCCCCAGAATCTTTTCGCTCACTTCCATGTGCATATCGGGAATGCGCACGTGGCAGGATATCGCAAAGAGGTCGGTACCCAGCGTCCAGATGTGAATGTCGTGCACCTCTTGGACGCCCGGCACTCCGAGCATGGCCCGGGCGACGTCGGCCAGTTCCACATGTCGTGGCAATCCTTCCAGGAGGATGTGCGTGCTCTCCCGCAGGATCCCCGCGCTGGACCACAGCACCAATCCCCCGATCAGCAGGCCCAGCAGAGCATCCACCCATTGCGCCCCGGTGCGTTCGATGGCCACGGCGCCGGCCAGAATTGCGATATTGGAAAGGGCGTCCCCGGCATTGTGCACCAGGACGGTGCGCAGGTTTAGGTCCTTGCGGCCACGCACCATCGCCAGGCTGATCCCGGCATTCACCGCCAGCGCGCAAAGCGAAATCCAGAACATCACCCGGCCGGCCACCTCCACCGGCGCAATCAGGCGCTCGACCGCTTCATACAGGATGAACACTGCCACCACACCCAGCAGCAAGGCATTGGCGAACGCCGCCAGAATCCCGGCGCGCTGGTATCCGTAGGTTTTTTCAGCGTCCGGAGGGCGCTCCGCCAGGCGCAGCGCGAACCAGGAAACGAACAGCGTGGGCAGGTCCGAAAGGTTGTGAATCCCGTCGCTCACCAGGGCCATGGAGCGCGCCAGCGTTCCACCCACCAGCTCGGCAATCACCAGCGCAGCCGTGGCCACCACCGACCACAGCATGATCCCTTTCCAGCGGCCGCCCGTCATCCCGTGAGCGTGGAAGTGCCCATGGGCATGGCTGTGTCCCACGCCGTGCGCGTGGGCAGGGGAGAAGCCAGAGGAGTCCGCGTGGGAGTGGCCGTGCGCTCCGGCGGTATGGGCCATGGCCCTAGTTTAACCTGCATTCCGTGCCCGGGTGGTCCGGCCGGCTTTCCATCTGGTCACTCCCCAGGATCTCGCATGCAGGCGAAGCGCTGACCGAAAATTCGCAACTCGGATGCGGCCGGCGCCCGCGTGGTTCGGAACAGGCACTCGGAACTCCAAAGAAAATTGACTTCCGGCGGGCCTCCCGCCTAGTATGAAACCCACTACGCGCGGCGTGGGGTGCCGCGGGTTTCTGGCGCAATCAGGGAAAGGTCGGGCTTCAGGAACGAGTGTCCGTATGTCCCAAAAAACCGCCAAATTGACGTTTTGGGGAGTGCGCGGTTCGACTCCCACGGTGGACCGCAGCACCTGGCGGTATGGCGGCAACACCCCCTGCCTGGAATTCGTGGCCACCGACGGCCAGCGCTTTATCCTCGACTGCGGCACCGGCCTGCGCCACCTGGGGCGCCGGTATATGGAAGCCTACGCCGAGACCGCCATCAACGCGGTCGTGCTGGTCACCCATTACCATTGGGATCATATCCAGGGTCTGCCGTTCTTTTTCCCGTTCATTCCCGAGCGCAACCACTTCCACTTCTTCAGTTTTGAATCCAAGTACCTGGGCAAAGACAGCCTGAAGCGCGTCTTACAGACGCAGATGGCCACCCCCTATTTCCCCGTGGACGTGAGCATCTTTCACTGCAAGCGCGAATACACGGAGATCGCCGGCGGCGATAGCTTGCAATTCGGGGAGACCCGCATCTCCACCAAATGGCTGAATCATCCCCAGGGCTGCCTGGGGTATCGTCTGGAAACTCCCGCCGGGACGATCGTCTACGCGACGGATAACGAGCCCGGCGTGCCGGAGATGGACCGCGACCTCCGCGAACTCGCCGCCGGTGCCGATATCTATATCCACGACGCGCAATACACTCCCGAACAGCTACGAACCACCCAGAAGGGCTGGGGACATTCCACCTGGCTCGAGGGCATCGGCGTGGTGCGCGATGCGGGCGCCAAAAACCTCGTCCTGTTTCACCACGACCCGGATTCCAGCGACCGCGGCGTGGATGCCATCCTGCGCCAGACCCGCCAGCAATACGCCAATGCCTGGGCCGCCTCCGAAGGCATGGTGATGACCCTGAACGATCGCAAAATGGACGTGGTCATGCGCGATAGCCGCGCCGGCCAGCGCCGCGAAGGCTTCTTCCGCGCCACCATCGTGGGTTACACCGAGGAGGGCCGGGCCTTCCAGGAAGAAACCGTAATCCGCGATCTGACCCTCCACGGCGCCCTGCTCTACCTGGAAAATACCCCGCGGCTGCAATCCGAGCTGCAGGTGATGATGGAAGCCCCGGTGGACGATTTGCACCCCGACGGCCGCATCCCCCTGCGCGGCTACGTGGTGCGCCGCGAACCGGCCTCCGACGAGAATCGCAACGCCGTGGGCATCGTCTTTGCCGAAGAAGTCGAGCCCGACCCGACCGTCCCCACCGGCTAGGCACTGTCGGCGAACGCCGGACTCACATCAGGGCTCCAGGCCGGCCACCTCGCGCATCCGCGCAAACGCCCGGCGCACGTGCGGGATGGTGATGGAGCCACCCACCACCAGCGCTACGTTCAGCGCGTCTATCACCTCGTCGCGCTTCCAGCCGGTCTCTCCGCAGCGCACCACGTGGTAGGTGATGCAATCGTCGCAGCGCAACACGCAGGACGCCACCAGGCCCAGCAACTCTTTGGTCTTGGTGTCCAGCGCCCCCGGCTCATAGGCCTGGTGGTCCAGCGCGAAGAACCGCTTCACGCCCAAATGCCCGCAGCCGAGAATCTCCTCATTCATTTCCGAGCGAAACTGGTTCCACTCTTTCAGGGAATCCGCCATGATTTCCTCTCCTGGTACCGTTCTCAGATCAGCGGGGAAGAGGATAACGCACAGGCCCAGAGTTCGCAGCGAGAAGCAGGAGGGAAACGGTCGGGCGGCGCGCCCGCGCCGCAGAGGGACGGGAGGGCGGGCTAGAGCGCGGCCAGCGCCGCGGCTTCGTCGTCGCAGATGGTCAGGATGGTATCGAGGCGCACCATTTTCAGCGTCTGCCGGATCATTTTGGTGGGCGAGAAGATCACAAACTTTCCTCCCCCACGGCTCACGGAGGTGAACGATCGCACCATGGCGCCAATCCCCGAACTGTCCAGCATGGTCACGCCGGAAAGGTTGACGGCGATATTGCGGTTGCCCCCGCTCACCAGTTCCTGCACCTTTTCGCGCAGCGCCTGCTCGGTTTCTCCCAGCCGCACCGGACCTTGCACGTCGAGGATGACGCCCTTATCCACAAAGCGCACGTTGAATCGCGTATGTTCCGACACGGAGCCTCCCGGCCCGTCCGGCCCCGAAGAATCGAGCGGGGCGGGCAGGCACACAAGCTACCGCACAGCAGCCAGAAGAAGCAAGCGCAGCCTGCGCCGCCCCCACCGGATTTTCCAGGCCGCTCGCCGCCGCGCTCTTGGTGAAATCATCGTGCCCCGCTAGAATGGCGGCATCTCGCTCGCGTTCAGCGTCCATGCGTTTCTTCTTCACCTACATCGCCGGGCCATTCCTGGCATTCCTGCCGGAGCGGTGGCGGCAATCCCTTCCGCTGGCCCCCGCCGTCTGGCCGCGCGCGGCGTTTGTGAGTGGCCTTCTGGAATGCGTGGCAGGAGCGGTTGGCCTGGCCTACTGGTACATGCTCTCCATGACGCCGATGATCAGCGGAGGCGCGGATTTTGTTCTGAACGGGAGGGCGGGAACGGAGGTGACCGAACATCAGCTTGCCGGCGCCGCCCTGCTGGTGTTTGCCACCCATCCCCGTACCTGGCTTCTGGCGCTGCTCTTCGCGGAGGGTGCGTTGCGCCTGCTGTGCGCCCTGATTGCCGAGGAGGCGCGCGGGTCCTTTCCCCTCTACCTCCTCGATCGCGCTCTGTTCCTCGCCGCGCACCCGGGTGAAGCCGGGGCCGTCGCCCGGGAAATCCAACTCAATTTTATTGAGACGTTTGAAAGCGTGCGCGAGCGCCTGCTTGTTGCGCGCCTCAAGCACTTCACGGACGAGTTGCAAACGCGCAGGGAGGGCGGCGAGGAGTACCTCGAGATTCGGGCCAGTCGCAGGAAACAGGGTTGGGACCCGCCCAAAATCGTCCGCGTCGACCAGCTCTATTACCGGCTCGAAGATTCTTCGGTGGACCAGCTTGCCCCTGACCGGCCGTTTCGCTACACGCTGCGGCGTCTCGAAGCCGGCGTGCCCGGGAGGAACGTACTCCTCTATAAAACAGGCAAGGCACCGGCGCAGGTATGAAGAGACGCGCACTGGCGGAATGGGTGCTGCTCACGCTATAGTATTCATTCCGGGCGCGGCGCCCTGGAGCCTGGGGCAGCCTGCGTTCCACGCCCCGCTTGCCGCGCAAGCACCCGCCCCAGGCGGGGGCTGCACAGAGTGACCCGCTTAGTCTGACCGGCTGAGGGAATTCGTGGTTCCACGAGACATCGAGGAGTGAGGAAATGGTCAAGGCAACACAATTGCGCCCGGGCATGGTCATCCAGTTCGATGGAGGGCTGTATTCGGTGTTCAGCGTCGAGCATCGCACCCCGGGCAACAAGCGCGGCGCCATGGCCACGCGCCTGCGCAACCTGAAATCCGGGTCCATCGTGGACCACCGGTTTCGCGCCGAAGAATTCGTGGAGCGCGCCATCCTGGACGAGATCGAATTCGAATATCTCTATGCGGATGGCGACGGCTGGCATTTCATGAACGCCGAGACCTTCGAGCAGATGCACTTGGACCGCGACGTGCTCGGCGACGCTGTGGACTATCTCCTCCCCGGCGTGCACCTGAAACTCGAATTCCACGACGGCAAGCCCCTCGGCGTCATCCTGCCGGACACGGTGGACCTGACCGTGCTCGAAACCGAGCCCACCATGCAAAAGGCCACCGCCAGCGCGGTGATGAAGCCCGCAAAACTCGAAACCGGCCTGGTCATCAGCGTCCCGCCGTTTATCAACAATGGCGACCGCGTGCGTGTGGATACTTCCGAAGGGCGCTACGTCCAGCGCGCGCAATAAGCGGCCCGAAGCTCACACCCCGGCGGATTTCAGGATCAGCGGCAGCAGGAACGCCTGCATGCGATCATTCTCTTCGTGCCCCAGCGCGTCCAGCTCGATGCCCATGCGATCCGACGCGGCATGGCGCACCACCTTGCCTGTGATTGTCACCGGCTTCCGGCCCCGCTCGAGTTCCAGTTTCACGCGGACCGCGCTGCCGGAAGGAAACAGCTGCGGCGCCTCCGCCAGCATGCCTTGCAGGCTCAGATCCACGGTTTTAGCGTTCACCTGTTGATCCCCCAGGTGGATGGCCACGGCAAGAGCCACCTGCACGCGGTGGAATCGCCGCCGCTCCTGTTCGATGGGAGCCTGGGCTACGCGCAAGACCCGCAGCAGCCGGCTACGGTCGAAGGGCTTGAACAGGAAAAAGTTCGCACCCGCTTCGAACGCGCGCGACATCGCGTCCGGAGACGTGCCATTCGCCACCATGATGATGGGCGTGCGCCGGTTCAGCCCGGACGCGCGTGCCAGCCGCGCCAGTTGCACTCCGTCCGGCCCGGCCAGTTGCATGTCGAAAAACAGCGCGTCGTATTTTTCCTGCCGCAGGTACTCCGCGGCGCGGCTGCTGGTGGGTTCCAGCACCGCATCCAGGTTGGAGGCGGTCACGGCCGTCTGGATCGCCTCGCCGGTGCTCCGGTCCCCTTCCACGATCAGGACGCGTAGTTTCATCCCAATCCTTTCTTCGGCAGGGAAGCGCCGGGAGATTAGGGCGCGACCGGCCCGCGGCGAGCCTTCAGGTGGGCTCTTCGCCCAGCGACTTCAGAATCAAGGGCAGCAAAAAGGTCTGCAATCGCGCGCTCTCCTCCGATTTCGGCGGATCCAGTTGGATGCCCATGCGGTTGGGTCCGGCCAGTCGCACCACTTTGCCGCTCGCTTCCCAGGGCTCCTCTCCCGGAACCAGTTCCAGCGCCAGCCGGAGCTTTGATCCCGTGGCCCAGGCGGCGGGCGTTTCCACCAGCATCCCTTCCAGGCTCAGGTCCAGGGTTTCCCCTTCCACGCGCTCTTTGCCCCGCAGCAGCACCACGTGACAGCGCACCTGGATGCGCAGGAACCGTCGGCGTTCCTGCTCAATGGGACCCCGGGCCGCCCGCAACGCGCGCATCAAGCCGGTGCGGTCGAACGGCTTGTAGAGAAAAAAGTTCGCGCCGCTTTCGAAGGCGCGGGTCGTGGCCTCGGGCATGCTCCGCTCGCCCAGCAGGATGATTGGAGTGCGGCTGTTCAGGCCGCCGCGGCGGATCAGGCGGGCCAGTTGCAGCCCATCCGGTGCGGACATGTGCGCGTCGAGAATGACCAGATCGTACTTCTCGCGCTTCAGGAACTCCAAACCCTGGCTCCCGCTGGTCTCCAGGATGCAATCCGCCTCCGCGGACTGCAGGGCCGAGCGGATGGCATTCCCTTCCACTCTGTCGTGGTCCATCGCCAGGATGCGCAGCCGCAGCCGCGGTTTTTGTGCGGGCATGAGAAAAGCCTATCCCGGCGAAGGGCCAGCCGCGATTTCGCCAGCGCGGCTACCGGCCATCCCCGGCGCCGGGCCGGGCTTACCCGCTCTTCGCGGATCCAAAGACGCGCTCGAAAATGGCATGCACGTAGCGGAGCTGGCGCTGCACGTCGAATGTGCGCGCCAGCGCTTCCGGCGAAAGATGCCGGAGGATGCGTGAGTCTGTGCCCACGCGCTCGCGGAAGCTGGCCTCCTGTTCCCACGCGCCCATGGCATTTTCCTGCACCCACTGGTAAGCCTCTTCGCGCGGGGCGCCGGCTTCCACCAGGTCTTGCAGCAACTGTCCGGAAAACACCAGGCCGTGGGTCATCTCCAGGTTGCGGCGCATGCGCTGCGGGAAGACGCGCATCTCCGCCACGATCCCGGTCAGGCGTTCCAGCAGGTAGTCCACCAGGGTGGTGGAATCCGGCAGAATGATGCGCTCGACCGAACTGTGGGAGATGTCCCGCTCATGCCACAGCGCCTGGTTTTCAAATCCCGCCTGCGCGTTTGCGCGCACCACCCGCGCCAGCCCGCACACTTGTTCGCAGTTTACGGGATTGCGTTTGTGCGGCATGGCCGAGCTGCCGCGCTGACCGGCGCGGAACGGTTCCTCCGCCTCGCCCACCTCGGTGCGCTGCAAATGGCGGATTTCCAGCGCCACCGTTTCCAGCGACGCGGCGATGCCGGCCAATACGCTCAGGTAGCAGGCGTGCCGGTCGCGCTGCAACACCTGGCTGGAAATCGGGGCGGCTTCCAGCCCCAGCCGGGCGCAAATTCTCTGTTCCATCTCCGGCCCCAGGTGGGAGCAAGTGCCCACCGCGCCGGAGATTTTTCCCACCGCCATCCCCCGCGCCGCCGCACGGAAGCGCTCCAGGTTGCGCGCGTTTTCCGCGTACCAGATGGCCAGCTTCAGCCCAAAGGTGATGGGTTCGGCATGGATGCCGTGCGTCCGGCCGATCTGCGGCGTGTCTTTGAACTCGAAGGCACGCTGGCGCAGAGCCCCTCCGAAGGCCTCCAGACCGGCCTCGATTTGCGCGGAACACTCCCGCAACACCAGCGCCTGGGCCGTGTCCACCACGTCGTTGGAGGTCAGCCCGTAATGCAGCCAGCGCGCCGCCTCCGGGTCGCCCACGGATTCGCCCACCACTACGGTGAAGGCAATTACGTCATGGCGCACGCGCGCTTCCACCTCGTGGATGCGCTTCACGTCCACCTGCGCCCGCGCTCGCAGCGCCTCGGCGGCGGCACGCGGCACGATGCCCGCCTCCGCCAGCGCATCTGTAGCCGCCAGCTCCACCGCCAGCCATTTCGCGAAGCGATTCTCGTCGCTCCACAGCCGGGCCATCTCAGGTCGGGTGTATCGGGGAATCACAATGCATGCCTCAAAAGACGAACGGCCCCAGCGGAGTGCGCTGCGAAGCGACATACAGCTCCCCGGCGAACGCCGCCGGCCCCGAAGCCCGGCGGCCCAGCGCCTCTTCGGCGCTCAGCCGGGCCACGTCAGGATTGTTGTTGTTTTCCGAGAGGTGGGCCAGCACCAGCCAGCGGGCGCGCGCGTCGAAACCGGTGCCTTCCTGGTCCACGTCGGCCAGGAACTCGCTCACCGCGTGGTTGGAAAGATGTCCGGTCCGGCTCATCACCCGCTGTTTGATGTGCCACGGATACGGCCCCACCTTCAGCATGTCCAGGTCATGGTTCGATTCCAGCACCAGCAGGTCTGAACCGCACAGGTGGCGCCGCACGTGCGCCGGCAGATATCCCAGGTCCGTCACGATGGAAATCTTCGAGCCCTCCGCGCGCAGCGAGTAAGCCACGGGGTCCGCGGCATCGTGGGGGATCGAAAACGCGGTCACTTCAATGTCGCCCACGGCAAACTTCTGCGAGGGCTGGATGCACTCGACCCCGGGAAGTTTTTCCTGCATCGCAGCCTCTGCCACCGTGGCGCCGCCCGTTCCGGGGTAGCCACGGTCAGTGCCTTCCTGACCGTGGGCTTGTTCCGTGCCTCTACCTCGTTCTGTGCGTGTCGTGCCGTAAGTCCTTCCCGTACCTCCTCCATGCCTGCCGCGCCCCGGCCGCGGCCTTCCACCCTGCCGCGCCAGCGCTGCCTGGCGGCCGATCTCTGCGAGTGTTCCGGCGGTCAGGTAAACAGGCGCGCGCCACAACTCCGCCAGGGACGCCAGCCCCGCTACATGGTCGGAGTGTTCGTGGGAAATGAGGATGCCGTCCACGCGGTCCGTGGACGCGCCGAGCGCCGCCAGCCGCCGCAATGTTTCTTTGCGGTTGAAGCCGGCGTCCACCAGCACCCGGGTGGTCGAAGTCTCCACCAGTGTGCAGTTGCCGGAGCTTCCGGACCCCAGAATCAATGCGCGAACCGCGATGGTTTGCCCCCGTCGCTCGCCACGACCCCAAAACCGGCCCGGGCGAACGCAGAAGCGATGATGGCAAAGCGCGGCGGAGTCGTCAACGGGCTGAAAAAGGGGCCAGCGGCCGGCGCCCGCTTCAGGGTGTCTCCGGCAGGGTATAAGCAAAATCGTAGAAATGCTTTCCCTCGGTGATCTCGATGTTCATGGAACCGGCCAGCCCGGTGAATTGGCCCGTTCCGGAGTCCGGCACCACGGTGATGCTGAGCTGCAACGCGCCGTGGGTCATGGTGCCGCTATGCTGGAGCACAAAGGTGCCCGTGCGTCCGGCAACTGTTCCGCTGACGCGCTCCATGGCCACGTACCCGGCCGAACCCTTCACCGCCGTCTGCACACCCAGCATCTGTCCCTTGCTGGTTCCTTCCAGATCGCCGTGGAACTGTTTATCCAGGCTCAAACGCCCAATCGTAGTGTCGCCGGATTGATCGTCCGCCGGCTGCGGCGTCACTTTGACTTCAAACGAGCCCTTTGCGTGCGCGGTCACCGTCGCCCCCTTCTGGGATGGAGTTTGGCCGCGCGCTGAGCCTGGAGGAGTAGCCCCCAGCGCCAGACAGATGACCGCGGCGACGAAAACTCCGGGAGAAATTCGAGTGTGCATCCTGCCTCCGTCCGTCCGGCACTAGCAGGCCAGCAGGTCTCGCGACAGACGGAAGCCTTCCAGCTTGCCCAGCACGGTACCGGCGATTTGTTCCGCCTGGAACAATTCGCAGGCCAGGTCTCCCACCTCTTCGCGGGTGACCGCCTCGATCGCCGCGCTGGTCTCCTCCGTCGAGAAAAACCGGCCGAAGTACAATTCCTGGCGGGCCAGGTTGGACATGCGCGCGCCGGAGGATTCCAGCGAAAGCAGCAAGGAGCCTTTCAAGTGGTCTTTCGCCCGGCGCAGTTCCTCGTCGGTGATGGAATCCGTCTTCAGCCGCCGGAATTCCTCCACCACGTTGCGAATCACCTCTTCCGCGGAACGCGCGGAGGTGCCCGCATAGACGCAGAGCATTCCGGCGTCCCGGTACGGGCTCAGGTCGCTGAAGATGGAGTAGGCCAAACCCAGCTGTTCACGGATGTTCTGGAAGAGGCGGGAAGACATCCCACCGCCCAGCACGTAATTCAGCACGGAAAGCGCGAAGCGGCGTTCACTGGCCGCGGCGTAAGAGGGCACACCCAGGCAGATTTGGAGCTGTTCCAGCTCTTTTTTGTCGTGGGAGGTGAGCCGGGCGTGCGCCCGGGGCGGCACTTCCTGCTGATTTTCGGGGGCTTGGGACGGAGGGGGCAGCCGCCCGCTGAATTCCGCCGCCACCAGGCCGCGGATCGCTTCATGCTTCAGGTTTCCGGCCGCGGTGATCAGCAGGTTTTGCGGGGAAAACCAGGCGCCATGCCACTCGCGCACCGCTCCCGGCTTGAATTGCCGCACCGTCTGCCGCGTTCCCAGGATCGGCCGGCCCAGCGGGTGCCCGTGCCAGAAGTTCCTGGTGAAAATTTCGTGGACCAGGTCTTCCGGATTGTCCTGCACCATCTTGATCTCTTCCAGGATCACCGACTTTTCCTTGCGCACGTCCTCTTCGGAAAACCGGGAGCGCAGCAGCATGTCGGCAATTACGCTGAAGGCCAGCTCGACGTGCTCGTCGAGCACCTTGGTGTTCAGGCAGACCAATTCCTTGGTGGTGAAGGCATCCAGAATGGCCCCAACGCGGTCAATCTCCCGGGCAATATCTTCGGCGGAGCGCCGCTCCGTGCCCTTGAAGAGCATGTGCTCGATAAAGTGAATCAGGCCGCACAGTTCTGCAGGTTCGCGCCGGGAGCCGGAGCGCGTCCAGATTCCCAGGGCCACCGAGCGCACGTGGGGCATCGCCTCGCTGATCAGGGTGAGACCGCTGGGCAGTACTTCGCGCTCGATCTGGCGTTCTTCTTTCATGACCTCGCACGACGCTTTGATTGGGGTGGCCCGGAGCCACGGGTCCACACCCTGGCTGCGCCGATGGGCCTCCGGCGCGGTTGATTCTTGGATGCTGCTAGCCTCCCCGGCGTTGGCGGCAGTGGTGCTTGGGCCACTCCCAACGTGCCGGGGCCTTTCACTTTCCGCGCGGAACGAAACGGGGATCTCCGCGGCGGGCGCCCGGATGGCGCTCAGGCGTGCTTCTCTGCCGCCACCAACTTTCCGTACTCGCTGGTGTAATAAAGCGGGACGTCCATATAGGTTCCCTGGTCCAGCGAGTAGATCTCGCAACTGTCGTAGGGATACGAGTAAATGTGAATGCTCACCGCGCGCTGCCCGAACTCCGGCAGATTCAGCACCTGGTGCACGGGCTCCTCGGGATTCACCGCCGCGGGATTCCGCGCGTCCATCACGTAGGTGTCCGTGGGGATCATCCGGCAGGTGTGCGCGCCGGCGTCCTGGCCCTCGATGCGGAAGTTCTGCACCTTCAATTTGCCGATGGGCACGGACATCCAGCAGTTTTGCCCGCGGTGATTATGGATGCGGCTCACCTGCCCGCTTTCCCAGCAGATGGACATCACTTCAAACAGCTCGCACTTGTGGATCAAATTGCGCGTGTAACAGCACGGGTCCCACTGCAGATAGGGCTCCAGGCTGGCCGGTTGCACGCCATGTTGTTGCGTGAAGGAGAGCACAGCGGGCACGGTGAACCTGGATGTTTCGATGGCCGCCAGCCGCTTCACCCATTCCTGGATTGGAAGCTGTTCCATGCATTCCTCCCCCTGCGGAAGCCTTCCTATACGCGGCAAAGCGCACCTCCAGTATAGCGCGAAGCACTGCGGCCGGAAGACGAAACTGCTCGTGCTACCATGGAGGAAGATTGTTCCGGATGATCTTTCCGTGGAACTGCTTGGAAAATCTCGCGAGGAACTGCGCGCCTGGATGGCTTCGCTGGGCCAGCCGGCGTATCGCGGGGAACAGGTGTACCACGCCATCTATGCGGAGCGCCGTTTTGATTTCCAGACGATCAGTAATTTGCCGGCCGCCTTGCGCGAGCGGCTTGCGCGGGAGGCCACCATTACGCTGCCGCCCGTGGCGCGCAAGTACTGCTCCTCGGACGGGTCCGTGCGCTACCTGCTGCCGCTGGAGCGGGAGCCTGCGGGTCCACCCGCCGCGCCAACCCCCGCAGCCGTCGAAGCGGTCTTTATGCCGTCGGAGGGCCGGCAGACCATCTGCATCTCCACCCAGGCGGGGTGTGCGGTGGACTGCAAGTTCTGCCTGACCGCCAGCCTGGGGCTGGTGCGTAACCTGACTGCTGGAGAAATCGTCGCGCAGGTCCTGGTGGCCCTTGAAGATCACCGCGGCTCCCTCTCCCCACGCACCAACGTGGTGTTGATGGGCCAGGGGGAGCCGCTGCTGAATTACGACGCGGTGATGGCGGCGGTGCGCATCCTTTTGGACCCCAAGGCGCTGGCGCTCTCCCCCAAACACGTGACCCTCTCCACCAGCGGGATCGTGCCCGGCATCGAGCGCCTGGGCCGGGAAAAAGTCCGGCCGAAACTGGCCGTGTCGCTGAACGCCTCCAGCGATGCCCAGCGCGACGAAATCATGCCCATCAATCGCAAGTATCCGCTGGCCGCGCTGCTGGGCGCCTGCCGTCACTATCCGCTCCGCCCCTGGGAACGCCTCACCTTTGAATATGTGCTGCTTGGCGGTTTCAACGACGCGGCGGAGGACGCCCGTCGCGTGGTGCGCCTGCTGAATGGAATTCGCGCCAAGGTCAACCTGATCCCCTGGAACCCCGGACTTCCGCAAAGCGGCATGCCCTTCCGGCCTCCTGCGGCTCCTGCGGTCGAGGAATTTCGCCGTGTGCTCGCAGAAAAGGAAGTGCCGGCATTTGTTCGCTACTCCCGCGGGCAGGATGTGTACGCCGCCTGCGGCCAGCTTGCCGTGATCGAAACCGGTTTCCCCAGCGCAATGCAACTGCCATCCACTGTTGCCAGCCCGGCTTCCGCGCAGGGCTAATCGCGCCAGTCTGAGACTCTGGATTCAAAAGATGCGCTGGGATCGTCCTGGAATCTGACCACCTGGGTCAAAAGTATCGGCCGGCCGATTGCACCATCGTTCGAGGAACCTGCCCGCGGGCCGGCGTCTGCCCCGGGCGGCAATGGGAATTCAGCAACCAGCCGGCCGGCTTCGCTCGTGAGCAGAAACTAGCACGGAGTGCTCCCCGCTCATTCCGCATTAATTGAATCGAGTCCATCAGGAGTTTGCATGCCTGGCTGCCTGTTTCTCACGCGCGAGGCTGCGTGTGCGTGACCGCCGGACGGGAGCGGTTCGGAGCGATAGAGTTCGGCGGAGTGCCGGGCCGCCGCGGCGATGGCCATCAGCAGCATTCCGGCCGCGCCGATGGTCCCGCCCACGTCGAACAGCCGGTACTCCGCCTGGAGAATGCGCACCTGTGGTACCCCGGGGTGGAAAAAGAGCGCCAGATTGCCGATCGCGAGCAGGATGCGCAGCTCTGAGGGACCGAACCCCCCGAAGGACATGTGAAACGTGCCGATGGTGTACGTGGCCAGATACACCTCAATGGACAGAATGTAGTAGGCGAT
>Ga0335085_10002663_pt1 | contig 32792 bp, 46 predicted proteins | sample Lox_Sample_45_FD_206712 | JGI IMG/M metagenome (GOLD analysis project Ga0335085, IMG submission 206712) | Soil microbial communities from Loxahatchee National Wildlife Refuge, Florida, United States - Lox_Sample_4.5 | ecosystem: Environmental > Terrestrial > Soil > Wetlands | place: USA... | reverse complement strand
CCGACTATCCGTCCCCGCCCGCCACTCATGACAAGCCAGCCCCCGCCCCCGCCACTCCCGCCACCCCTGCCGACGGAACAGCCCCCACCCCCCCATCCGACGCTCCAGACCACCTCGATTCGGCAGACGATCCTGCCCTTACCACTCCCAGCGACGCATCGCAAGCAGAAACAGATCCCACCGTCGACTGGCCAGTGCTGGATCAGGAGATCCCGCCGACTGCTGGACATGGACCTGCGCGCGCAGCGGCTCTCTACGCCGCTGCGGAAGCGTACCAGGCCGTGCTGGCTGCGCCCAGCATCAGCGGCAGCACCCGCAGTACCGGACCCGGTGAAAGCGTGCATCTGCTGCTGAAAGTCCCGACGCAAGCCACTGTGCGTGAGCTGGAGGATATGTTCAGCAAAGTGGAAACTGCCATGGAAGATGCCGCGCGCATCCGTCGCGCCAAGGCGCGTGAGGAATTCAAGACGGCGGGTACGCTGGCCGCGCGCACATACGATCTCAATCTGGTGTCTCGCAGTGCAATGGTAGGCTTCGGACTGGGAGTGGCCACTGCGCTCGCACAGTCACGAGGAACTAAAATCGTCCGTCCGGAAGGCGCTCCCACTCCGCTCAAGGCAGCACGCTTCCGCAAAGGTAACGTCAACGAACCCGCACTGAAGTGGGGTCGCGCCGCAGGGAGGAAGTTTGCTACGGAGGTGCTCCTCGCAGACGCGCACGCAGCAATCGAGCCCGGCACGGACGCTCCTGCCGCCTAGCAACAGAAGGGTAACAATGCGTGAAATGAAGCTGTACGTCTGGAAGGACGTGCTGCGTGACTACTCAGCCGGGATGATTGTGGCGCTGGCACCGAATCTGGAAACCGCGCTCACACTCACAGATGATATCTTTGCTCGCTCCGATATTGGTCGTTACACACCTGAAGTGGTAACTGTGACAACCGACGCCGAGCCAAAGTTCTGGTGCGTCCATGGAGGCAGCTAGTGAAGGGTAAAGGAAAAATAGCACTGTGGGTGTTCGTCGGATTTGTCATCCTCGCACCCACCGCCACTGCATCCCTGCTCAAGACACTCATTCCGGAGATCACGCCTATTCTGCAGGCCATCTTCACATCCATCGGGACGTTCTTCAAATCAGTTCTCGGCTAGGTGGACATCACATGACACTCAAGCACAAGCTCCGCTGGAATTTTGCAGTGATCATCTTCATCGCTGTCTGCTTGACGTACATTGCTGTGCAGTCTCTTCTCTTCGCCTTCAGCGACAGCAATCTTCTGTGGCAGACGTTCGACATTGTCCTCAGTGTCGGCGCTGCCTGGGCAGCACAGCGTTACATCCGCCAGGCGTTCAGCATCCGTCGCCAGCTGCGTCATCCGCTGTTTTACCTGGCAGCCATCCAGCACGATCTGGGAGGAAAGGAAAACTAATATTATGCCGCGCTACATCGCGCTCGTCAGCGGCAGCACCGCCAGCGAGCTTATCACCAATGCGCTCCTGCAGACCGTCGCGCAGGGCGTGTTCCCTGGTGAGACGAAAGACACGCTCCGCTTCAATCCGGACTTCGCCATCCGACGTCAGCAGGCCGCACCTGCACGTCTGGTGGCGGAAATCGAGGTGTTCCCCATCTACTACGCTCACACGCAGGCATACAGCCTGGCACCGCTGGAGGAGCTAACATGCCACGCTACCAGGTGACGCAGGTGATGATGGTAGAAGCGCAGTCGGAAGACACCGCGCGCTACTTCACTGCACCATTCCCCAACGTGCGCATCATCACCACCATCCTCCGCAATCTCGACGCGCCGCCGCCACGCTGCGCTAACTGTCAGCAGCTGGAAAGTGAGCACAATGGTGAGCAATGCGTTCTCCCCGGAATGTAACCGTAACATCACCAGCAAAGGCACCTGTCCGGATCCGGACTACTGCATCAAGATGGGCGGCTGCATGTCCGACTGCACGCAAGGACCCAGGAATGGAAGGAATTCAATGTTCCAGTGGCACGTCGCACTGTACAGCGTCGGCAGCGCCTCCCTTATCCTCGCCATCATCTTCACCATCCACTATTTCACCTACATCCCGCCAGGACACGGCAAGCCAGATGAGTCTCCGCCTCCGGCGGAGACTCCCTCCCGCTTCACCGCGCTCTTCGACGACCAGGAGCGCGAATGACCACCATCACAAAGTACTACATCGTCGTAAAAACTCCCGCTCGCCCCACTCCCGCACGCTACGGCAGTCCCGTCACCACACGTGAGAACGCCATTCTGCGCGCCCAGTACATGCAGGATCAGCACGCCAGTCCCGATGAAATCTGGGGTGTGGAGGTCGTCAATGTTACCGAAACAACAGAAGAGCTGGTGTGGATGCAATGATCCCTGGTCTCATCTACGGATTTCTAGCGAGTTTTGTCCTCGCAATGACCGTGTTCATCATCACCATCAACACGTCTGAGCGCAGACGCATCAGCACCACAGGTCAGGCCATCTGCGAAGGCTGCACCCATCACAAATCCTATCACACACCCAGCTACAAGGACCCCGCCATCGCTACTAGCTGTGCCAGAGTCGACTGTCGCTGCCAGAGGTACATCGGTCCCGCCCCGCTCCCCAGCTACTACGCACCTCCCATCAATGGTGATGGCACGTGACGCCTGAAGAAGCTGAGAACTTCTACGAGGAAGATGAGCCAGCAGAAGAAGTTTTCGCAGCATTTGACACTGATGTGCATGGACGTACTGCACGACCAGTGAGTGACAGCGAAAGCAAGAAGCCGCCACCAGTCACTCGTGACTGTCTGCTGTGCAGCACCCCCATCCCGCCCGGCTGGCCAGTAATCTACATCTCGCTCCCGCCGCCTGACGGTCCGCGCATCGGGCACGCGCTCATCACTGACTGCAAGAAGAGGAAGGTAAGGAAATGAACGCAGCACAGCAGCACTTCTGGGATTGCTTCTACGGCTGGTCTCTAGGCATCGGCTCCATCATCACTGTCATCCTCATCGTCTGGTTCGTCCTCGATGAACGTCTGCACTCCCCGTTCGCCCCGTTCATCCGCGCCTACGAGCGTCGCCAGGCGCACAAGCAGCGCATCCAGCTCCTCAAGACGCAGGCACAGCTCGCCAAATCTGGCATCGATCCCGAGTATATCACATTCATGCAGCAGAAGCTAGAGGAAAAGTGACAGAAAAGCTGGACGTCGCCTACGTCCTGGAGGTGCTGGAGCAGACCCCCTGCACCTTCTGGGCGTGTGACGGACCCGACAAACCTTACGAGCACATGAAGACCTGCTCGAACTGTGCGCTCATCCAGTATCTGAGGACGTTCACATGACCGTTGACGAAGCACTCGCCGCCATCACAGCATTCTGTCCCTGCGCAGGCACCAGCACCCAGGCACAGATCCGCAGTATCCTGGAGGATCTAGCCGAGTCAGTAGCAGCTGGCAGCAGCGAATTCGGCTATTACTGGAAGGACACCAATGATCGTTGACCAGGCCCTCGCACGCATCATGGAACTCCGCACTCTCCCCGACGCAGAAGCTCGCACCGCAATCCGGGATGTGCTCACGCATCTGCACTATAGCAGCTGGAAAGAGGGATTTGACGAATGTCTGGCAGATAACTGCGGCGACTGACTGCCATCTTCCACCACATCCGCCTCCACCACATCAGCGCTCGCACTGATCCCCAGCAAGTCCTCCATCCGCACCCCCTGCTCCATCAGCGCTTGCAGCCTGGATTCCAGCTGCACCGTGACCTCATGCTCCTCCCGCAGCTCAATGATGGTCTTCTTCTGCTCGTCCAGACCCATCATAGCACGTTCTTCCTTCACCAGCATCCGCATTTCGCCCAGCGCGGCGAGTTTTATTTTTTTGTCCTCCACCACGTTGCCATCATCATCGCGGACAATGCGCCCGGTGGTGCTGATGAGCGGACCGGGATTTTCCGATATCTTCAGCGCTTCCCTGTATTGCGCCTCCATCCGGATGTGCGCAATATTGCGTTCCATCCCTCTGTGTGACGCATCCACCACGCGCATGCAGCCGTCGTACACAGCACGAGGCTGAATTTTGAAATGCCGAGCGATGGAGTTGTAGCTGTATCCGCGTCTGTGCAGATCCAGCATCTGCAAATCGCGGATTTCCAGTTCCTCACGCTCATCCGGCGTGCAATCCTGAATGCCGCGACCCGTGCCCGCCTCGCGCCCCTTCAGATATATCCTCGCAGGCGGCTCAGGACGTCGCCAGCCATCGGCTGCGATTTCTTCCGCCATTTTTGCTTCCCGCGCTGCTGCTGCACCTGGTCCTCCGCTGGTAACTCCCGCTGCTGACCATCTGCGACCTCTCTCATATTCTGCGTCATCCTGCACTTCCGCCCCGAATTCATCAAGCTCCTTGTGCACTTTTGCTCGCGCACGCTCCAGCGCCGCCACACTGGCACGTTCCGCAGCCTCGATCTCTTTTTCCGTCAGTGGCACATCGTCATCATCGTCGCTTTTGCCTTCATCAGCAGCAGCGTCTGTCTTCTGCACAGCAGCCCACGCACGCTGAGCAGCAGCCAGCTCGGAAGGCTTCAATCGCTTCCGTTCGTCATTTTTCCCGCCCATTCGCTCACAGCTCCCCTGTGCCCCGCTGCACCCCAGCCGTACCCCCACTGCTACCCAGCCCGCTCGACCGCGCAGTTTGCCCCTCTGGCCCGCCGCTGGGGTTGCCTGCACCCGTGCCCCCCGTAGCAGTGCCCCTAGCGTCCCGAGCGCGGTTAAAACGCCACCATACGCCGCCAGCAGCAGGCACCGGGAACCCCGCCACAACAGGCGCGCATGTGGCGCATGGTGGCTTAATGCGCTGGTCTGCTGGCGGCCACGGACGCCTGGATTCAAATCCAAATCCCAGCTGATGTCCCCAGGCTGCTTGCGCAGCACATACATCGCACAAGCCCGCTCGCATGTAGTAGCCCTTCGCCAGATCCCACGTGCGTGCCTGCGACATTGTCTCGGGTCGCTCCCGCTCACTGCTCCTGGCCATGTAGCCCCCGCTTCCAGCACCGCTCACCTGATTTAACGTTGCCCATGTCACTTCACGGAAAACCATGCCCGCTCACGTCCTGGGCAACCTGTAATCCCTGCCGCCACCCGCTACAGCGTCATCCCCGCATCGCTCACGTCACTGCACCTCCAGTGCCTCGTACCGCGCCAGCAGTCGCTCATACGCATCCGCGATGCGCATCTCCACCGCAATCAGCTCCTCATACGCCGCCAGCAGCTCCTCATAGCTGACGCGCTCCCCGCCATCCCCATCCTGCGTCGCTCCTGCATCACTCGCAGTCACGCTGCTTCCGCCATGTCATCATCAGCCTCATCGGGCTCGTCATCATCCGGATCCGGCAGCCATCTAGTCCGCACAGTCCCTCCAGTCCAGCATGTCATCATCTGTCCAGTGCCAGTCCGCCACGTCGCCTTCCGCCAGTACCTCCTGCACCACATCAATCAGTGAGCGATACTCCTCCTCCGTCAGTCGCCCGCATCCGGATACACCGCCTTCATCGCCAGCGCCAGCTCGCGTCGCGCCTTCCTCCCCGCTAGATCGCACTGCTTGCACGTCCCTCTCAAACCGTTTTTCGACGGATAGAACTCCTTTTCGAACTTCGGCACCCCGCATTCCTTGCACGGTCGCTTGCCATCTGCACCCGCCACCAGTCCCATTCTAGCACGTCCCGCACGACGCTGTGCACTGGGCGTCTTGCCGCGACACGCTTTGCACTGGGAGTGGTACCCGCTTTTGCGCGACGCATCGCGCGTGAACTCCCCGCCGTCACCCTGCTTCTTCAGCACCCCGCACTTCGAGCAGACCACCATCGCAACCGGATGTGCCTCCGCTTCCAGCGGGGGGGATGGGGTCCGGGGCGGAGCCTCCCCGTCAATGTCACGCAGCGCCGCCGCATCGCGTTCCGCAATCCCCAGCGCCACCGCGCTGGCACGCACTGCCTCCATCCGCTCCCGCACAGTTGCACCCGCACCGTTGCCGCCAGGCACCCACTGAGCGTCCCTCACAGCTCGCTCAGCGCTCGCAGCCTTCTCAGCCACACGCTTAGCCTGCCGCTGCGCGTTAGCCCGCTCACGTGCGTCTGAGGCGCGTTCCTCGGCCATCAGATGCGCCTGCGCGTAGTCAGCACTGGGACGCCATTCCACGCCCTGCGCCGTGTGCACCTTCCACGCCACGTACGCGTCTATCGCCTGCAGGAGCCTGGCCACACCGTTGGTGTTCCGCGTCCCGCTCAGCGCCCACACCAGCGCTTCCATCTCATCCCTGGTGACCGGACGCACGTCCGCACCGAGTTCTGCCGTCTTCATAACGCTAGTGTAGCACCTCCTCGCGACGCGCAATCCAAATGTTACGGAAACATGCTATAATCGTCGCATGACGAATACTACCACATCACGCCTCAAACGCAAGCTGACTCCCAGGGAACTCGTCAGGCACGCTCGCTACTTGCAGCGTCTTAGTATAGAAAAGCGCCTCTATGAGCATGGGATGCCTCTCCGCGCCATTGCGGACGTTACGGGCGTCAGCCACATCCAGGTGAGGCGGGATCTTATCTCCCAGGGAGTCACAATTCGCCCACGCGGCAACCCCCAATTCGGTCCTCCATCCGCCTGACTTTACGCTTACAACACTCTCTTGTATATCCGCTACTCGTTTATTTTGTATCGCTATCTTATGTGCTATGTGAGGTATGTACTCTTATATGGGGTACAAATCAGCGATACAAAGATGCAAAACTTGTAGAGATGGAATACCCCCCCCTCTCTACTGTAACTACTGTAAATGATCTTGGTTTATACTCTCTGAACTGGGGATACTTGTTTACAGTAGGTTGTTTAGACCTGTAAATCAACCGTAAAAAATGTAAAAGATAGAGAAGAGCGTTTTACACAGTCACCAAGATCATTTACGAGCCGCAAGTTACCTCCCGGTAACTTGCGGCCTGCAACCTGCAACCTGCAACCTGCAACCTGCAACCTGCATCACAGCGCCTTCGGCTTGCCCACAGGCACCCACACTGGGACGGCCCCGTACAGCCCCATCCCGCCATGCCGTTCCACCACCACCTGGACACCCATCCAGCCGCGATGCACAGCCTTTTCCACGGTGCCGTCATGCATGTGCCACTGGGCATAGCATGGAGCTGCCCTGGTGTATCCAGCGTCCCGGAGCGTCTTGCTGAGCGTGGTCCCCGCGTCTGGCTTGTGCCCATTGGCCTTGCACCACGCCTCGTAGTAGCCGTACATGGTGGCGTTGGCCACCCACGCATCCGCGCGTACCCGTCGCAGGCATTCCTTCTCAAACTGCTCAAACACACCTTCATCGTCCCGATAGGCTTCTGCCTCAGCAGCGACATCCCCCGGTTCTCCCAGTCCCTGCACCTGACGCCAGTCCGCCAGTCCCGTCAGAAATCTGTTCAGGATTCCCGGACCTTCCTCCTCCACCAGCACGGCAGCGTAATCCCGCACTCGCTTGTCTTCTTGTATTGGCGTCTCAAAGCGGATAAGCTTCAATCGCCGCCACACGCCATCCACCGCACTGCCGCCCATGCTGGGCCTGTGATTTGCCGTGATCATCAGCTTGAACTGGATGGGCACGTTGAAGTAGTCCTGCCGCATCAGCCTGCCGCGCAGCGTGCCGCTGCCTGTGAACTGATTCAGCCTGCTGGTATTCAGCCGACGCGTCCTGGACAGCTCGTCGTGCACCACCAGCCGTTTCCCCAGCAAACTGGCCAGATTAGTAGGATGTTCCATCGATTCGTACAGCAGATTGTCGTCCGCCACATGCGCATAGTCCCCCAGCACTCGCTGGAGCACCTCACAGATGGTACTTTTCCCCGCTTTCGGCACGCCAAAGAGGAAGAAGAACGCCTGCTCAGATACTGCACCCGTGAGCATGTAACCGCACACACGCAGCAGATAGTTGGCGATGGCAGCGTTCGGCAGCACCGTTTTCAGCAGCGCATCAAATCCGGGACACCGCGCATCTGCATCAAACGCCACACCTGCGGTCAGCGTGTGCCTATCCCGCTGGTGACTAGGACGCAGCTCACCCGTCCGCAGATCTAGCGTGCCATTCTGCACACGCATAGCCCACGGATCTGGATTCAAATCTGCCGAATCCACCGCAAGACGCACATCCGTCGATGCCAGCGCTTCGATGCGCTTCCTTCCGTTGTATCCTGACGTATAATGATAGAATTTGTTTAGTTCTTTCATCTCGCTGCCATCGGCACCATCCATCACAGCGCGCATCACATCTTCCCTGCGCGACGCGCACACCGCCTGCGTCATGTCCAGCACACGCGCCTTCCTGTCCGGCACCCACAGACCGTCTGTCCACAGATGCCAGCCGATGCCAGGGACAAAAATCACCTGATCACACAGCAGTTCGTAGAAGCGCAAGGCGTTGGCGGTGTCGTTGAGTTCCCGCACTCGCGCATCACCGACTGCCCCATCCGCGTCTGACACACGGGCTCCGCCCGCACCCCCCAGTCCATCACCGCTGGAATCCCCGTCACCGCCCGCAACCACACCATGCCCGTTGACGTCCTTGCTGCGCTCCCGCATCCACTGCTCCACGACCACGCGCGCACGCTCCTCATCCAGTCCAGGTGGCAAGTCTTCACTTCTGCGTTCTGCGACAATAGCGCAGCTGCGTTCCCAGCGACGTCCAAACTCAGCATCATCCCACGGCCAGCGCGCATCCTCCACCACTGTGCGCTCCACGGCATCCTGCCAGGCTTGAAGAGCTTCGATGTAGCTGAAGTTCTTCATCGCCATCTGGAACACCACATCCCTCGCCGTGTTGTTCTGCTCTCCTGGCGGACCAAAGCCCTGCTGACGTACCTCATCAATGTCAGGATTGGTCCAGGTGGAATCCTCATTCTTACCGGAGGTGCCTCCGCTTTTCCCGCCCTTTCCCTTCCTCGCCACACGTCCCGCAATGATAAACTCCGCGAGCGGCTCACCACTGTCGTCCTTCTCCCATACATCCCCTAGCTCTGGTACAGGAGTGAAGATGCCATACGGCTCCGGTGGAGCAGGTGATTTGCGACGTGGTTCCCGCACCTCACCGGGACGTCCATCAGCCCCGCTGGCTTTCGGGATTTTCATCGTGGGACTGATGAACACAAAGCCGCAGCCTGTGCCGTCTTCTCGCGCGCCGATCAAGTCCAGACCGGGCAAAAAGCCTTCCACCGCACCCCTGGCCAGCCCGATGCCTAGCGCTTTAATCAGCAAGTGCACACCCCCGCTGGGCGTCACGGCACGCGCATGCACCACTGGCAGTATCCCGCGCACTTCCAGCGCTCCCACATCCCCGCCGTTCCGCGGATCGCAGTCAATCACGTTCCACGGACCCAACATCACGGCGCACAGTGCGGGCAGATCCAGCGCTCCCGCTGCCACCTTCGCTTCTGCGAGCGCTACATATTCGTCTAGCACTTCTATGCTGGCACTGGCCTGCACTTGTTCCCAGCCCGCAGGCAGGCGAAAGCCTGAGCGCGCCCTAGCGTCCCGTTCCGCCGTAAACAGGGGTACACCCTGCCCCGCCAGTGTGCGCGCCACAGCAAGCGCGTCGACGACTTCGCCCCCGATTGCGTTTGACGTAACTCCTGGTGTAGAGTTAAACTTGATGGTAGACATCAGCGACTCCAGCAGCGAAGAGGATAGCCTCCGGGGGTGCCTGCCCCCGGAGGCTGCGACTACCTCTCAGCTTACATCAGCTCGCGTCCTGCGACTACCGTCCCGACTCCCAGTGTGGTATGCTCTTACTTGTGACCGAGATTAACTGGGGTGCTCTTCGCAGCACATCTACGCCGATTGAGCCAGATTCTCAGGTAAAAGCTGTCATCTATCGAGAACACAACTGTGAGCGCAGTCACAGAACCTATCGAGCGGCAGCAAATTGTATCTGGAAGAAATCACGCTGGGAAGTGTCTGGCAATGGACCGTATGTGGTATTCGAAAAGTTCCATTGTTCATGCTGTGGTTACAGCGGGGACATCCAGCTGTATGAAACACGTGCAGAAGCAGAACAATATTTTCTCGGGAAGGAAAGTATTCATGGGACAGGTAAGTGCTGCGGGAGCTGCATACAAGACATCAAGATGATTATCTTGGCAAAAAATCTAGTGTCGTAGCAGCCACTTGTCATTGTTACGATTCACCTAGACGGGGTATCCGGAAGGCTTGACGCATTCTGACACCGGGAATTCCAGGAATTTTAGTGACTTTTATACGCCATGATTCATCTGGAACAACTATCCAGTCATTCTCATTTTCAGCAGCGAATTTGTGCTCAAGTATTTCTACGTGTGTGATGCGACGATATCTAACCTCTACATCCGGATGATCCAGAAACCACTGCCTGTCGGAACCAGTTACTTCATCGACAGCGATGCTGAATGGACATGTAGCATCATGTACCAGTGGACCTTCTGCACTTTTTCCCTTACCGCAATCTGGGCATTCGATGTTATCCGGCATCTTGACTGATTGGAGCTTGCGGAGTATTTCCTTCCAGTGATCATCCATAGTACAATAGTACCACGGACAGCAGCAGTCCGGGCTGCACGCACACAGCCCGGACCGCCATCACAAACTACCTAACACACCTCTGCATTGTACAGATTAACGGATTTCACCGTCATTGTGTACGGCAGACCGCCAGTAGCAGGCGGCACCCCGCCGCGCGTCCCGCCAACAGCCAGATTGAGGATGAGGAACATGGGTGCATCGTACGGCCAGCTGGCCAAGTGTCGCTTCAGCACGGTCTGATACGCCACACCATCTACTGACCACACCAGACTGGTGGGACGCCAGTCGAGCGAATACGTGTGCAGTCCCGTCCCCGGACTGGACATTGTGTAATTCTGTGTGATATTGTCGGTTGCTGTGTGCAGACTGCCTGCCACCTGCGCCGGATTAGGCGTGTCACCAAACCATTCCGCCACATCAATCTCAGCGCATTCCGGCCAGCCCACATCATCAAAGTTCGCTCCCAGCATCCAGATAGCGGGCCATGCGCCCGGCACGCCTGCCGGGACGCTGGCCACCACATCCAGATGTCCGTAACGCCACTGGAACTTCCCTTTCGTCCACACCTTCCCCGACAGATACTGGGATGGACCGTTCCAGCCTTCGTAGGTCCCGCTGTCGCGACTTGCGATGAGCGCCAGACCTGCGGGACTGCACGCTACTGCTTCTGGCACGTAGTATTGCAGCTCCTGATTCCCGCCGCCTAGCTGATTCACGCAGCAGGTCCATTTTGCCGCGTCCGGCGGACCGCCAGGTGCTGCAAAGTTTTCCGACCAGGTAAGCATGCATCCTCCTGAACTCCGTTTTTACTCCTACCGTACCATAATCGGGCAGGAGCAGCGGCAGCAGGACAGCTGTCTGCATCACAGCCAGCACAGCGGGTATCCAGTAGGCAGGCAGACCGTATACGGGTATATCACGTACCAGCGCCCACCAGGTGAGTCCTTGCGTAGCAAGGACGAACCCTCGCACAATCACAGCGGCTCTGCGCGGCGTATTATTTTTCTTCACTTTCACAGCAGAACCGGACGGCACCCAGCCCTGCACGCGCCCCGTGATAGCATCTGTAAAGGCCAGCAGATGCGCCACTCCGTAGACAATCGCCAGTCGCAGCATTTCCGGACGCCAGCCCGGCACCATCAGTGGCAGCGTGAGCATGCTGAGCATAGCTGGTGCAATGGGCAGATAGTTGCCGGGACCTATCTGATACGGATAGTCCCACAGCATGATGAGTGCGGGACCGCACGCTATCAGCAGCGCAAGCATCGATTGCCCGTAGTACAGCAGTCCAGCCAGATAGCTGATGCGCTGCGTGAGCGTCATTTTGCAGCACCAGAAACTGTCCGAATGACGCTCCGTTGCCATTCCGCGCAGCGGGAACAGCAGCGCGAGTGTAGTCAGACACCAGCGATATTGCTGATTAATCGTGCCTGACCAGGTGTCCGGACACAAACCGCGCGCCAGATTCAGCGGCACATAGACGGTGCGCATCCCCTCTCGCAGCAGACGCACGCTGGTGACCACATCTTCCCCGCCACTTGGGCACCACGGGACGCCACCGACAACATCCAGCGCAGCGCGTCGATAGCACACGTTGGTGCCAACGCAGAACGCCGCGTTCTTTGCCTGCTGACCAGGCTGCGCCCAGCAGAAAAACATGCCCTGCACCACGCCGCTCAGACGAGCCATCCAGTTGACGGTCCCCGTGCGACTGATGTCAAAATACTGACTTGTCTGCACAATCCCTACATCTGGAGCGTCAAAGTAGGGTATTGTGTGCAGGAGGAACGCCGGATCCGGGCAGAAATCAGCATCGAAGACTACGATGTAGTCGCCGTGTGACTGCGACATTCCGTAGTTGAGATTGCCGGATTTTTTGCCGTCCGGACGATTAGGTCTGCGCACATACGTGAATCCATACCCCTCCGCCAGGCCACGCAGTCCCTCATCCTTACTGTCGTCCAGCACGTACACGCTAAGCGCTGCTGGCCAGTTGAGACGCGCAACATGATTGAACGTGTTGTCCACCACTGCGCGTTCCTCCCCGCAGACGGTGATGAACACATCGACGGTGCCAGGACGTCCCAGCTGACGTATTGTGACGCTATGCGTGTCTGCGTTGATTACGGGACGTCGCAGTGCTACCGCAATGGTGTACCACGTCCAGGGCAGCATCACGCCTAGACTCACTACCAGGAATGGATACCATACCCAGCTTTTGCTGAACACGGACCATAGTCCGTACAATCCGCCCATGCCGAGCACACCGTACAGGACGGTCAGACTGCGACGCCACTGCTTCTGGAAGTAGCTGTAGTGCTCGTAGGGCGTAGGTGCGTCGGGCAGCACATCATCGGCGCGATATTTGCGATGCAGTGCGTAACGACCAATCTGCACGCTTGCGTACAGACAGGCGACGCCAGCAGCAGTCAGCAGCGCTCCCTGCATGCCGGGATAGTGCCAGAACGCATCAATCGCGTGTGCAGCGTAGGATTGATGCTGCACGGGGGCATCATAAAGAGGTGGCAGACGCATACTTTTCCCTTCCTGTCCCGCTCACTTGTTCACGCCACTGCACGGCGGATGACCGCCGCCGTCGCCACCAGGCATAAGCGTTGGAGCTACGCACGTCATTCGCGCCTGGGGATGCACAGATGTGGTGCTGTGATGCGTCGCACACGCTGTCAGGACGCTGAGTGCAGCAATCGCACCAGCAGCCAGTTTCATTTTCACGCGAATCCCTTCTGCGGTATACACCTATTATACCATATTGTGTACACCGCCCCGCATTCGCGTTGCCCCCACTCACCCCCGCATGTTACCGTAACATCCACCGCCCGCTCGTCTCGGATCCATGCTACACTAGTATCCATGACAGCTCCCATGTGGCTAGGCAGACCTAAGCCGCCTCCCGACACGCCCTGCGCTCAGTGTGGCAACCCCGTTGGAGACGCTCCCTGGTGCTATCCCTGCGGTCCATGGCTCTGCAGCGCAGGTGAATGCGCAATCCGCTGGCGCGACGTTGCTACTGAAGATTGCGAGCAGCCGCATGTGGATAGTTGACATCGACGGCACCGTCGCTCTCAAAACCGCTCGTCACTGGTACGATTGGGCTCGTGTGGAGGAAGACGTCCCGCACGTACCCGTCGTCACGGTCGTCCAGGCGCTGGCAGCAGCAGGTAAGCAGATTGTTTTCGCAACTGGCAGGATGGAGCAGTGTCGTGCAGCCACCGTCAGATGGCTGCACTCAAACATCTGCACCCCGGAGGGCACAGCTGTCTGCCACTCCCCGCTGTACATGCGTCCCGATGACGACTACAGACCTGATGAGGTGCTGAAACTGGAGATATATCGCACGCATATAGAGCCTGTGGGTCCGGTGGAGGGTGTGCTGGATGACAGAAATGTAGTGGTTGCTATGTGGAGAGATCTCGGATTGACGGTTCTGCAATGCGCACTTGGTGATTTCTAGTCCGCAGACTGCATCGACTGCCAGTAGCCATTGACGCTCAGCCCCGCTATTGTTACCCACTCCTCATCACCCAGCACACGTCGCTGACGCTCCCAGGGTGCAGCAGGCGCAGCCCATCCATACTCACAGCCAAACTCACTCCCGTCCTGGCAGAGCCAGGTCGCCAGCACCGTTCCATCTGGACGCACATCGCGATACTCAATAATCTGACTCATTCAGCTAGTCCAGCTCCTCACATGCAGCAGGCTCCCCGCACAACAGCGCAGGGAGCCCGCATCACGCATTGTCCGTGTACTAGTGCCGGACAATGTCCTTGCTGGTAGTGACAAACACCTTGGGAGCGTGCTCGTGACGCGGAACGTACACCTCCACCTCCCAGTAGACGTGCTTGCCGCGCGGGATGTAGCTGGCCAGCTGCTGCGTGTAGTCACCGCGGAACGTGACGTCACGCACGTGACCATTGTCCACCACAACGACGTGCTCGCGCACCCCCCGCTGCCCGTCGATGTGCAGCACAACATCACGCGCGCTGCCGTACACGTCACCGCGATATTCCCGCACAACGCTGGGCGTCGGGCTGGGAGTGGGCGGCATATGAGCAATCATGATTTTTATCCCTTTGTACGTTGCTGTACCCCTATTGTACCGCACTACAGCCGCTTTGTAAAATAGCCGATTCCGCAGTTGCCTGCTTTCCGCGCTCGTGCAGATAGCGCTCAACGTGCGCAAAAATACCCGCGCACACCGCACGTTCCCACGCAGGCATATCCTCCCACGGCGCCACATAGCTGGCTTTAGGCTCACCCGGATAGTGCGCGTGCACTCCGGCAATCCAGGCGTCGCGCACCACGCGACCGTCTGCAGTCACATCTTTCCTCGGATTTTCCGTCATGTATCACGCTCCCAGCGATAGTGATTGCAGTGCCTGTCACCCGTCGGACACGTGTTCCAGGTGTGCAGCCACGTCCAGTGCCCATGCGGATGCAACTTGCTTTTCAGCGTCTCAATAGCTCTGCGCAGCAGACTGTCTGGCATTTCCGTCTCGTCTCACGCCTGACAGCAACAGCGACATATACAGTGACGCTGGATGCATCCGCAGCAGTGACAGTACGCGGGCAGCGCGTACGTGGACAGCGTGAACAGCGGACGCAGCGCGGACGCACGCTGCGATCGGAATTCAGCGCCCTCACGCTCCAGATACGCCATATCAGCTTCTGTGATATTCACAGCAGAACTCCTCTCTTCGCGCGAATGTCATCCGGGACGAGGCAGGAATGACTAGTCGAGGTATCGATCGAGTTTCGGATAGTCATGTGAAGCGAGTCGGGTTGGGGTGAGCGGACCTAGGTAGTCGCGCTGGTGTGGGCAGTTCAGGTGGTGGCCCGGACAGTCAGATGTGTTTCGGATGAGTCGAAGAGACATGGACTGGAGAGATCCGGATAGTCAGGGAGGAGTGAGCTGAGCTGTACGGGGTCGAACAGTCGCTGGGGATTGGATGGGGCAGCGGAGACCTGGCTGGTCATGTGCTGCTGGGAACGGATAGATGCGACTGGACCAGTATAGTCATAGGTGCTGGTGGGTTCTGGAGTGTCCCGGACAGTCGCGAGGAGGAGAAGGGAGGGATGGTGTGGAGTGACTCGTCATCCCCAGCTGTTAGCGTCTGCCTGGCTGTGGGAGCGGAGCGCAGACTGGACAGCGCACCGGGAGCGGACTGCCCCCCGGATGCTGTGGATCTACGCGCTGCACGTGCACGGGATGGTCCGGATGTCGAACGCGATAATTGGCTTTCTTCCGCGCGCGTTTTGCTGCTGTCATCATGCAGTCATTCCATTCCTTCTCTTCTGATGATCACCGCTGATCACACACCTATTATACCCGTTTACCCGCACATCCGCAAGTCGCGCAGCACACACGTTGCTGCCAGTACGTTCGCTCATCAGCGAAGCATATTTTCACGTTCAGATCTCGCTGCTGCTTTGCAGCAGTCCATTCGTGCAGCTCAGTGAAAGACTGCCCCGTTCTGCCCTGCCACCACGCCGCATATAGATAGAAGTCACTATCTATATGCGCGATGGCATCCGCTGTCGCTACTATCTGACCGTCCAGATGTGCAGGCTGGCAATCATCAGGACAGGAATGCTGACGCAGTATGTCACTGATAAACATTCGCTCATCAGCAGCAAATCCGCTAGCGCTCAGCAGCTCATCCGCTATGCGCAGATTCGCAGTCTCATGCTGCGCATCAAAGCGTGACATCACAGCATCAGCGATGTCATGCAGGAGCGCTCCCGCATAGCAGTATTCGATATTACCGCTGTGTTCTTCAGCCAGACGCAGCGCATGATCCACAGTCACGAACACGTGATATGCGTACATCCAGTCACACCAGTCACTTCGTTCAGGATTTCTGCTTTCGTACAGTGCACGCACATCGCGTTCCAGCGACGTTATTCTGTCCATATCCGTCCCATGAGGAATCCGAAATTTCGCTAAAACAAAAATTGCGATTTTCGCACGGCAAAACGCAAATCCCGCATTTACTGTGGATTGGGCTTCCCATGACACTGCGGGCAGTAGCAGTGATAGCTGATAGTGCAGTGCGGACCGCAGTCACTTTTCATGTTTTATCCTTGCTCACTTAGATGGAGGGAGGGGAGGAGAGGAGAGATACGGATAGTCGCAGGGTAGGACGGACATGGCGAGATGAGTCATGAGTGATCGGAGATGTCTGGATGAGGCTTGTCATACGAGGAGGGGTGGTGAGACAAGGCTTGTCGGATGCGTGGCTGGAGCGGAGAGGACAGTCTAATTAACGTGCGTGGAGCTGAGGGGATTTGAACCCCTGATCTTCTCATTGCAAATGAGCTGCTCTACCACTGAGCTACAGCCCCCTAACACAGGAACGGAAGGGATCGACCTGGCATGTCGCACAGAGGACAGGGTCGTTGGGTGGTGACTAGTCGAGGAAAAGGAAGGAAGGGGGTAGGTATGATTCGGGTGGTTCAGTCGAGGGGACGACCAGGAAAGGGACGGACCGTCAGGAGAGCCGAGGAGGTGACCAGGGATGTCGTGGATGGAGTGGGATGAGTGGTCAGTCAGGGACGCGATAAGATCTGTCGTTTTCGCTCGGGGAGCGCACTGCTCCCCGAGCGAGAACATGCTAGCGTGGCAGTCGCACGCCTGCCGCATGCAGCACGGACATGAGTTCTGCAGCAGTCGCCATCAGATCCTGCAGCTCGCTGGTGTTGGCGGGACTGATCCTGCCGCGTCGCCAGCGCTGCACAAACGTGTCGATCTTACCGGTCATCAGCTCCACCTGCGTGCTGCGCGGCGGTCGAGGAGGCTGTCCCACCTCTCTGCGCACCTCGTTGATGACGTCAGCCAGCAGCGCCTTGCTGCTGACGCGCACTGGCTCTTCTTCCGTCAGACGCTGCTTGTAGCGTTCCACGATGCGCGGAGCCAGCTCGTGTTCCTTCATCATCAGCTCGTAGGTGTACCAGGGCATTCCGGAATCGCGTTGAGATTCCGGAAAGCGCTCCGCTACGCTCCTGTACAAGTTGGCCGCGCCTTCCGTGATCCCCAGATCCAGCGCCACCTTGCGCAGTCCCGTACGGATGCCGGGCGGTCCAGCCCATTTGAGGACAATGTCCCCCAGCTCCCACTTGAGTTCATCTCTGGTGCGGAGGATAACTCTTCCGCGAGCGATGTCACGTTCGTACTGCACGGCATCCATGTCTTCTTCGAGGACAGGTGCCGTTACCGGAGCACTTTCCGTCATTTTTATGTTCGCCTTCCTGTTCCTGTTCCTATTCGCCCTGCTGGATGCGTTCCAGCAGAGCATCGAGCTCAGCACTTGTTGCACCCGTGACCAGCGGCCACGCATCAGCAATAAGTGCTTCTATCTTGAACAGATGCTCCGTCCAGTACTGACGTCCCGCATCTGCATATTCCGGACTAGCCGCCTGCACTTCAGCAATAAAGCGACGCATCCGCTCTTCTATGTGCAGCAAGTTGCGTCCTGCCGGAGCAGTGCCGCGTGATGCTTGCGTCTGCATCTCAGCGGAGACAGGCAGCAGTGCGCGCACTTGCTTCTCATGCAGATTGATGACGTGTCCAGCTGCTCTGCGACTGAGACCTTTGTCCACGATGCCTGTGAGCACAGCGAGCACAGCATCTCTATTCTGCACGGGAAAGAGCGTGTCGTCAAGCTCCTTGCGACAGTACGTTTCCCAGTTGGGATAGCTAAGCTGCGCATCTCCGCTGCCTTTGTACAGTCTGCCCGTGAGAGATATCACTTGCTGCACATCTCCTGCGTTCAGAGCACGTCGCAAGCGCGTCGTCAGTCGTCTGGCGTAGTCACGTCGCATAACTGGACCTGGACGCACAATATTCATGTCCCCTCCTTTCCTTCCTGGAACCATACTATGAGTTCTGCTGAATGCGTGAGACGACTTGTCAGTTGAAGAGCTGGACAGGACGGACTAGACTAGTCAGAGAGGAATCGACGGGGCGCGGGGGGACAAGTCGGATTGGCAGCGGAGTGACCAGGCTCGAGATGTCATGCGGACTGGCGTGGGGAGTATAGAACTGGCGAGTCGTACATGCGGTGCTGTTGTTACCGTACCATTGTACCACACGCTATGGCTCGCCTGACCACGGCGGATTGCGCTCGAATTCTTCCGTCCAGGCGTCACTTATCACACCTTCCAGCGCGGGATCCTCCCTCCCGATGTAGCGCATGCGCACAGATGCAGGCTCCGGGACGCGCGGACGTTCCACGTACGTCACACGTCCAGCTTTGGCACCAGCGTCCACGCAGTCATCGCAGATGACAATTTCCAGCCACTCATTACCGCGCATGCTGTCGAACATCCCAGAGCCATAGTTACCGTAACTACGCCACATCATTCCGCCTGCTGGATCTCCTTGCTGATCCCAGACAGTCTCCATTACCTTCCCGCAACAGAAACAGTCCAGCATCAGTCCGGCTCCACCCCCGTCCCTTTGCAGTGCGGACAGTCTTTGCTGGCATCTGCTGGATCTTTACGATGTCCTCCGCACATTGTGCAGACTTCTCCCTCCCACTCGACGTCATTTTTTCGCATCAGTCCTTCTTTTTCAGACTATTCGTGTGATCTGGAATGCAGAGCAGTCGGGAGGTCGGGAGGGGGCAGGGTATGTCAGGAGAGGGAGAGACGCGGATAGACGAGTCAGGATGGGGCCAGGACTGTCGTGGCGGGCGAGGGATTTGAACCCCCAGTGTCCGAAGACAGCAAGTTTACAGCTTGCGGAGCGACCAGATTGCTCAAGCCCGCCTTGACTGCCGCGCACTGCACGTGCCGCAGTCTCTCCGCTCTTCCGATGCGAGGAGCAGAGCTGCATAAGCTATCGCGGATCGTAATGCTCGTAACGATACTGCAACGACGGACGAGCGTGCTGCTTCGCCATGATAACTATCCCTTTTCCCTAGCGTCGGATGGGCATCGGGAGCAGGCACTGGACCAGAATGCCGCCTGCAGACGTGCGCACATCCTGCAGTTCTCGACAGTTGAGATTGCCGAGACTGTGTGCGCATTCACCAAAGTTCACTGAATTCCCCTATTCTGAGAGTAAATAGCTGCTGTGCATAGTGTATACCACCTGCGCAGCAAGCAGCAATGTGCTACACTTCTTTCCAGGAACGCTGGAATGCTTCTGCAGAATACACGCCAATAGCTGCGTCTTCTCTGATTATCCACCATCCGTGATTTACTTCTGCCCAGCGCGCATCCACAGTACGCACCAGGATAATGCTGTTGCCATAGACAACAGCGACATTACCTGCACCGATAAAGTTCTGCACGTCTGCTAGATTGTCACCCGTCCACTGGATGGCGTCGATTGTGCGCGACACTGACTGATACATAGCTCTGCTTTCTGTGATACGATGTCGACATGATCTGTCAATCATGTCGTGAAGCTGGTCAGCTTCTGCCGGAAGACGTTAAATCTGCCAAGCGTCTGCACACGCATTGCCCAGGCAGCACGTGGTGTGACTGCCAGCACGGACTCCAGACAGCCATCGTTCCTCCGGAAGGCAGTCGCTCGTGACACCACGCGAGGAAATCCTGACTGCGGCAATCGACATCATCACGAACGATCGCAACAATGCGTACGGACCACCCACGCAGGACTTCCAGCGCATTGCGGGTGCCATGACCGCGTACGGATTCCGTATTAATAACTGCATCATTGAACCTCATCATGTGGCGATGATTATGGTGCTGCTGAAGCTTAGTCGCATCACGTGGTCACCTGGCAAGCAGGATAGCTGGCTGGATGCAGCCGGTTACATTGCCTGCGGATGGGAGTGTGTGCGCTCTAATCACAAGCTAGACAGCTAAGCTGGAAGTGTCATCTTCTGCTGTAGCTAGATGCTTGAGCACCAGACGAACATCTTCTTCTGTGGTGGCGGGATGATCATTAAAGGATTCAATTGTCTTGCATCTGGTAGTCAGTATCCCTTCATCCACTATCTCGTATCTGTCGATGTAGAAATCACGTTCCGGGAAGAGCTTTTCTGCTGTGTGCACAGCTACAGCACGTAGCGTGTGCAGACCAGACTGATCCCAGTGTTCCTGAGGAGACAACATACGCAGTGCGTAGTACACTGCACCGCTGAAACACACCTTCCCTTCTCCATCTTCTGTGGCTCTTTTGCACCAGCCTCGCTTATCCAGTTCAGCAAGCGTCTGGCTGGCGAGCTGTGCTGATGTGACTTTCACACTTTCCTCCAGGTGGGCAGCCATGTGCCGTTGTCTGCTACGATGTAATCACTGAACAAAGCGGGGCATTCCTCCCTCATAATAGCACCAATTTGCCCGGCCACAGCTCGGATTTCCTCTTCGGCAGCTACATCGGTCCGTACCTCAATCACGTGACGGATGGTGCGGATGTTCGCTGTCCACACCAGACTGGTCGCCACTCCCTCCGGAGCAAAACGTCGCATAAAAGACGTAAACGTCTTCTTCACGTGGAAAGACGTCCCTGGCTGATCGATGCCGAATTTGTCCGTCATCCACAGCTGAAATTCCTCCAGCTGCGTCACCACGTCACGCACTTTGTTCATCAGCTCACTATCCGACGTCACCCAGGCAGGCAGGCACAGCGGAATGCTGCGCAGACGCACAAAGCGGAGCGACTCCTGACTCACCGCTGTCCCCGCACGATGCCGCACCCACTCATGCGTGAGCACGCGCGACACATTCTGCAGGATGAACGTATAGTTGGCATGCTCCAGCACGCTGCCGTGCCCGCTGCGGAGAATGTTCTGCAGATACTCCTGCTGATCCGTTCGCACGCGACGAACGTTAGGATTCAAGCCAGGCTTCCAGCTGCGATAGCACATGCGTCCCGCGAACTCCGCCAGATCCTGACCGGGATGCTGCTCAGAATCCCTGGCTCGATTCATTTCCCATTCTTCACCATCGACGTCTGCCAGATAGCTGCCGATAGCATCCCAGTCCAGCTCCGGACGTGCAATCAATCGGACGCGCGGCTCGACTTCCTCCATTTGTTCCCTTCCCTTCCTATCAGCCGGGCAGCCCGCCCGTCAGTACGTTCATCACCGCGCGCCAGGTAGGACACGGCCAGCGATCGTTTGGGCACGCACAGTGCTCACACACGTATTCCTCATGCGTCCCGTGCTTATTTGTCACGAGCACGGGACGTTCCTGCTTGCGATGGATGTCCAGCACCGCCTTCACAGCAGCGTGATAACTGTCACGCTCCGTCATCGCTGTCCCCCGCTTTCCACACATACGCATCGTCGCTGGGCTGATATACCTGTCCGCCACAGTCCCAGCACGCAGGATCGTCATACACATGGCGAGTGGCCCAGTGATCCCAGTGATCCCAGTCCAGCTGCATGCTGCATTCCAGCAGACGCATGGACGCCACGCAGGGCAGCCATACACGTCCAGCGTATCTGGATGTGACATGAGGTGGATTAGCTGTTATATCAGTCATCCGATACGTACGCTGTGGCGTCTTGACATAATCGAGCCAGCCTGCCAGTCCATAATAGAACTTAGCTCTGCGTCTGCGCCAGTTGCTGAACTCCACCTTTACCTTTCAGTTCTCTTGCTATATATGTCCGTGTGTAAGCCTATTGTGGCACATCCGTCCATCGCCTGCAACCAGGTTGCGCGCGTGTTAGCTACATGGTAAGGTGCGGTTAGCACTACAGGAAGGAAGCAGAATGGTAACACGATCGCGAGCCATACCGGCCTCGTACATCAACGAAATGAATGCGCTCATCCTCAACGAGATCGACGTGCAGGAGGGCGGCTGGATCGCTGCGACCGTCGCTAACAGAATGGTCGAGCGTCTGCGTGCGGAGGATCCAGATCTGCTGAAAGGCTGGCTGGACTTGCAGGCAGAAAATCTTATTCGCGCAGAACTGACGCGCGTTGTGAACAGTCGTCGTACACGCAGTCGCAGTCGTTCTGCGGCGGTAGCGTTCAATAACGCTGCGCGTGAGGCAGAACGCACCGGGGACTACAGCGCGCTCACCGGCATGTTCACGGCCATGCATGTCGTGTCGAACGACAACTTGCGTCGTCAGGCAAAGGACATGACCGGACGTGATCATCTGTACGTGGCACGTCGCTATCACGGCAGCGCTAATGAGTTCCTGACGCTCAGCGCATTCCATGAGGCAGTGGCGCGTCAGGTGGGTGACGCCAGGACGGAGGAAAAGTACACGAGTGAGGAGTACGAGCGACTGTATCGCTCCATCGTGCGCACAGCCATCTGACAACCCGCACCGGTCCTATCCTCATCTGACTATCCACACCAGTTCGTCCCTGTTTGACTGATCAGTACTGCTCTTCCCACGTCCGTCCGACAGATCATGCCGACCCGTATCGTCGACAGGTCCGGCCGTGACCATCCCAATCCACAGCTGACACATCGCACCCATCCGGATCACGTCTGACAATCCGTGCCAGTCCTCATCCTATCTGACCACCCGCTTCTGCCCAATCCGAATCAGCTCCGACTGATCGTGCCCCGTCGATCCCTTGCGCTCCCGACTGGACAATCCCTCCCGACCCGTGTGACGAGCCAAATCGCCCCAGCACAGTGTCGACCAGTCTACCCGATTCCTCTCCCGCTCCGACTAACCCTGACATCCCACTCTACGTGACTACCCAGACCCATCCGTATCTCTCCTCCCTCGATGACAGGACACGCCCGACTCCTGCCACCACACATCTGACTTATCTCATCTGTCCACACCCACACATATCAGACGACTGACTCCCCATCCCGGACCCGACGAGTCCTGTCTACCCGATTCACTCCTCTCACATATGACTGGTCCACCCAAACCACCCCGTATGACTAGCCCTATCCATCCTAACCGCATCGACTGGTCACGCCATGCCGAATCGACCCCTGCGACTAGCCAGCTAGTCCATATTATGGTACCATACCATTATACGGTAACAGGAATGAAAGGACGTACATCCAATGACCGTATTCGATGATCTCCGCGAAAAGGCATGGCCTTATCGCTTCCACGCCGCCATCCTCGTCGGCACCATCGCGGGTGGTGTGCCGAGCGATCCGAATGTGGCCGAAGGCTGGATCAAGACCAAGCTGGGCGCCAACGACGACGAACTCCGTCGTCTGGTGGCGGAAACCATGGCGGAGCGTAAGATCACCGCCGATGAAGCTGCCAGTGAGATCAATAAGCTCAAGCATCTCAACGGCTTCAAGAAGGACGAGCACGGTCTGTACATCGAGGGTCGCCAGATCAAGGCCATGATCAAGGAGGCGTGCAACATCGCCGTGGCGGCAGGCAAGATGGAACAGCGCGGCTGGGGCAAAACTAACAAAGGACTTCTGTCCTTTGTTGCCGAACACGTGTTCGTTCCGGAAGAGCGCGTATATCTGGGTGTGGAACAGCCTACCGGTGTCAATCAGAAGTTCGTGCACACCTTCCGCGGTGCAGGCATCCAGTACGAGGAGTACGTGGAGAAAGCGCAGCTGGAGTTCACCGTCATGTCGGATTACAACTTCAAGCGCGACGACTGGGGCATGATCTGGCTGACAGCTGAGCAGGAGGGTCTCGGTGCGTCGCGCAGCCAGGGTTACGGTCGCTTCGAGATGATGGGCTGGGATCCGCTGGACTAGCGCGCATTCGCAATGCTCACGCTTGCGCTCGCGTCTGATACCGGCAGCCACGAGTCAAGCAGGCAGCCTCGCCAGTTCACCTCCCAGACTGGCGGGGCTGCTGCGTATGTGCTAGACTAACACCAGGAATGGAAGGAGCACGTGTGTGATCAACTACACAGAGCGCATCGCATCCCTGCTGGCATTGTCACAGGATGCAGCAACCACCGAGCATGAACGTCAGCTAGCGTACGCGCACGCAATGCGCTTGATGCAGCAGCATGAAATAGCTGACTGTGAGGTGCGTGCTGCTCATGGTGAAAAACAGGAGGAGCCTCGCCTGGAGATTTTCATGTTCAGTGGTGCAGGCGGTCATGGCGTAGCACGCGCGACAGCTATCGGCACGATAGCCGAAGCTATGGGTGCGATGTGGTCGTACGTGGGTGGCACGCGCACGCATGCGGTGGACTTGCAGGTGGTAGCGCATCCATCCACCATCGTGCATCTGGAGCAGCTGCGCGCCAGCATGGAGCCCACCATGGAAGCGCTGGGCAAAGCAGCGTGTCGAGGAGTGCAGGGTTATGCACGCTGCACAGCATTCCGCAGCTACCTGATCGGCTTTGGTACGGGAGTGGCCATGCACTTCCGGCAGCAGCAGCAGCAGCAGCAGACGTCCAGTCCGGCAGATCCGCATGCTGATGAGGTCACCACCAGTGGTGCAATGATCCTGCAGGATCGGAGCGTCGCTGTCAAGCGAGCATTCACAGAGTTTTTCCCAGATCTGTCACGTGGCAGGCAGACCGTCATGGATGCCGACATGTTCTACCAGGGACGTGCAGCGGGTCATGTGTACGGTGCACCCGGCGTCCCGCAGCGTAACAGTCGGCAAGTAGAAGCGTAGGAGGAAGTAGTGGAACGAGTACTGATTGTCCGTCTGCCGGATGTAATGGACAACACCTGGGAGGATTTGCGTGCGGCAATGGAACGCAGCACAGTGTATCTATCCTGGCTGCCGAGGACGACTTTTCCGCAGACGCAGACAGCCATACACGTGACAGAGATTATCGATATCACAGCTCCAGAAGCAGAAGATGATTATATTCTGCCAGCCTGGAACATCTAACTGTTTACGGAGCGCGCTAAGCCTGATACACTTGCGTGTATATAGCAGGGAAAGGAGATCATCATGTCAGTAAGTCAGCTCACTGCTGAACGCGCAAAGCGTCGCACGCAGGCAGGCAGCGCGCTCGCAGCACAGGCAGCAGCGTACCGCACTACGCTGGACCAAATGCTGGCAGCGGATCGCACAGCCACGCAGGCAGGCAGCACAGCTACGATACCACCACCACCAGCGGCAGCTCAGGAACAGAACGATTCGGCTGCATAGTACATCCAGCGCACCATCTGACTACCCGCGTCGCTCCTACCCTCGTCCGACTATCCGCACCAGTACGCACCCGACAAGCCAGTCCGCTCCGACGCAATCCAGACGACTGTCCGCCCCTGCCCCCTGGCATATCTCAGCAGAGCGAAGTCGCTTAATGGGAACTGGATTTTATCTCAGAAAATAAAAGTGGAGCCACCTATCGGATTCGAACCGATGCCATTCCGCTTACAAGGCGGACACTCTGACCAGACTGAGTTAAGGTGGCAGGTGCCTTGGCTCGGAGTTGCACCGATTACTCCACTGATTCGAGGCTGCGCATCACCATCGAATCGGAGACCCCACTCGGGAAGGTATGACTGTGAGAGCCCCGTAGCGGATTTGAACCGCTGCCCTCCATCTTACCAAGATGGCGCTCGTACCAGCTGAGCTAACGGGGCCACGAGCAGTTAGACAATAGCTTTGACGCCTGCGATGAATGCGCTCCAGACGTCAGCATCAAACATGATAATAGGAGACGCATCCTGCAGCGTGCTGTCTCGCACGCCAACACGCTGCGAATCACTGCCGACGTCGACGCATGCACCGTTTCCGGTGCTGTAGCTGGACGTTCGTCCATTTGCGAGCATGTTCCCTCCAGATGTGTGTTATTGCTCCTATTGTATACCAGTGCGCCGCACTATGCTACTTCTCCCGGAGAAGCCTCGATCATCGCTGTTTCCCTGATGATATCGATGAGGAAGCGTTCGTATTCTGCCGTGTCAGATGCGCGAAGCAGATTAGCATGCAAAGTGAGGAAGCCCATAATAAGATCTTGTGTATCTGCGCTGGGAGTTTCCTCGAAGACTGTCATGACGCCCTCGTAGTCTCTGCGCGCGTAATGCAGCATCATCGCTGCTGCTCGACGCAGACTGCTCACAATCACTGCACGTTCCGTCATAGATGCAGCCTTCCCGCCCCGAACCAGGCACCTGCCGCCGCAGCAGGCATGATATGTTCATTATGGCGTATGACGGGGAAGATGACAACAGTTCGCTGGCAACTTCGCCACACACGTGATATCATCAATTGCGACGGCGAGTTAGGTCCGACTGTACAGCCGGGGCGGCTCGGAAGTATACTGGGGTGCAGGAAGGAAGGAGATCGACGTGAGTGAAGCTGCGAGTGCTGAAGTCATCGACGGTGGAGAGCTTATTGTTATTCCTAGTGAGGGCAGACCGCTTGAATTTGCTGGCGTGCTGCTCGCCGAAAAATCCACTGAGCGCCCGGAGGTTCAGCGATGGACGGATCTTCTACTATATGGCACATGCGATGGTACTAACCGGTATGTACTGGTTTCCGTAGGGCGTAGTGTACGGTACCATGTACATAAGGGCATATGCAACCAGGGAGTTCGCACCCACACCAGGAAGTTCCCGAAGGATGCGGAACCGTGCCCGCGCTGTGCGCCAGCCGACTGGCACACACATCCCGGGGACTACGATATGGAGACAGACAACTACAAGACCCGAATCTGCAGAGATGCATTCGATCTGATCGTGAAGCTGGGGGAAACTCCAGAGCGTAAAGACACCAGAAAAGGTACTGCTCACAGGAATCTGTCAAATCCTGCTCAGCAGCTGCTGGAGCAGGCAGCCGAGGTCGACGCAAACATCGCGTATGCATTGCAGATACCAGAACGGCTAGAGTAAGCAATTCACAGGAAGGGAAGCAGTGAAGACATCAGCAGAAGAAAGGCGCTCAGCTCCGCTCCGAGATTTGGCTAGAGTGACGCTGGGGAGAGAGCAAGCTCCCACCACGCGCGCAGGCGAGCTGGACTATGAGGCACAGCTTGTGTACATGCGTCTGCGTGCGCAAGCGGAGGAGCAAAGCAGTCTTGTCCATGAACATCGCGGTGAAGTCGGATACTTCTGGGAAGGCTACATCATCGATGTGTTCCGTCTGCTGTGGGCGGAAACATCACCGGTGGTGGGTATCGAGGACTTCAACGATGCACGCACCGCCGTCACGGACTATCTGAAGACCACCGGCAATATCACCTGCACACAGCGCGGTCAGCGCAGCGCTGCGGCGGGAGAACGTCGTGTCTTGCCATCACGCTGGTGGATTCGAGGTAAGTACGCCGATGTGCAGGTGACGCGCAAAGCGCCTGCTGCTCCGACGACTACGCCCGCAGCGCTCGCAGCGCCCGCAGTACAACAGCAGCAGTCCCTCGCTACGGAGGGGACGCAATTCAGATGTCGAGAATCTGGCTGCACGGAGGGACCATTCAATGATTCGCGCGCACGAGCTGAGCATGAGCGCGAACAGCATCCTGACACAAAAGCCAGGAACTGGCTGTGCTACTGGCACATCGTGAATGGCAAGCGGACCTGCGATGCAGCGTTCTACAATCTGGGCGGTCTGTCTGTGCACATGGCTAGAGCGCACGGCTGTCGCAAGGAGGATGAGAACTATCAGCAGGCCATCGTCATGTCCAGGGCTACGGCAATGGATGTGACGTCCGCGCTGCCATCTGTGGAGGAAGAAGCGCCGCCAATGGTGAGTCAGCCAGCTATCTTCACGCCGCCGCCGCCGCCACCGCCCGTCACTCCTCCTGTGACAGCAGCATCTGCTGCGTCCATGGATTACAAGGCAGCGCTGGATGTGCTCGCCAGTCTGGTGACGGAAAACACCCAGCTCCGCACGGAGGTGACTGAGCTGAAGGCTGAGCTGGCACGTGCGCAGGAGGGCGGGAATCTGCGAGACAGACTGTTCGATCTGCTGCGGGAGACTGACAGCAAATGAGTCCACAGACAAAACCACAATCAACCTGCTCAAAGTGTCATGGCTGGGGCGGTCCACACGGGACACCATGCAGCATGTGCGGCAGATAGGTGTAAGCTAGCTGCATGCAGCTAGCTCACTCAGAGTTGAAGACCTTTAGCACCTGCAAGCGCAAATGGTTTCTGTCCCACTATCTGAAGTACGGAGTCCTTCCCGACGAGGCCAGTCCCGTCGGGAAGGCTCCGATGGGGACGCGCGTGCACTTGTGCATGGAGGCGTACTACGGCTACGGACTGGATCCCCTAGCTGTGCTGGACTGGCAGTACAGGGAAGAAGTAGCCCTCCATCCGGAGTGGGAAAGCGAGCTTGTCAAAGAGCACAAGCTCGCTACTGCGATGGTGGAAGGCTACTTCGACTGGGCATCGGACACTGGCTTCGATGTGGGCATCGATGTTGTGGCAACAGAACAGCAGGTGAGCTACGACATCGCTGATTTTACGCTCATCGCCAAGCTGGACATGACAGTGCAGCGTGAGCTGGATGGAGCCACACTGTTCCGGGACTGGAAGACGGTGGACACGCTCACGAAGGCTGACGCGGTGCAGCGTGACACCCAAATGAGGACTTATGCTCTGCTTCGTGCACTTACCGCTCGTGGTGAAGGGCAGCGGGTGGACGGCGGTCAGTACGTTATGCTGCGCCGCAGCGCACGCACGGCCCGCGCTAAGCCACCGTTTTATGGTGTGGCCGAGGTGCGCTACAACAGGCACGATCTGAATTCGGTGTGGCAGCGCACGCGCGCTATCGGCAAGGAGATTGTGGACACGACCGCAGCACTGGATGAGGGAGCGCCTCATCACGAGTGGTGCTACACATCACCGGGAGATCATTGCGCCTGGGCGTGCATTTTCCGAGATGTGTGTCCGATGGCAGATGATGGTTCCAGACTGGACGATGCGCTCGCTGGCAACTTCAGCAAGATAGATCCGTACGCTCGCTATCAGGATGATGCTATGGAACGAGCGCTGACTGCTCTGCGTCCAGATCCCGTTACTCGTCAGGACTTCATCCAGCGTTCCGGAAGCACATCCGCTCCCCAGGTAAAGGGTACCGCATAACTAGTGCGATCGGTTAGTGTTTCCTCCACTAGCTTAGCGACGTCATGTGCCTCACAAATCGGTACTTCTAGGATTATTTCGTCATGTACGGGCAAAACCATGCAATCCCCTAGACCTACGGCATCTAGATCCAGGAGTCCTTGCTTGAAGATTTCGGCAGCGGAACCCTGGATCTTGTAGTTGAGTCCAGCGTAGATGCGTTTGCTGTCGACGGGGATACGCTTCCCGAGCGCAGTTCGGATAGCGGGCACACCCGTACGCGCCATCTCGTTCTGTGCTTCTCGCATGGTGTCCCTGCTAAGGGCACCGAGACCGGGGAAGCGTTCCATGAACTGATCCCGGATGGGAGCCATCTGCGCGACGCTGACTCCTGCGGTCGCCGCCATCTTTTCCAGACCAGCACCGAACAGATAAGAATACACGCAGTTTTTTGTGACTTGCCTGCGCCAGTCACCCTTCCGCACTTCGTCACGGAAGAGCTGTGACGCCACCGAGCTGAAGAAGTCCAGACCGCCGGGCTTGTCAGCCTCATTGAAGGCAGCGATGAATCCTGCGTCCTGACTGAAATGTGCCGCCGTGCGCGCTTCTATCTGATCTGCGTCACATGTGACAAATGCGTATCCTGGACGCGGGATGAAGCTGCCTCGCACCACCTTGTCATCACGATGCAGCGTCTGCAAAGCGGGTTCGGTAATTGAATTGCCCGTGAGATATGGTCCGTCATTCCAGGCAGTGAATGTTCCGCTGCTTGTTGTGACGCACCAGACATCAGAACGACTGGGAGTGCGTGTGAGATACCTGGTAGTGACTGTATCATCGAGAAATTTTACACCATAGCGCTCTCCATTACTCCAGACTCCTGGTTTCTGTATCGTAATGCGAGATCGAAGACCGAGACGATATCCAGCGTACTGGAGCGCTGTCCTCAATTGCGGAGAACCGCAAGAGATGTTCTTGTGCTGTGGGTATGCAGTAGTGCCGTCGGCGAGCCATACAGAAGAAAAGAATGCATGCAATTCCGGGAGACTGAGCGTCATCACCCACGGCAGCAATGTTTCTGAAGTCCGCAGTAGTGGATCAGCTGCTAGTCCAGCAGATTCCAGTCGAGGACGCAGCCACCTCGAGCGAATTCCTATTTCGTGGTGATCCGCTCCATTACTTATTCTGTCGAACATAATTGCTTCTGCTGGGATGCAGCGCAGGCATTCCTTATAGAATTTACGTTCTGTCTGATAAATTCGTGTCTTCAGTCCGCTGCCATGCCCCTCGTCACAGCATCTGCCATCAGATACTAGCCATCCTATGACAGCGGCAAATTGAACGGAATCAGTCCCGTCCAGAGGCACCTCATGGGAACGGAAGTCAAAGCCAGAAGATGCAGGCGTGAGATGTAGTGTGCGTCGCGTATTGCTGATGGGCTCAATCGAGCTGTTAGCCTGGTTACCATCTATGGACATAACCCAGCGATGTTCTGCTGTTGCCTCAAACGTAATGTTGCGATGTGCATAGATGATGGTTTCCGCGTCAGTGTATCGATGGATAGCCTGCACAGGTACCCAGTTTTCTGAAGCGTCCAGAGTGAGATCTCCCACTTGCACGTCAGCCACGTTCAGGACACCACGCTGAGTAAGCAATCGATGTGAATCGGGAATGCACATTCTGCCGGTGACAGCCTGGAGTGTCCAGATCTGCGGATGAATCATGCCCGTCGTATCTGCCGTAGTGAGGAAGTTTTCCAGATAGGTGCTGACAATCTTCTCGGCATGTCGCACCCCGAGAACGTACTCAGCTATCTGCTGCGGGACGCCTGGCTTGCCGTCCCGCAAACCTTCCAGCAGTTCCTTGTCCACCTTCGGCTTGCCGGTAGGCGTTAGTCCCTCCACTGTGTAGCCTGCCAGCTCCAGCGCATTCGCAATCTGCACAGCAGATAGTGGACTGGTGATGTCGTGCGCATCCTTCAGCCATGCACGTGCCTCCTTAGCGAAGGAGGTCATCTTGTCAATGCTCTCCCGGACATATGTCCGATCAATCATCATCCCGTGCAGCATCATGTTACTGCACACACGACTGACGCCCATCTCCAGCTCGTACACCTGGGGACACGAATTCGCTACACGTGGAGCTAGATAGTGCCATAGATGCGCAGTCAGCACCGTGTCCAGCGCCGCGTAAATCCAGTACGGAGCGAATGTTACCGGAACATTAGCCCACGTCCAGCCTTCCTTTTTCATTCCCTCATGCAGTGCGTGCTGTCCCGCTGTGGCCTGTCTGTCAATGAGCCTGCTGCTGAGTTCCTTCAGACCCTTCACCCGACCTGGCTCATCCAGTGCGGCCAGGATCATCGTGTCATCCAGCTTATGCCAGGGCAGTGCCACGCCTGTGTTGACCGTCAGCATGCGCCAGTCAAACGAGATATTATGCCCCGCAATGCGTCCTTCGTACCCTTTAAGCAGCTCCAGTGCGCCTCCGCCCCACAGCTCGTAGGGCACAGCCCAGCCTGCGTGCATGTCACCGAGCTGGAGGAGTCTGATCTTGTGACGGAACGGATCCAGTCCCTCGCTTTCGACGTCGAAACACAAGGGCACCTCCCTGCGTTCCCCCGCCCACTGCTTCATAGCCCACAACGTGTCGATATCGTCCACTAGATGCATCTGCACGTTCGCCAGCGGGGACGACTTCACTACTGCTGTCGAACGTTCCGCTGGGAGTGCTGACTGATGTGCTAGTTCCGCTGTCATTTGCCACCACGATCCGCTCGATATCGGCACCAGCTAGGAGACGTGCGCAACCGTCACAGGGAGCGTCAGTGCAGTACAGGACAGCACCTTCGCACTTGTCTCTGGCAGCATACAGCAGAGCGTTGGCCTCCGCATGGATGCCGATGCACGCTCCCGGACCTGTGTCGTAACTGCTGCCAGGCGGGACATCACTGTGCCCGCGCGGACACGCACCCGCCGTCAGACAGCCTGGCTCACCAGCAGGCACACCGTTGTAACCCGTCGCGACAATGCGATTGTTCCTGACAATGACAGCACCCACCTGTCGTCGCGTACAGTCCGCGCGCGTGGCAATCACGCGCGCCACTGCCAGGAAGTAGTCATCCCACGACGGTCTCGTGTCTGCTGTTCCGACGCTCCGACTTCTCAAAGCCTGCTCGAAGAATGTCAAGAGTCGCACCTGCATCTTTCGTGAAATGCTGGATGGCGTATACAGCCGTCAGTGCCACATCACGCAGCTCACACAGCAGCTCCTCCCTGCTGCCGTACACACCCTTGCGCGAATTCTGCCCGGTGTAGCCGATGAGCGCGTCTATCGCC